>JAAUXT010116501.1_pt1 | contig 21174 bp, 20 predicted proteins | sample 7278171 | NCBI WGS metagenome assembly JAAUXT01 (sample SAMN14350112, study PRJNA611818) | marine sediment metagenome | isolation source: surface marine sediment (1.8m) | place: French Polynesia: Moorea | collected 2018-08 | reverse complement strand
GTCGGACGGACAGAAATAGGCAGAAAGGAAAAGATCAGCACCTCTTGCGCAAAGTAGCGGCAATGGACACCAAATTTAGAAAGCGGGGAGCGGATCCGAAAGGGTGAAGTACGCAAGGGCAGGAAACGTACACACATGGGCATTGAATTTGAATGACATCTGCCCGGGGTTCGCATTCTCCATTGCAAGCAAATCCCTTGTGCTTAATGTTAGCGTTGTTTTCTACATTGTGCTCCCATTTTTGGTAAATAGAACAAGAACAGACCAGAAGTCGCTGTTTCTGCAACGTGCAATTCACTGTTGACAACCAACTGACCATTTGAGACGGAGTTGCTCGTTAGAAACTCACGACGATGGCTGACGACAGAGATTCGTACAGGTATCCCATGGATCTGATCAGAAAGAGACAGAACAGGTGAGCGGAGGTGTTCCGATACTGTGTCACTTTGTCTTGTTCAAGCCAAGGCCAGACAGCTGATCTGGAATTGGGCGTGACCTCAGTCTCTGTCAGTGCAAGCATGACCCTCTCGGAGACTCAAGAAAGGGAAAAAGCTACTTTTGGATCAGGAGGTATAGCAACATCAACGCACCTTCAACACACATACAGATTTGTACACAGGCCAGTACAGAAGGCAGGAGTTGGCCTGTGTTTTGTTCTGGACCAGCAGCACTTGGGTTTTGGGTCCTCTGGGTGTGATGACCCCAGACCTGTCTGGTCGTCATGGCCTGGTCCTTGATGGTATTCACTGCGGGATCATTGGGATCATCACCACACGCGCAGGCCACACAAAACAGGCGGTTGTCAGCCCGGAGGAACTGCTGTGTAGCTGCTGAAACGCCTCTGTTCAATTTGTGTTGAGGGTTGGGAGACCGGCTCCCCGTTGACCTCTTGAACAGAACAACAACAAAGTTGAAACGCAAACGAACTCAAAACTCCAGGTGCCAAGCGTCTCAAAATTCATTGCATTTCAGGCAGTTTAATCTGGAGGTGGCTTCCGAGCTGGATGAAGACGGACAGGAGAACCACGTGGTGAAGATCCAGGGCCTGCCACTTCCATTCTTTACCAGAGCAGGTATGTACCGCCAGCGTGGATTCACGATGTCACCAGGGATGTTGGCGCCAATTTGTTCAAAAACGCTACTGCATATGGGAACAAAAAGCCACGACACCACTTGACTTTGGAACTGTGTTTTGCAAAGTTTGGCGAAGTTAATCTGCCCTCCTAAACGGAGGCAAATTTGGTTCTTGCAGTACAAACTGCAGGCGTGTGTCACTTTTGCCTGACGTGGGACTTGAGTCCGACGCTCAGTTCACAGAATTGGAAGCTCTTATTCCCATGACCAAAGCAGCAGGAAGGAAACGTGACGCTTGAGGCCAAGGTCAATGTATTTGTCTCCAAATGCATCAACTGGTGCGAGACAAGTCACCGAGCATTGTTTCCCCCCCCCCCCCAGGTGTGGTTTCTGCGTTCGCGATCGCCAAGCTTCTGGAGATGGGTATCCGCTCTTTGTGGTCTTTGCAACGGAAAGTTAGCAAGACACCGCCTGCAGGTCAGTTCTACTTCTGGAAACTGCGTGTCAAAAACCAAGAACAGTTCGGTTTATGCACTGTCATCAAATGTTTGCGCACATCTTGCCAAGCGACGACTGGTCCGCATTTTGGTCAAACCCAAAGGATTGAACACTTTGGGTCTGGTTGTTGCTGTATCTGCTGTTGACGGTGAGGTTTTTTGCAGGGGTGCTGTTGGTGGTGCTGGGTCAGAGCACCCACATGACGCCTGCGTTTCACCGCGGCGCGAGGTACAACTTTCCAATGGAAATGCGCGGCAGAACTGTGTACGTTGGGTCCGCTTCGTTTACAGGTGAACACACACACACACAAAAACACACGCACGCGCGCATACAAACTCTCTCTCTCTCTCTCTCTCTCTCTCTCTCTCTCTCTCTCTCTCTCTCTCTCTCTCTCTCTCTCTCTCTCTCTCTCACGCGCGCACACACACACACACACACACACCACAGTGGTTGCACACCAGTGATATTTATTCTGGTGACGGTCACACCTTCAGTTGTATTTCAATCACTCTGGTCACTCTTGCACTCAGTTTTGAAAAAAGATGAACTTTTCCCACCAATGGATCCACGTGATCAGTAGTTCCTGGCTTCGCCTCGCACTGGTTCCCCGTTCTTTTCTCCGCGCAGGTGAGTACGTCGCGAGCGACGCGGAGACGGGGGAGACGCTCATCGTCTCGCGCAGATCGTTCGCGTTCTTGAACACGCGCACCGGCCGCGCGGAGAAATTCTCCGAACGAGAAAGGTGCGTCCTGCTCTGGTCCTCCAAACGAAAAAATACATGAAGCGGAGTTGATTTACATTCGAAAGATTCTACACTGGTGGTTCCTCGTTCATGCAGATAATTTCTCCCCAAGACTTGTCCTTGTGACTTTCAGTCTGCACCTCAGAATGTTATTGGCCTTTGTATTTTTGTTGCGGGTGCAGAATACATGACTTGGTGATTTGTCTGTGTTTCAGAAAAGACATGCGCGCTCTTGTGAAAGGGAACAACGAGAAGCGGGAGATTCTGCAGGACTTTACCTCACGACCCCAGCAGCACTTCCAGATGTCACTCCACGTGCGACACAGCGACACCGACAGTCTCTACCACTGCAACCAGGTGAAAGAGCACACGCACGCACGCACACATCAAACACACACACACACACGCACACACACACACACAAGTGATACTGCTGAGGCCGAAAATGTCGGACACTATCCAACGCAACTTTTTGGAGCACGAAGGCCTTTTTTGAAACGACGCAACCGTCGCTCGACCACTCTGAGCTCACTTTCGCCTCCTCCACAGTCAGTCCGGGATCGGAGGTCAAACCAGCTGGTGTTTCCTTGAGGGGCACACTGACGGTGAAGAACAGAGTCTTTTGTAATTTGCAGGCTAGTTACTTCACGTATTTCATGGACGCTGCCACGGAGGGCGCCAGGAGAGGCCACTTCCGGTCCCTACCCGGTGACCTACTTTCCTACCCAATAGAATCACAGGAATGTGTGTACAAAGCAGAGTCACTGGCCGGAGACGAACTGTCAGTGTCTGTCTGGGAAAATCAAGCGAAACCAACCCAACTTTTCTGTCAAATAGACAAACAGGAAAAATCTGTTTGGATTGGAAGTATCACCTTTGCAAAACATGTGGATCTAGATGCAAAGCTGTAACACGTAAAGACCATTATTGACTCAGGAGAACAACTTGTGCGTCGTTCAAAACTGCGTACGACAGGACATGCACACACACCAGCAACTGAGATTTTTCTTGGAAGGGACATCCTAAATGGCAGTGTCTTCGTTGTCGTTGGCTGTTCATTTGAATGTGAATGTTGTTTCTTTTTTGCTCCTGATGTCAAAGTTCTGATTAATTTCTGCGTTTTATTGTGTATTTGTTCGTGACACTGCGACTTCATTGCGACCTAAATCAAGGAAACGCACACCTCACCGCGCATATCAACTCTCCTTGAGTCCGCCGAGGGGACCTGAGCTTGTTCCGAATCGCACCTCAAATGAGGCGGTGAACCATCAGCAGGGACACCACCAACGCCACATTTTCCGCAGTGTCGCAGGTTTATGTCGCCATGAGGCCCGGGCGTCTTTCTTGACCATTGTCCGGGGGATGAGGTCTGATCCAGACAAGTGCTAATGAGATCCCGCCTCCCATCACCCGCAGGAAGCATAAACCTGCCGGATTTGTGAACCTGAGTCTCTGATGAGGAGGAAGAAATGGACTTTTTGCAGCACTTGAATCATCCGACCGACTCAATTGCCTCAACAAGATACCAAGCTCTGGCGGTTCCAGGTGGCCGAGCGTACCTTGACCCTCGAAAAGTCTCCCAATTTTATCGTTTTGACTGGCGAGGGTCAGACCCCAGGTCTGATGTCGGAGACCCAAGACCGTCCTCCGAAACAAACGTCACACTCGCTTTTGGGCACGTGTCAGCAACTTACGCTTGCTTCACACAAGGAAATAGTTAAGAGATTGCGTTGTGAAACTGTGTCGTCAAAGGGACGTGTTTCCGTGTATTTCGGACAGCGCGGGTGGAATGAGGCGGTTTGCATGGGGATCAGGGAGCGGTCACTCTGAGATACAGCGGGGCCCCACCTGGGGTCTGCTCACCTCTGCTCAGCTCCTCCGAACGTCAAACTCTGGTACCGAGCAACGGCGACTGGGCTCTGGAAAAGGGCATTCATTCGCGCAATCACCTGAGAGCCTGAATTTCAATGCCAACCATGAAGTTTGAGTCCAAACAAAGGCTTTTCTTTGTGAGCAATGCTAAAAATATCTTTCATACGAGCGTAAAATCACGAAAGACTTGCTTTTCCCCCAAGGATCCACAGAAATAAACTTGAGATCTACGGGGGAGAAAACTTTTGAATCGAATTTGATCACTCGAGTTATTAAAGCGACTTATTCAAGCGAATAGAGATGCTTCGCAGACGACTGAGCGCAGAGCGATCCTCAAGGCACCGCAGACCATCCACACCGTAGTCGTCTTCAGGATACCGCCATTGTCGGGCTTTTTCTTTCAAACTTTTTCTTCTTGAGGGAAAAAACGAGATCGACTGGTATTTATCGTCCTACGGTGTAAAATCTGCAATGCTGAGCGCCTTACTTGCCTCCGCACTTTTCTGCTGTTTGTTCACTCTGATCACCTCAATGGCGGAGCAGCGATTCAACCGTCCATCATGAGTCGAGTGAGGCTCCTCAAAGAAACTGGATTTGTATGCATCGCGTTGCATGATCTGTCAGAGCGGTTGTTACGTTATCGCGGCGTGTTTATGATTCCTGGCATGAGAGTCTATCAAGGGCTCATTTCCTGGTTCTTTCTCCAGGCCCGCCAAGAGCTCCATTCAGGGTTTCCTGCCGACACCCCACCTCCGTGGCCTTTCATGTTCCCTGGAGGAGCTGCTGCTCCCCGTGACTCCTGTGGATCGGAGGGGCGCCACCGCAGCCGGCGCGGGTCACGTGACCCCTCGCCGCTCCCGACCGGAAGTGAGGCTGCGGCTGCGCAGACGGGTCGCGCGGCTTTGCGCAGGTCAATCGGCGCTGCACGAACATCGTCTGTTTCCTCTGGCGGATCCAGGATCGGGACAATGGAGGGTCCAAACTGACTCAGTCCCTGGGGAGGAACAACAAAAAAGTTTGAAAATTTGCAAGTGTGGTGAAAAACTTTGAGCCAAAGCGATGGGTGATGGTCAGGGACAGATCCTATGTCTCCTGGATCCGAAAGTTAGATTCCCCTGGAGTTGAGCGTTGATCAAGTGCAGACACGCGGCAAGGACGGTGTGGAGTCCAGAGTTGGTGAGAGTCCTGATCTCTTGATAGTTCCGGCACACAAGAGGCATTGGGTTTCCTCTCTGTGAGTCTCGGAACATTGACATCAGCTCCTCCACCTACCAACAGGGAAAGGTTGAGGACAAGCCTGCAGTCCAACACAAGGCAAAGATCAAAGCCTTGAACTGGGAAAAGTCTGAAGTATCGAAGCATCCAAAGCTCCAAGTAATCTTTGGCGCGGTGTTCAAATTCACACGACATAAATGTCCCAAGAATGACGAACGAGTCGAGACTAAAACCCGATACAAATGGCTTCAGCGAGACTCATTGCGGCTGAAATCACCATAAATGTTGCAAAAACAAGTCCGAAATGGAGACCGCTTCCTGCGAGCATGATTCGGACAATTTCCTGCTCAGCGGTGCTCGGAGAGGAGGAGCGTTTCCTTCTGCCTCCACATCAAACACTCAACACTCCACGCGCACCGAACGTTGTTCTTGATCGCTGGAACCGCGTCACCTCCTCAACAGCGTTGGAAAGAAAGCAAAACGGAATCTTGAACTTCTGCAGAAGAAGTGAATGGGCATCAGGTTTTGCAGTGTTGTGACCAAATGCCATCCTTGGCTTTTGTTCCAGCGATGCGTCAAAAATAGTTTCCCCTTTTCCCAAATAGTGCAAGAAACAGAGGTGATGGACATTGAGCTGCCAAGTGCTCAGTTTCTGCACTTTCTCTGCAGGCGTCACGGAGCGCGTTGATGAGAGGGTAATGCTTTTGAGAGTCATCTAAATTCATGTGGAGTTGGAAGTGCGAGGCCCGTAATGGAATATTACAGCCCGACTGTTGCGTTGCATGTTCACTTGGTCCTGAGTGTATCAAATGGTCGATCTCAATTCACCAACCTCACAAGCCGCTCAACCGCTCTCTTCGACGGCGTCTCGCGTGAAGCCATGACGTGTTTTTTTTTTCTCTTTTCTCCAACACGGTGAACTGGGGCTCAAGAAGTGACCACACAAAGGTTTGAACAAATGCTCAGTTTTGAAAGAAGCCTGTCTTTCTGTGCGAATAGGATGACGAAATATCTTGCAGATTCAACTGTACACGAACATTGCAACGAAAAGGCCAGACCTGTCCCGCCCGACAGAAACGGGGCGCACCTTGCAACCTTCCCAAGCGGCTTAGGATTGGCTGGGAGGCAGCTTGGGTTCTGGGGAAATGCTCAAATTCATAATTCTCACTGTGTTTCCTTGTTGTTGCGCCAAAGCAAGCTGCTATGAGTGCTGCAAAGAACTCGGACGACAAATTTTGCTCAGAAAGACACTGAGTTATGTTGTCACGTGGTGGGTCCTTGGACCCTGTGTTTTCTGGTCGCTATCGCAACTGCCTCTGGTGTGTCCAGGATGGATCGAGGGAGTGGAGGAGACTCCAGCTTCATTGGTTTTCAGAAGGGGCCCCATCAACATGTGAAAAGGCTTGTTGCCAGCACAATTTGGGGGCAAAGCAAAGCCTTTGTTGAGACTTGGGGACCCCGGATCCTAGGCTCTAAACAGCTGGATCAGCTAGAGTAACCAGAAAACATAAAGCCTTGAACGCCTCGGACATTAAACCTCGGGAAGTGGCCATTATTCGCAGAACACCACGCCCGAGCATGACGGTGACGTAACGGGGAGAAATCCCTTATTGACCCGATCGCTGCTGTGTGACGCAAACAGGCAATTTGCCCAACTAATGGGGCCCGACAGGGTCTGAGAGTATCGACCGCGCTTCGATCGGGGCAGCGGGGTGAAAACCGCGCAGCTTCCGTCTGGGTCAGTCCGGGGCCCGAGGTGGCCAAGTTGCGTCAAAGGGATCATATTTGAGGGGCAGAGCCAACAAACCGCATATTTTGTGTCTGGCTCGATGATTCCAAGCGTGTGTGGTTGGCGAGGTTGGCTTTGGTGTCAAAGTCGTAGTTTCGGATTTCCGTCTTGGCCAAGAGGTTTTTGTGTCCAAAATAATTTCCCCTGAAAGCTCTGCTTTTTGCCCCGTGAACACTTTCATCTTCACCTTTTTTTGCGTTTGTTGCCAAACGGACACACCGGGAAGTCTGAAATTGTATTGGCGTTTCTTGGGTCAATCCCTTAGACTCGTTTCTGAGAAAAGTCAAGACAGAAATGTCACACCATAAACTCCACCAGACTACAAGGGAGGGACTCCATCGAGATATGGATCGACGATCGGAATCACATTCAGGGCAACGTGAAAGGAAAGAAACGAGCCTCAAAGGTTTCAAACAGTTTCACAGATCAAACTGATCACCTCCCAGACTGCTGTGCACTCCAGGTAGCGATTCGCAAAAAAAAAATCGTCAGTATTGCGCAGTTTACGGAGGCACTTGCAAACAACGGCGCCAGGTCCACGAAAAAGCATGTCAGGAGGCAGACGGGTTTAATCTGAGGCAGATTGAGGGAAAGTGGCAGGCGTCGATAGAATCTGGGTCTGAGCGATCCTCCCCCGGGCAGGTGGGCGGACGGGCCAACAGGCGGGCGGCTGGGCGGGCGGGAGGGTGGGTGTCCGGCGGATTTTGGCGGGCGGGTTCACCCTGGTATCTTGACTCGTTTTGAAACCACGTCTACTCACTTCCACATCAACTCAACTCTGCGTCCAGTTTGCAAAACTTCCATCCGGACAAATAAATTTTGATCTACGCGTCTACAGATCATTAGCATGCCTGCATGCACTTACAGAAGTGACATTTCTGCGTGTCTGAATGGAATTGTAAATCCACTTTTAGCAAAGGACACAGAAAACACCACGCACGCACACACACTCACACACACGCAGTGTGTCTCTAGTTCCCAGACACCGGAATGCTGCCGACATCAAGAGCCACGAGCGCTGGTGGTCCACTCTGCTTGCACAAAGAAAACCGAAGAAATTCCGAAAATAGCAAAGAAAGCAAAAACACGAGTGAAGTCGCTTTTCAGCAGCGACTTTCAGTCGATTGCAGCGGGGCCAGAACTGATGTGTTCTCCGGACAATAATTTGGCTAATTTGCGTTTGTGTTTTCAGTGAGAACATCGCTCGGAAATGTGCGCCATCTAAATGCATGGAGAAACATTTCCTTTCTCTTTTAATCCGTCCCCAGGGGATTTCTCGGTCTGAAGCAAAAAGAAACATTCGAGGCTGAATGAGCTCGGTGGAATGGCTTTTGTTTGTGGACCAGACCCTCTGGCCGTAAAATCTAAAAACCTCACATTTTGATACCTCGAACCTGGCGGACAGGGAATTCAGGGAAAACGTCAGTGTGTCAACACGTATATACAGAACAAGCCGACGAAATGAGTGTCTGTTTGAGCGAACACAATTATCCCCCTCCCCCCCCCCAAAAAAAAAAGTCTCCATTGGAGACAGTGTTGGGAACGAAGAACTGTTCTGGCGCACCTCTTCAAATCCACAGAATTGTGCTACGATTGACGCAACGTAAAACAGAGACGCAAACGACAGCGACGTGGCGCCGCACGCTGCTCCCTAAGTTTCCCTCTCGTTCAAAATATTGTTTTTGCAGACTCTTTCAAGGCTCCTTCATCTGAAAACCCGCCCGCGGTGTGCGGAGTTAGGTCACCATTGATGCCCAGGTTAACCTGTCCCGCGCAAGGGAAATTTATCCATTGACACCAATGGAAATTTTCTTCCAACACGAATTTTAAAGTCAAGCAAAATAAGCCCGCGTGCGAAACGCAGCTCAAAATGAAGAGGTCTTCCATGGGATGTGGGATGATGCGCGGGGCGGTCAGGGCTCCACGTCAAGTCGGCTGTTTTCGTAGTTTGGTCATGTAATTGTAATTCCCAGATAAACTGGACGCGCAGCTGTGTCTCCACAGTGAAGAAACCGAGGCATTTCAAACGTCATGTTCAACGCACTTTTGCCACTTCCAGTTCACAAATGACTCCGGTAGGAATCCTGCCAATCCGTCTCATGTGGGACAGGGTGCTATATTGGGGCTCTAACCCATTCCCTGTAGTAGCCAGGCTAATTTAATATTACTGGACCATCAGGCAGACTTGACTCCAGCAACAAGATTTGGGCCATACATCAGATCTAGTTTGCGTCACTGTGAAGGTGAATGACAGCGCAGAAACACACACACACGCACACACAAGGACAAAACTGCAACAGGACTCGAACAGTATAGGGTTTCTTGGCTTCCAACAGCCACAGTCGTTTCACATGGGAAATGGTCCATTCGTGAAATGTGTCACCACTGTGGAAACTACGCTTGCTGACATGGATGCGAGTCTGGAACTTCAGACAGCGAGCAGAAAAGGCCAAAAATGTTCCTCCGTGCGTGCAGCGTCTCAATACGTGGGACTTAAAAAACAAACACAGAAACCCACGCAAGAAAGTTCGTCGACTTTGTTTGGGCATCTCATACAGGACACCTCATTCTGCGGCAAAAACTGCCAGCTTCTCGTCAACAACCCTGGAGGATCACACGGTCATCATTGCCATCGTTCACCCGCTCAAACAGCAAGTCTTCTGCAGGGACGCAACAACGAGCAACAATCTCATAAAAACCCCTTCAATTTGTTGCAACTACGAAGCAAAAACCACTGCAAAAGTTGCAGTTTTCACGATCCCGCATTCCGCCCGACCCGGGTCCCAGATCGCAGCGGCGCCCATGATAGCGGCAATAAAGAGTCGGTGGGATCCAGGAATCAGGTGCGTTCCGACTTTATCCGGGAATTACAGCCGCCTGACCCCCATACTAACTACCTGCAGTCCATTCAGCATCGGCTACAAATCCCCGCACTGTGCTCACACTGATCCCGCTTGACGAGCAGTGGACAGGCACCTCATGTTTTTGCCATTCCCCGAATCCGGCCTTGCGTTTTGTGTCAGGGTCTGCGAAGGGGACTCGTCAGTTCACCCATCTCACGGACCTGGATCAAGCGTGGATCAAGCGCTCTCCAATCCAAACTCTGGTTTGATCTGCGTCACGAGACGCGCACTTGACATGCGCGTGCGCATGCCAAGTCGCGTTCCACTGCACCCGGATTTCACACCTTCCTGTTGCACAGTGTCTCACCCCCCCCCGCCCATTCTCGCGGGGTCGTCGGTGTTTAGAAATGCCTCCGAGTTTATGGGCCTCCCGCCGAGCATAAACCAGCGCACACAACGAGCGTCGAATCAAAAGTCAATGAAGAAGAGGCAACAGTGAACACCCGCGCCGCTCCATTCAAATTACCCTTCATTTGATTCGCCCTGATTAAATCTACGGTTATGGGTCTGTTTATGCCTATGATATCCACTGAGGCCCCCAACAAAGCACTTATTTACCCACAATGAGCGAACGGTGTGCATGCGGAAGGACTCGCTCAGTCGCAAAATGGGATGAGGAGTGATCTTCGTTGTGTGTCAGTTGTCGTTCTCAAGTTTGTTCGCTTCCCATCAACCTGGCTTTTGGACATCGCTTCGTGTCTCACCCATTCCTCCTGCAAATGTGCACTGTGGGTTTGTTCCAAACTACAACAAAAACCGCAGTGTCACTGACCTGAAAGCCAGGGCTCTCAAGGTTCAAATCGCACTTTCAACACTTGGCTCGCTGGCGTTAAAATTCTCAAAGTTTCGGCAAGCAGCTTTGAGATGCGTCCTCTCAGGTGACAAGCAAGACGCTCACTGTCGGCTTGGAATCAACTTTGAAACGAGGGTATTTACGCGCTGGCATTGTTGGAACGATAAAACTAATGCAGCGTGGAATTACTGGAACTTGTAACGCACCCCTTAATTGGCTCAAAGTGAATTAATACGCAATTAATTTATGTTGCACTCCTCTCCCTGGGGAAGAATGAGTTTTGAACGGCTTTTTGCGCGTCAACTTGACACTGGGGTGGGTTCCCTGGATGGGAGAAGCGTGAAGTGAACGGTACATTCAAGATGGAAAAAGAAAACCTCTGCATTGGGAGAATCTCGGGCGAAGGTCTGGTTTTGGTCTTCTCTTACAGGGTAGAACGACAACTTTGGGAGAACTTTTGGAATTTCGCGTTGGGGGATGTCCACCTATGGAAAGCCTGATGTGCAGGGTAGAATCTGACGACACGCGCACCTGCAGGTTCTAGTGCAGGGAAAAGGGAACTTCGTGTGGCGCAAAAGCGACGGCGGAATGTGACGCACTGAAACAGAATCAGGGGAACAAAGGAGATTCTTATGCAAATTCCACAATCAGGTCCAAGCCAGGGCTGCATCGAAATGGCTCCGTTCTAATTAAAACACAAGATCCACTTCATTTCAGAAACTGAAAAAGGCGTTCCGAGAAAACTCCACTTGAAGCCTGGGAGAATCAATCTCTCGCCGTGGAAGTTGTCAAGTGTCAATGGCGTCCAGGTTCCTGTATTTAAACTTGAAAGAAACAATGTGGAAAACAAGAATCAAAGCACCCTTGCTTTTGGCGAAGACCTTGAGGCGAGTCCTTTCACCAGCATTGCGTGGTCAAAGTTTGTGAACTTCCCTCGATGCCTTGAAACGCAAGTTGTATTTGAACTTTTCCACCGGCGAGGGACCCTGTCCTTCCGGACAGATGCTGGCGCACTGATCTTCCCAGTGGACCATAATTTGGCTAATTTCCAATGAACCCCGGAGTGTAGTTGTTTCAATGCACAAACCTAAAGTTCGTCTCTTTTCAATGTTTTCGTTCAGTTGTTCAAGGGAGGCAATAAAACGAGGATGAACAGGAAAGGAAACAATGAAGGCAGAGCCGAGAATGTGGGTGGAATGAGAGGATTCGTAGGCGAGTCAGGTCCCGCTTTATGGGCTGAAGATGAACATGATGATATTGAGGGCTGTCTGCGTCTAAAGTGCCGCAAATTCTCTGAAACACAACACACAAAGGCCGCAATCCTCCACTATTATTTCATCCCTTTTTATTCCTTTTTTGTGTATCTTTTTTTCTTCAAATTTCAAAGACAGTTTGGCTCGTGCTTTTGCACTGGCCTACTTCGGATTTCGGAACATTATTCTCGTGAATACAAAAAGCCCCCCTGTCTCTCCGGACCCACTCCTCCTCTGGGCAGAACAAAGCTCCACATCAACACAGCATTAACCTCGTTCCACTGTTTCAGCCAAACATCCCATTTTGTTCTTTGTCCTGTGATTTTGCTTCCGATGCCCACATTACGCTTTAATCCAGTTTCTAAATGACAGTGGTTGCCTGGGAACGCACCGAGGCTGACACCGGATCCAGTTGGAGGAACAGACCCTCACTGACGAGCGTCATGGCAACGGAATTTTCGGTCCCAATGTGCACAAATTGAAAAGGACGTGGACTTTGAACGAGGTACCGATCTTTGAAGACAAGAATCAGAGTTTGACCCCAGTCCATGAGTCATGAATCAGTCCCTCTGTCCCTGGATCCTGAAAAAGACCCAACACCTGGGTCATGGTCAGTTCGAACTGGAGACACGCAAGAACAACGGAAGAACAAAAAAAAAAACAAAGGATTCCGAATCAGACCCTTTTCTTGGACCCTGCACCTTGAATCAGACTCTCCATCCCTCCCGAAACAAATCCCCATCCCTGCACGCCTTCCCGTCTTCCTAACCAGGCTCCTATCTACCCTGATCTTGGACACTGAACCAAAGCCCTCTGGTCTCGATCCTCAATCAGACCCCAGGTCTGGATCCTGGATCCACTCCGGGACCTGCGCAGTGAGCGCGTCGCTCACGCAGCACGAGCAGCGGCGGCGGCGGCGGCGGCGGCGGCGTGTCGTCGAGTGGCCGGGGCCCGCTGTTTACCGACGGCGCTGTCGAGTGGACCTGCAGGCGCTCCTCGAGAGCGACATTCATAAGCGAGGTGCCTCTCTCCCCGCCGCCTCATTCAGCACTAGACAGCCCTCCAGATTCGTTTATGTCTGTCGCGCGAGGTAGTTATGAATAAAGCCACAAAATAGATGAAAGAAGCCAAAAAGAACGCAGAAATTCTGAGAGTCAATCACAGCTAGTGGCATTTCGCAGGATGTTTTGAAAGCAGGTTTGGCGTGTTGCTGACGAAACCAGACTGTGTTGAAACCGTCCAGCAATATCTCCGGACACAACGACAATTTTCTTTTGTCGTCGACCTGCAAGGAAACTTCAACTCTGTGCAAAGTCTGACAATACCCAAGCACAGGAACAACAAAATGTTTGTTTTGGATTGTTTTGCGGGAAATCCGTGATCACGCATTTCAAGTTCCGGTCTGTCTTTCTCAGATCTGTGTCTTCAGTTGAGAACCTGCCAGCTGTTCACGTGCAGAACCCTCGGCTTATTGACTGCAGGTCGGATGTCCCTCTCGGTTCCACCGTATCAAACACATGATGCGTCTACGGACCGGGGGTCCAAGTCACTTGTTCTTGTATCGACCCACACTCACGACAAGCACGGCAACATCTGTTGGTGCTTTGGGCCTCGCAGGGACCATGGAGTTAATCCAAGAACTGGTTAACGTGTTCACCGCACTGGGGAACGTGAAATCAAGGGAAACTTTGCACATCCAGTGAATACTTGAGAGAAACAAATAATTGTTCATAGTTCAGAAAGTCAAAGTCCCAGGGCCCCTGACTCTGCCTTTGGGCGCTTTCCAAAGCAACAATAGGGTTTATGATGAATGGAACTTGCAGGTGAAGAGTTAAAATTCATTCAGCAACCTGAGGGCCACGAAAACTAAAACAAACGTGGCAAACAACAGGTGTGATGTCTGCCAGAGTCTGTTCTGTTTTGGAACCAGGCACCAAGGTATGAATGCCTTGTTAGTTACGGATTCGCTGGAAACGGCCACAAATTATGGTGCGTCGTTGAGCTGTGATTTTATGTGCGCGCACATCGTATGGGGGTTGAATTTATGGCAGCTGAATCAGGGAGGCTTACACGCTGCAGAAGGTGCGACTGAAGCGCAACGCCAAACAACAGGACTGCCACTCATGAAAGCACACCCTGTATCTGACCACGTGTACGTGTGTGCATATCCGCACGCACACATGCTACAGTGTGTGTGTGCGTGTGCTTCTGAGGAATGCATGCTTCTTGGAAGCATTCCATCACTAAACTGCAATCATCAAACAACGCTCATCAAGAGACACGCAAAAGAGTCACGCATTGCGAGACTTTGCCAGAACTTTGCGTGCTGTGTGTTGAATGCACAAACAGGTGTGAAATATCTTCCAACTTTGGTAGAATTGAGAGTTTCCCTGGGGAATCGGGATCCAACGCAGACGAGCAGCAGACGATCTCCCAACGAGCCTTGAGAAGGGCCGGACGGACCCTGGACAATGTGGAGGCTCATCAGTGCTCATCTATCATCCCTCACCAGCATCACCAACCAACACCCGAGCCGATCCTCGTGACCCAAATATCCACTTCCGCCACAAATCCGCGGATCCATCCCGCGACTTACGGTCCCAGAGCTGGACAACTGGGTCGGTTGAGCCCCCCCCCCCCCCCCGGGGCCCCGCGGGGGAAATTTCCACCAAAACAACGGGAAAGGATCCAGGGACCCTGAACCATTTGGCCATTGCACCCCAGGGGTAGCTATTTTCCTCTTGACAAAAGTTTCTTCTGTTGTGTTCTCTGCCTTGGGTCCTGTTCGCGATCAGTACCGGAACAAACAAACCACAACCAGTGTGGTGATCTGTTCCACACACGCGCATACAGAAACAATGCCGCTTCCTACACACAGTGCAGTGCAGTGAATTTCAGTCTCGCCGTACGGCTGCCAAGGTCCCTCACAGAGACACAAATTGCATGGCGTCTAGGACCTCCGAACAGTCTCATCTCCTTCAAGGTCTCTCCTTTAATTAGGTCTGTAGCTGCTTCCTGTGGCTCCACTGCACTGAACTGCATGACAGTGCCATGTCTTCAGCAGATCTGAATCGAATGGAGGGTTTGTCTTTCCAATGAAGAACAGACAGGTTCCTGAACTGAAAAATTGGCCAAGAGTGTCCAAGTTTTGGTGTTGAGACCACACTCAGGGTGCAGACACTCATTTCAAGAAATATAAATTTTTTTGGAATTAATTTCCAGTGTCTTTGGTTCCTGCAAGAACCACCAAGAGAATGCAAAACTGAAGCGTGGTTTGAAACAGCAAACACTTTGCACTTTGTTTTCACTTCTCGTTACGCAGTGTTGAGGTTCTGTCCAGGCTTGTGATGAGCCATTTTGAAAAAGGCCCAGAATTCTGAGTGGACGGTCGCTTTTTATCTTTCTGCCTCATCACTCCAGGCACCGCTGTCGTTCTGAGAAACCAGAAGGTGAGGGTTATCGGCGGGTCTCTCCGATGCAGTTTTTGCCAAAATCAGCTTTGAACTTCAAGGTCCTTTCTGAGCTATTTCCAGCTGCTATGAAACCCTAGTTTTGCGGCAGAACGTCACGTGAATTTTTTCTATGGTGACAGCTGAAGGTATGTTTGGCATGGGGACGACGCGTTGCGGGAGAAGAACTAGGGCTTCGGAAGCACGGGAAAGGGCTGTCTTTTCACAAGGAGCGTCTGCGTCGTGAGAGCCGTATTCAGGGGCGCCTTCAATAGACGTGTGACATCCCGCATTGAAACACGTAAAAGTAGTTAGGCGCCACAAAAGAGCACTGATTCACTTTGCAGATTTGGAGCGGTGGGCTGGCTGCTGCTAGATGCGCGAAGCTGTGTGTGCTTCGCGGAGGCGGCGGGACCGGGGTCGCTGTCCTCTGGGTTGGATGGACGATGCCGAACACCCTGGCGTCACTGGCGTCTTTCTGCAAGTTTGAAAGTGGAAAAAGTATTTTGATGGCTGCGTGTGAAATTTTAGAGAAAAGGACTCAAATGATCAAAGTGTCAAGTGCGCGGTTCCGCTTGCAAACGCAACGCCAATTGCGCTTGTGAGGCACATGCAAACAGCTGAATAAGGACGCGTTTCTTTCCTCTCTTCAGGAAAAACAATCTCAATGCCTGCACATGCATCAGGCCAGCAGACCAGGTTCTCCCCAAAAAAGGCAGCACGGAATTCATCATGCAGCATTTTGAACCCATTTGCTGAGCATGAGAGGACCTCCATTCGCACCCGTGCCCCACAGGCCAGCGGCGCGGCGGCGCATGCGCCGCGGCCCCATCCGATGCATCACTGCAGCGCGAAAGCCTTTAACTGCTCACCTCACCTGATTCAATTGCGACGTGAGTGCTTTACACCATGTCTTACTCCGCACTGTCGACATGCTAACAACACGACCCAGTCTTTCTGAGGGACCCTTTGGGCGGTGCCTGTGTTTTGACGATCTGACATCAGATCAAAGAAAGTTGCCAACGTGAGCACAATCATTCAACGGCGAATGTTAAACTCATTACTCTGACAGCACTGCTGCGTCCCCGAAGCTGGTTGGCTCGGAAATGATGTTTCCCAAAACAAGCGATGTTGACAGCGCAAGATAGAGGGACCCTTCCGGAGAAGCCCAGATTGGATTAGTTCGGATGACTTGGCTCCGTCACTATTGGCCTGATCCGGTTTACTCTCTCACTACCCAATACAAATCTAATCTAGAAAATGGCAAAACTCGATCGGACACCGATCTGCTTTCGCCTCCGTTACTCAGTGCCAGCATGGCTACCCGGAGCCTGGATCGCGCACAGCAGGGATGACCTGTTATGAGCCCTTTCTTCATCCGGACCATTCAGTTGCCAGCAAAAACGACGGAATGAAGTTTACAATCTTACGAGTCATTCCTGACCCGAAAGCCTTCCTGGTGACAGCAAGCAAAGCATCCTTTACATCTGACATGGCAAAGCTCTGCATTGCGACAGCGGTGTGTGTCGTGAGTTCATCAGCTTTGAGATGTAACTTGCCAGTGCTGACCGTGCGTCGTGGTCCGTATGGAGGCGTTTGTCCAGCAACGTAAATTGAGTTCGTCAGGAAATCACGTCTGTCACGTTACGTTCGTCCAAAGCAAATGTGTTTGTCGCACTTTCTCCACAGCTAAACCTCCCAACCACGAAACTGGAAGAAACAAAACGTCTGAACAAAGGGACCGCCAAACGTCGGAAGGAGAAGGTCAAGATGATGGCAAAACAAGGAGAATCCTTCAGTTTGGCCAATGCCCAACCTGGAGGTCAGGAAGGACCTGACTGAACCCAAGATTGGTTCGACATCCACTCCAACAAGCCACTGGTTCAGAATTTGATGGAAGATTTACACACAAACGCGTGTTGGAATCACACCACGCAACACTGTTTTGCGAACTTTATGCAGTGGTTCAACAAAGCTGATCAGTTGCATCATCCTGCTGACCCACGCATCTGACGAGTTTCTCTGCCATCATCAGCCCTGTGGGATTCCACCTCCCAACGCGCGTGTTCCTGCGCCAAAGTGCCTGATCCACCAAGCCCAGTTCTCATCAGAGCCGACAAATTTGGAAGTGGCACACATTTTCAGCGGGTGTAAGCCGAGATTGGAAGCCAATATTGGCGGTATCGATCTGGGTGGGACGGGGGGTCTCAAGTTGAATGTAAATACCGTGAATGGGGCGCACCCGGCGGGACGGCGAGGCAGCCAAATTGCCTAAATCAAGTCGCTTCTGCAGACGCCGCCACCGCGACATGTGCGTGCAATGGGCGGCCGGAGATCCAAACCTGTGAAAAACTGGCAGGCACTCGAATTTATTTGCTTCGAACGAGTTGCTGTTGTGCCTGTGCAATGTGCACAGCGAATTCCTCGACAGAGATGAATTTTAGCCAAGGCTCCTGCAGATGCATCCAACTTTTGGCAGAGTAAATTGCGCGCGAATCATTTCCGCGCCCAGTAAATTGACCCTGAACGACAAATGCGCGGAAGCGCGCACGAGTCCACTCCACCAGCTGCGATACACACACGCGCGAGTATTTCTCTCCTCTTCTGCGCTCGCAGCCGAAGGGCACTTCTGCGTACATCCGCCGCCGAGGAGGCTGGAGATGGCATCAATATTGAGGGGATTGGGAGTCTAGACTGGATTGAGTGTCTCTGCAGGGATCTGCATCTGGAAGCCAGGAATGGATGAATGGCTCCAGATGCCGTGAGATGCCGCGTTACACAACACTACTGCAAACCAAGACAGACAAGCGAACAGGGATTTGAGCACAACATCCCTTCCAATTTCAAGAACGCGTGCACAAACATTGCAGATGGGGTGAGGCACGCGATGTGGATTTGGATTCTTGAACACAACAACAAAGATGATTCTATTCTTGGTGTGGATCAAACAGCAATAAGCGTCCAAGGTTTGTCCTTTTGGACCAAGAAGGGCGGATTCCTGTGTCGTTTTTGAACCAATGAAATGATTGATCTGTGTCCTTGGTCTTTACAGCGAAGCCAGCTGTGTGACACTGTTCAGCCAGGTCATGGCGCTTCGACCAGAGAGCATGTGAAGAATTGAGGCATTGGAGCAGGAAGGAAGGAAGCGGGTGCCGGGCAAAGGCGCGCGTCTCCCACCCAACCTCACCACCGAGCACTGCTCCTCTCGAAATAGCCAGTATTGACGAAATTGATCTCCCGATATCATGTTACTCCCTGCAGCACTTCACAGGAAGGCAAGAAACTGTGTCACCATTGACACTGCACTTGAAAATCTGTGAGGCTCAGTCTCGAGCACAGGCAGTCAAAATGTGCGAAATAAAACAAGACTCATGAGCCAACCAAGGAGCTGCAATTTCTTCAACAAGACTTGCTGTACACTGTCGCCTTGGTTCTCTCCCCTCCACGCCCGCCCGTCACCCACCTCTAAGCCTTACAAACGGACTAAAGAATACCTGTCGGCATCCCGTGACTCCCAGCGCGGCCCGTCGGTGACCGACAGTGACAGGGTGGAGCCGGCAGGCATTTTCACTCGGACATTTACCCACCAATTACGTTGAGCCCCTGCAGCTCAGGAATCCGCGGCCTCCGAGGGAGAGTGTGGCGCAACTGGACAGAATAGAGGTTCATTACTGGTGATTTATCATCCGGGGGCCCAGCAGAGGCTTCGGAACAGCAGCCCCCCCCCCGACACACGCAGAGGCAGTAAATTCTCGCGAGGCTTCACAGCTGTGAATCGCGCATTAAATATCATATTAACACACGGCCCGTTTGAGATGTGAGGCGGCTGTGAAAGAGCACCACTCTCCGGCTGACGTTTTGCATCACACCCAGCTCACCAACATTGGGACCAGAAGCTACTAAACTTGGCAGACCCTGTCCAACGCCTGATTTGCTCGTGACCTGGTGTTTGAGAGCACAGTGCAGCAACAGCAACACAATGACTTCTTACGGATCATGAATTGAGGTCAAGGGGGTCCAAACTTTGGGGGTGGGGGTTCCAAACTCCAACCTTGAGCATTTCATTTTCGTGCAAAATGACCAAAGAGTCTGCGCCTCTGACACAAACTTAGTGACCTTTTGAGCAACTTTTAGCGGGGAAAAAAGGTCCCACAATAACCTTCAATGTCTTGGACTTGAAAATCCAGAGAACTTTTTGCACATCACTTGCCTTTCCGAACTGGGAATATTTGACTTTTCCACCGATTGTGTCGTCACGAAAAACTCGACTTCTGACCTCGCAGCACGTCTCAATTCACAGGAGCGCATTCCTCGTGGAGTAAGTGCGGGAAAGCAGATCAGTGTCCGATCGAGTTTTGCCATTTGCCATATTAGATTTGCATTGGTCAGGAGAGCAAACCAGATCAGGCCAATGGTTACGGGCCAGGTCGGGCTTCCACATTCAACCCCAGAATTACACCAAGTCGTGGTTCTGCATAAATACACCAGTGTGTGTGCAAATTTATTTTGTGTTTCTCCAATGGACACCAACACCAGATGCAGATTCTGTGGTCACATGTCAATACTGAAGAATTCTCTGTCAAGAATAAATGTTCCCACACTTCAAGAAAAAGCAAGAATTTGTCTCCTCACAGTGCAGTGAGAACGCAGTCAGACAGGAAGTGGTTTCACAACAGTGGCTGCAGACACACATGCTGCGGCTTACACGCGTTCGAGAGGAATTGATTGAGCTTCCACTACAGGCGTGGTGGTTGTAAATTGAAGCTGAAGTGTGAAGAAGACAGATGAAGAGATCAATACACTGGATTCCTCCACACAAACCCGGGGTCGGTGTAGCAGGGCACCGCGACCCCTGGGAAAGAGACCCTCCCTCCATTGACAAGTGTCTGCGGGACAAAAACGGCCTCCGCGACCTCTGATTTGGGTCCACCAACCAATCTGTTGAACACAGTTTATTCTTTTGAGAAACTTTGGAGAAGACTTTGTTCACGCACGCCCTGCTTCCTCTCACAGATCTGTGTGTGACCATCAACCCCATGAGAACCCAAATCGGCAAATTCGAGTTTGGCTGTTTCATTTTTCTGGAGAATACGAAGGTTATCAATACGGTTCCTGATCTCAACCCACCAATTCCAAAAACGTGGGGACCACATGGCTAGCTATAATTTGAAAAAAAACAAGCAAGTAAGTTTCGTCGAGTTAAGACGCAAGTCTCGGTTCCTGCACGGTGACGCAACCCGGCCGGGGCGGGCCCCCGGCTGGTCACACCCAGATCCTGAGTACACGGAGTCTGCGTACCGACCGCGCTGCAGGTCAATACACCAGGAACCGCCGCGAAGTGGGTCACAGCTGCAACCTTCCTCAACATTCCCACTCTCTCATTCGCACTGGATGAACGATTTTTCTCAATGTTTTCTCAAACTTGTTTTCTTCAATCAAAAGCGGCATTGGAGGAAACCTGAAACAACAAACTGAGAGAGAAGAGCCCCCCACTATGGGGCACAAAATTTTTGGGCGGGAAGGCTTCTGATTGGTCTAGAATTCAAAATCCAGCCTTCTGATTGGTCCAGAGGCCTAGTGCCCCAT
>JAAUXT010027521.1_pt1 | contig 21179 bp, 20 predicted proteins | sample 7278171 | NCBI WGS metagenome assembly JAAUXT01 (sample SAMN14350112, study PRJNA611818) | marine sediment metagenome | isolation source: surface marine sediment (1.8m) | place: French Polynesia: Moorea | collected 2018-08 | reverse complement strand
ACAGAGAGAGAGAGAGAGAGAGAGAGAGAGAGAGAGAGAGAGAGAGAGAGAGAGAGAGAGAGAGAGAGAGAGAGAGAGCACGACTGAGAAACCCTCTCCTTCCATCAAAGCAGGCGGACAGACAAGGAAGGTAGATTCCACTTTGTTGTCATTGGCCACAAGAGAACCCAGATGTGGCGTGTGCTGTGAAGAGTTTTCGTCGTATGACGGTTGTCATTTTGACAACTGGTGCATCGTGCTGTCCCTATCGGAAGAAACCACACTTTACCAATAACAACTCGTGTAGGCACAATCCTTCGCACTGAGCGTCAAAAATGAACTTTCACCCGCACATCGGTGCATGGGCGCAGCCATGTTGGTCCGTGACGATGCACACATTTTGCTGTGTTTACTTGACAGCTTCATGTTTTATCACTTTGTCACTGACTTATGACAACAGCTATCGTTTTACATTTCGGAATACTTTTTGTCAGTCTTTGTGCGTATTCTGGTAATTTAGAAGAACCAAACTGCAAAGCACATATACAATAATCATTGCTTTGCGTCACGGAAATTAGGACATCCGATCATGTGACTTCGTATGTTCGTACAAACCAACGCGACGATGGCTTCCTTGCGCGTTTTGGGAAATTTGAAGGCTTCAAAAACAGCTTTTTTTCTTTGCGACATGCAAGAAAGGTTTCGCCCAGCTATCTGTTGTTTTGCAGATATCGTTACAGTTGCCAAAAGAATGGTGAGTCCCAGAACCTCATTGCGTTTTCAGGTGTGAACATTTTTCTCACTAGTGGCATTTGCCCGCACTGAGGAAGGAAATTTTCAGCGACGCGCCTGTGTTAAAGTTCCGCTCTGTGGTTCTTTGAATCTCAGCAAAAGTTGCATAAAATCTGCTTGACGTGGAACAGGGTGCTTCCCCCTCCCCCGGTGCCTTCTCTGACCCAACGCCGCAACTTGTGATGTTCAATGGTCTTTTTCAGATTGACGCGTCGAAAATTTTGGGGATTCCGTTGGTCGTCACTGAACAGGTTGACCAACAACAATCTTTTTTTTCGAAACCATAAAAAGAAAACGGACTTTTTTGTCGTTTACTTGGACCTTTGTGATGTTGCACGTTTTTGATGTTCACTGAAAATGTTTCCAGTATCCCAAAGGCTTGGGCAGCACAGTAGAAGAGCTGGACATCGGGCACGCAACGTGTGTTGTTCCCAAGACCAAATTCAGCATGCTGGTGGACGATGTGGCGCAAAGGTTGTTAACTTTGTGTGACGGACAACTCCAGCACGTTGTGCTGTTCGGCATTGAGGTGCGTACAGCGGCATCTGCTTGACCTGGGGCACTGTTTTCACAGAACCAAAGATTTACCAGAGTTCCAGAGTTGCAAAATGTCGGCGACATGGCCAGACCTGTGAATCCAACTTGGGAGAAAAAATCTTTTCAAAATAGTGTACCACTTTCAGGCGCACGTTTGCGTGCAGCAGACCGTGATTGACCTGTTGGAAAAAGGTTATGATGTTCACGTGATTGCTGACGCCACGTCGTCTCGCAGTCAGATGGACAGAACGTTTGCATTTGAGGTTTGTTTTTCTGTGCATTGAAACAACTATTCAGGTAGGTGGAATGATGTTCCTCCCCGAAGAGAATCCAGCAAAGACTGGGAATGAAGTTTCTGTTGCAGCGATTCCGACAGGCTGGCGCGATCGTAACGACGAGTGAAGCAATGTTGTTACAGTTGGTTGGTGACAAGGATCATCCAAAATTCAAGGAAATTCAACAGATTATCAAAGTCAGCGCCCCGACATCCGGACTCTGATCATTGCGGCACAATTTCCACACTTTGTCCTGACAAACGGATACAAAAGAGGAGTGAAAATAAAGTTTTCATTTTGTTCACATTTGTACATTCCTGAATACCATTTGCACAAGAAAATGTCGCGAAGCACGGCGAACGGAAACCGGCAGGACCAAAATCTGAGATTCCCCAGTGGTCTTCGACCGAGGAAGCAGTCGAATAGGAGATAACTCCAAGAACACTTCTACATGAGCATTTCAAAGTTCAGACTCTTCAGTAGGTCATTCGGAGACCAAACACTTTTTGTGAACAGTTTGAGAAGACAGGCCCTGGCTTCAGAGACCCACACGAAGCAGTAAACACACATTCGCGTTGGGGCGAGGCATCTCAATTGGACGGCTTTTCGCTGACACCGGTCGACCCGAATCCTCCGGCGCCGCGTTCCGTCTCCTCCAACGTCTGAAAAATAATTTAGTGAATCAGTTCAGTACCAACTGGTGTACCTCACAAAACATTGTGGGGGAAAAAAAATTCTGTTCTCGGAACGACTGTCATTTTATGCATGCAGTGACGTCGTTCAGTTCAACCTCGTCACAAACACTGTTCAGAGTTGGCAAAAAGGCAGGTGCAACTTACTTCCAGTTCAACAAGATCAGGAATGAATATTCGCTCCAGGACGAGTTGTGCTACCCTGTCACCCCTCGCCACTGAAAACAAAACAACCGTCGTAGGGTGAAGAACTGCTGTCAATCACGTCTCACACCTCTTTTCGCAGTTTGCATTCCCTTCCCCTCTCCGTATCCTTGATTCTGTCACGTGCCAAAGGTCGTTTAACAAAGCGAAATAGATCCTCTCAACAACCCCCCTCCCCCCCCCTCAATCGAAATTCCCCAAGTGTCGATATTTCAAATTCTTGCCGATTACCTTGAAAGTCGGTGTCGCTAAAGTTGAACAGCACCACTCCGACGTTGCCTCTGTAGTCCTGGTCGATCACACCAGCTGCAAAAGCACACGAGTCAAGCCAAGACAATTTTTCAAACCAGACAGGAAAAACTTTCAAATTTCACCAAACTCGACTGTGAAGTCTCATTCATTTCCTTTGTGGAAACCAAAGGAAGCATCATCTCGCGTTTGACAAAATCTTCTCGCTCAAAAACGACAAAAACAATTCACCTCCAACGTCGATGAAGTGTTTGTACGCCAGGCCGGAACGTGGAGCTGAAAAGACGCGAAACGAGACACTGGCCATCGATATCCTGTTTTCCTCGAAGATCGACCGTGAGTAGATCTAGATTCTACAGCCTCATTTGAACAGAACGTTTGTTCAAAATTCCCTGTCGACAACTTGAATGACAGGTTGATCCAGTTACTCGCGCAGCTCACCAACTCGTCCGTAGCAGCCGTCAGGCAGAGCGATCTGGATGTCCGTCTTCGCCAGCGCTTTGCCCCGGGCTGGCACCACGCAGTCGTACGCGCTGCAAAATCCAGATGGAATCCACACATTCTCACGCAGACAAAATCAGAACCTTTTAGCTTCATTTTCAACTTTGACATCACTACTCAAATGGTCTCCCACCAAAACTTGGGTATTTCTTACACCGGGTTCATTCAAATGCGCCTTCATCACGAAGTTCCCCTTCAAAATTGGCAAAACAAACCTGTACAAATCAAATCCGGCTGCCTGTTTCGACCCGCGGGTCGGGGTGAACGCCTTGTCCGTCAACTTTGCAAACTTGAGAACTGGCTCTGACATCGGCAGTTTCCTCACTTCGTGCATGTGAGGTTCCTCCAAACACGCCCGTTTCGTTGGTGAAGGCATTTTCACTGATTCTGAACAAGAATTTGTGCGAACAGTTGGCCTTTTGACTCTGAACAATTGCACTAATCCTGTCCAAGCACCTGCAAATTTCCCGCCAGATTTTGCCATGACCTTCACCTCACCCCGAGCACCTGTCGACGATGTCGTAAAAATTCCGCGAATCGCGTCGCTCGGTCGTCTTGTTGCCTGGAGATCCGCCATTTCTAAACTGTTGTGGAAGGATTTTTTGCCGGGGTTTTTGATTTTGAAAGTTTTGTTTCATTTCTGCTTTCTGAGATCCAAGCAGGATGACAGATATACTGTGCAACTGGTTGAACAAGGAGGTGAAGCTGTCCAAGCAAATAGGTGGGTGTCAGTCTGGCAATGACCGATGCTTTCACTGGCTGCTGTCAAACCCAGAACGAGAGTCCAGACTCCAGTGTGGAGTTGACATCTTCCCGTTCTTTTCCAGATTCAAACAATTTGGTGTCTGAATTTGCAAATGGGTACCTTCTTGGAGAACTTCTTTCGAAGTATCAACTTCAAGATGACTTCAAACATTTTTCTCAGAGCAGGTGGGTAGATCTAGAGTCTGGAGTCAAATGACAAGAAGATCTCGATTCCATCCGAACAACCAAGATCGAAAAAAAAAAAAAAAAAACCTGAAAAAACTGCAAATCAAGATCTCTGGCCGTGTTCTTGACATTTTCTATGCTGCATCTTGTTTCTTGTGTTCTTGATGCCTTGGCTGATGTGTACTGATTTTGTTTCTCAGGAGCGTGGAGTCTCATCTCAGCAACTTTACACGCCTGGAACCTGTTCTGGCTTCCCTTCAAGTGCCCTTTGATCCTTCTGTAGCCCGTGATGTTATGACCGAAGATAATGAAGTGACCATAAAATTGCTGTACCAACTCTTCGTCGAACTCAGCAAAAGGAAAGATTATGGCCCGAAAGGTTCCGCCGTGGAAAGTCCTGCGACGAAGACTGGAAGTTCATTGAGTGGAAGCAACACTGAGGTTTGAACCAACGCTCGTCAATTTGCAACCCATTTTGAAGTCAAACGTTTGTGTCAAACACAGTGTGGCTGTTGCAGACCTCACCTGGCAGAGACTCGCCCGCTGTACGTATGCGAGAGAAGAAGAGAGAAAATGACATTGCAGCATTCAAACAGAAGTGAGAAATATTCAACCAAGGTGATTCCACTGTTTGGCATTTCGCCGATCTTCTTTCAAAGTTCAACAGGCAAAACGCATTTCTTCCAACAAGGTTTGAAGAGCAGCAGAAACAAGAAGATTTTTTGAAAACTGAAAGAGAGCGCAACATTCAGCGTTACCGACAGAAAGCGGCGGAGAAGTCTGACATGTTGGCCAAGATAAAGTAAGACTTTTCAGTTTGCCTCGTGGAAGGAATTTGGTGCAACAAAATTTTGCCTGAAACACCATGAAATGTTTTTGTAAATCTTGACAGTACAAACTGAATGGTGAAAAATAATTTTGTTCACTTTTCCAAACTCAGTGACGGGTGTCCTGCATCATCGGAAGGTCGACTTGGGACTGGTATCACCAGTAGACGAACAGTAACGACACCAACGACAGGAAGGAATCTCTTTGCTGGGTCAGACCCAGACACTGACACATTTTCCTCATTTCAGCAATCATTTCTGTGTTTGTTTGCCGTCCGAATACCACTTAACGTGCATTACTCTTCATTCCTGGTTTTTCTCTTTTGTGCTAACCTTCTTTTCTGCCAGTCACATTCAGAACCGTTTTCTTTTGAAGCACTGAGCTGGAATTTGGAATTGCCGGATCGTCACCCTGGATTCAATCTTTTGTGGTATTTTTCAAGACACAGGAACCTGTGATTTGATTCGGATTTGTTTGAAGGAAGTGACGCTCGACTCTCCTTCCCTGGAGCCTTGTCACGCTGGCAAAAAGGAAACCACATTCACACGGCGCGCATTTTCTATCTCAGAATGGAACAAAAGAAACGCATTCCAACAGGAAAATCAGCCCTTCATTGCCAGCAATATCCCAAAAAAGAAACCCAAGTAAAATGCGCCACCCCGTCTTCATCCCACAATTGACCGCGAATGTTGTTTATGATTTTGCAGGTCCGGCACTGTTCACATTCCCAAACCACCCACCAATCGGTCCGCAAAAGTTTCTCCGCACAAAGTGGACAGAGTGAAACAGCACGAGGCTCAGGTGTGTAGTGCGTGCACTTGACGTGGTTGCACGCAGACAGTCGTTTGCCTTCGAAAAGAGTTGACGTTCATTCTTTACAAACCTACTTTTTTCAGCTCGTGAAAAGTGAAATTGATGCCTTTGAAGAGAAGCTGAAGAGAACTGTCCCAACAACAAAACGAGAAAGGTAACCTTGCTATCAACAAATGCAGCGAACTGTCGTTTGGACAACAAATGGTTGCACAACAGACAGACGCACAGAGAAAGAGGGAGGAAAAAGAGAAAAGCTTGAACAACATATATAATTCGCGACTTTTAGCACTGGTGAGTTGGCGCCGTCAGACCAGCTCGAGGCGGTAACTCGGTCGAACGACGAGTACATCGGTCGCATCCGGCGCCATCTGGAAGAGAACGCAGCTGCTCGAGCCGAGCGCGAGAAGCGTCGTCGCAAGGTTCTCGTCGACCAGCTCAAGGCGCATGAAGCGCAAGAGGTGAGCCCGCACCAGCAGACGTGCTTGTAGTGTTGTCCGACCAGGAGACCCTGGTGCCTCTGTTTGGAGGACGTCTCAAGACATCAATTTCACTGCATTCTTCTGAAAGTGTGTGTGCGTGTGTGTGTGTGTGTGTGTGAGAGAGAGAGAAATAGAGAGAGAGAGAGAGAGAGAGAGAGAGTCAATCAGGCTCTTGGAACACAAATTGAAGCACGATTCACGGTGCTGGTTTTGTGCAGGAAGCGCGTCGGGAGGAGATGTTGGTGCATCGGCTGATGCGGCAGTCGCAGCAGGAGCGGCGCATCGCGGTGCAGCTTCTCGCGGCGAGGCGCGAGAAGGAAGTGATCCGCAACAACCGCCTCATCCGCGAGCGACAGCACGAGGAGCGCCGCCAGCGCGACTTCGAGGAGGCGCTCAAGAGGGAGGCGGTGCGTTGTGTATGTGTGTGTTGTGTGTGTGCACATGTGTGTGTGCGTGTGTGTATGTGTGTGTATGCTTGTACGTATGTGATGTTTCTGTCGGTCTGTTTCATTCGCCCTTTGAAATTTGAATGCACAGTACCAGGAGAAGCAAATGCGTGTGTTTTTTATGTTTGCTTTGGAAACTGAACCACATCGAATTCATGATGGTATGAAAAAAAGCCACTGGCAATTAATTTCAGGAGTTAGCTCGGCTGGCGAAGATCGAATACGCTGAGCAGATTCGCAAGGACAGAGACCTGCACAACAAGATTGCGCAGGAGCGCGCTGAAGCTCGATACAAAAAGCATTACGACGTTTGCATGGAAACCTTGCTGTCTATTGTCGACTTCTCCACGAAAATTGCTGAGTACAGGGAGCTCACAAACCAGTGAGTGTTTCCCACAGAAATGTTCTGGTCCCAAGACAAAGTGTGCTTTGTACGTTGTTACATGTGAGGCAAAATGTTTTTGGTGGAAACGAACTTTCTTGCTCGCAAGAAGCTGTCCGTCGGTTTTGTTTTTCGTCCAAGTTGCCTCAGTTTTGTCCAACGAGATCCACTGGAAAAATGTTCAATAGTGACTCAAGATTGCGCCGCGGGTTTCAGACTTGTACCATCGAAGCTGATTCGGGAGTGGCGCACTTTGTTGGTGGCTGGGGAGCCTCTGTACGACAGACCGATTGCTTCGAGCGAAGGGGAGGAGGACGAAGACAGTTTCCCGTCTGCCTATCAACTGCTGGAACACGAACGCAAACAGCTGCTGAACGAAACTGATTTCAACGAGTACAGAGTATGTTTGATAAAACGAAATCATCTTCACACCTTGTGTTCGCACTTCGCTGCGGCAACGCAGTGAAAAATGTCAATTGATGTGGGACATTGGCTGTGTTGCAGAACATGACCGGCGCCTGGGAGCCGCTGGAGAACAGCGACGTGACGGGGCCACCGCGAGACAACCCGATCGTGGGGCACGTCGTGAGCAGGCTCTTCAACCTCGCACACCCGCCTTCCGTGAGACCACTTTCTGCCTCAAACGAAATTCGCTGTGGACATCAGCGTCACGCGTGCTCGGAGGAGTGCGCGCTTATTCTACCTCTCATCTTTCGCAGCCTCCCCCGGCTCCACCAGAGTTTCCAGCCTTTCCAATCAAGGCCTGTGTGCTTGGAAAAGTGTTTGCGGGGAAGACAGCTGCATGTCGACAGTTCGCCAACAGTAAGCATTTGATTCTTTGCCTGGTTGAGCACACACTCAACCTAAAGCGTGACACAATGTTCAGCGATGAATCTTGAGCATTGAAAAAATAGAGAAACCCGAATGCACACCAGTGAAGTGAAATGTCGCTTCTAACGTTGTTCGTGTCACGTACCGCCCAGTTTCAATAATTTCTCAGGCCATCGGCTGAAGTTGCTCTCAGCAGAAGAACTTCTCCAGGAAGCCATAGAAGCATTCAAAGAACGCGAGACGCGAGACGATGAAGAGGTACATGTTTACAAGAGAATTTTCTCATTTCGTCATCAATCTTTCGGAAATGGGCGATTTTCCCGTGAAATCGTCTTGCACCGGCATCTGAACAACCTCACGAACACTTCCTCGTCCACGCAATCACGCACTCAGGTCTTGTTCCGTTCTGCATGTGTAGGAGTCTGACACAGAAAAGGAAGACCAACCTGATGAGGACCCCACCCCGGCAGCTGCGGTGGAGACGGAGGTGCCTGGCAGCCCTGACCCCGCCCCACAGCACTCCGCGACCGCTGCCTCCCCTCGCTCTGCCGGAGAGGAGACGCGGTCCGTCGGCGAAAAAGAGCTCGACTCCTTCACACCAGCTGTGCCGGAAGAAGGCACTGAAAAAGGTGACACAGCTGCAATGCACCCTTGTCGTGAGTGTTGCAAGTTTAAGGTTGTCAGCAAACTTGTAATTTTCCTTGCTGTTTTGCTACCAGGAGATGTGGAGAAGCCAGTTCCCCTGGAAGAGCTGGCATCAACTTCAGAGGTGTCAGTCCACAGCAAAGTAGACGGAACTTCGAAGGTACAGGTTCCCTCGGAACTTGAAGCAGCAGTTTCAAGTCACAAAAGAAACAGAAAGAAATGAATTTGTATCGCCACATCCAACTGATTGCCTCAGAACATCCTCAGACTTGTGCCATGGCTCTGGACTGGTTGGCTGAATGTGGAGACTGGTCGCTTTTCTGACAGAGCCTGACGGAGAGGGCGCAGCTGGGACAGAAGGCGCTGCACCTGCTGAAGCGCGGTCGTCCCGTTGAGGAACAACTCACCGTCGACATCATCACCGACGCCATTCGGTGACTTTACTGTGCACTTGAGCACAAGTCAATCTCGCTGAAAAGCTTCTCAGGACACAAAATGCTCAACGCCCCTTTGATGTTTTGCAGGCGTTTACCTGACGGGACTGGTTGGATATTGGACGGATTTCCAACCACCTACGCGCAGGCAAAACTATTGGAGAAAGCACTAACTGGCGTGGACACACCGACGCCTGAGCCAAGTCAGATCCACCTGAAGCCGGGACGGCGTGCCGGGAAAAGGTCGCAGCTTGCGCCCGACCCGAATCCGCCCCCGCCGCCTCCCGACCCGAAAAGCGCGATCGACGTTGTGATATTGTTTGATCTGCCAGACGAAGTGGCTCTGCGGAGGTCGGCTGGAAGAACATGTGAGCTGATTTCGACTCATCTGCGGATTGTCACCCAATCAGTGACGAATGATGTTCGATTGGGCGAAGAAAGCAAGATCTATTATCCGTATGGAGTGTCCTGAAACTTGATGCTACGTCATTGTTGCAGACAACGCACAGACGGGTGAACAATACCAGCAGGAGTTCCATCCTCCCCCCGATGGTTCGGTGACGGGACTTGGGAACCAAGTTGCCGTGCAGCCCGTCCAGGACCCGGCCAACGACCAGGAACAGATCCAGCACAGGCTCACCGTCTTTCAGGTTGGGGACAGATTAAAGAGAAACTCACCAACAATGAGCCGTGCCAAGCATGGCCTGACACCCGTGTGTACGAAAACCCGCGTCTCGTCATTTCGTTCCACCGGGTTGAAAGTCAGCTTGTCCTGTTTCAGGACAGTTGGCCTCGGCTGGAGAAGTGGTTCAGTAAGTACGGGTCGCTGGTGACGGTGGACGCTGCACAGGGTGAGGAGACCGTCTATCTGGAGGTGGAGAGGATTCTGGAGGAAACACTGCACAAGGTGCGTTCTTCTGTTGGAGCAGCATGCATTCTTCGTCGTGTTCTCTGGACGAATGAAGAATGAAGTCGACAGATCGCTGAGGTTCTTCTGGAGAGTTCACGCACATTTGATTTTCACCTTGGTTCCGACAAGGTTCAGTGCAAAAATACTCTTGTTTTCTGCCCCTTCATGTTAGAAGCGGCTCAAAGTGTACCCGCGCGATTGAACTATTGTTTCTTGACGCACGGCAGCTGGAACCAAAAGAAGAAGAACCTCCTGAAATCACAGAAACTGAGAAAGAAGCTGAAGAGAAACTTCCAGACGAAGAAGAGATCAAACTTCCGGTTAGTCTCCCAAAGAAGGATTTCGACATTCAGTGTCTGTGGAAGTTGCACGAAAACAAATGACAAAAGGGGCCTGGTGAAAAATGACCAAAACCTGTTCAATTGCAGGATTCAACACCAGAACCTCCTGAGGAGGCAGACAAAGAAAAAGACGCTGATTCCAAAAAGCCCAGATCAGGTGATTGTGCGGAAGGGTCTTGAGGCTTTCAACTGTTCAGCTTGTTCTTGAACCAAGGTCAGCCCATGCAAGTTCAGACTTAGAGAAGAGCATCAAAGATGGGACCTGCGGCCAACCAGTGACTTGAGCACTGCTCCTCATTGTCAATAAAAGAGCTGGCATGAATGGGCAATTGTTACTCCAACATCCGTTTTCACGTTTCAGGTTCTGGTTCACGCTCTTCCAGCAAAGACAGCAAACGGGGAAAGAGTAAGTCACCGCCACGATCGGCTGGCGGCAAGAAAGGCACCAGGGGTTCGTACATTTTACTTGTTGGCTTTGTTGTCGCTTTTCTCGGTCTGAACGTGTTTCTTGGAGTGGAGAGTGTTTGACGACTTTGGAGAAAACACACCGGACGTACAGGTGCTATGAGAAACAGTAAACTTGGTGAAGACAAAATGTGCGTGCAACAATTGCTTCTTTGCCTTTGACATTCAGACACCAAAGAAGACCAAAGAAGCAAAAAAGGTATCAAGTCTCACTCACATGAATGTTACTTGGTGACTTTCACTGCTGGTCGACTGTTTCTCACGCTAACTTGGTTGTGACTTGTTGATTCTTCCTGAATGGTCTGAGGCTTACGGTCATAACTCCTTTGGTGCAGGTGTCTTCAGCTTGCTCTGTCAATCACCACTCAATCCATGGTGACCATTCCCAAAAAGTCACCCTTTCTTGTGACCTTTCGCTGTCTGTGTCTACGTCTTTTGTTGTCATGCATGACCTACAGACGAAGATACGCATTCAGTCATCCACAAAAATTCTGAGACTTCAAATTGCGGACATTGTCTGGCTTTCAAAGGAAAGATACACGATGCGTGCGCCCATGCATCCGTGTGAACAGTCGCGACTGTGTTTTGTAGAACAAGCTCCATCCAAGAGCTCTGTCATTCGCTCACTCATCAGGGAGACAATGAAGAAACTCGTGGACATCTTTTGCCTTGCGTCTATTCTGTTCGCTTTCAATGTCTCTGCCAATCAGAATGCGGACAAAAGTATCCCTCCCTTTGTGCAGAAAACGAACAAATGCACACAAGATTCATACACTGCCACAACACCACATTTCAATTCATCCTTCTGGTCTGTTTCCAGCCCCATCTCGAGGCAAGCGCGGCGGAGGCAAGAAAGGGAAGTCGACACCCGAGCCTGACCCGGAGCCGGAGCCCGAGGTGCCGCCCGGGACTCCACCGCCGGAGCCGGGCAGCGAGGGCTGGGAGTACGTGGACCAGCCCCTCGACGTTGTGAGAACTTTGTTAATTTGTTCAAATTCGATTGTTGGGGGTTGGGCGCGACGAAGAAATGTCGAAGAAATGTGTTCAGCTTGGTCTCTGGCACACCCTGTCTGTTTGCAGGACTTGGCTGGTATTCTATCCAACCAATGGGAAGAAGTGGAGAAAGCGTATGTCCACAACAGCAAGAACGTTTTCCACAATTTGCGGGAAGAACGAGAAAACATCATCAGATACCTGTTCAAGATCAGGTGAGTCTCGTACAGAGGCAACCAGCAATAAGTGGAATTGACGGGGCACCAGGCTTGGTTCTCGCGATGAAACAGCAGATTTTGCATGTTGTTTGCAAGATGTTGTGTCTCTTATCAGGCAAGACTTCAAAGAGTTTCTGAAGAGACCAGACACCAAACAAGAATTTTTGTCAGCTTGGCAGAAGGTGAGAGACTGTGCATCTTCTCTTGATGTGAGTGTTGTTCGTACCGAAAAGGCAATCTGCTTCAGATTTGAATGAAGTGCAAAGCGTGTTTGTTGGCAAAACTGAGGCGGAACATGTTTTCCAGATGAATTTGTGAAGAAAAGCGAAATGAAACCAGAGTACACCGCACTGAGTTTTGAAGTTGACCGATTTCCGAAATGATTTTTTTACTCAAGTGGTGCGCTCCGAGTGCTTATTTCGCAAGAACCACGTGTGTGTGCGCAGAGTTACAATGAGTTGTCGGACGACCTGCGGGACGACGAGGAGACGCGCTCCGAGCTGCACCAGCAGGTGGACGACCTGCGCGAGGCGCTGTGGAGCATCTGCGACGAGCGCAAGGAGCAGGCGGAGAAGGAGCGCACAGGTGCGGGCGCCCAGGGCGCAGGATCCTTCTGTTGCAACTCAAATTTATGGTCTGTCTGCATGCTGAAGTTTGGTTTGCTTGTGTTGATCCCTTTTTTTTCTCGTTCGTTGTCATTTACGCGTCACGCTGCTTTGCTGAAACCATCTAATTGTGTTTCAGATGTCATGAACGCAGGTTGGCTGGAAGATCATCTGGCTCTGCTGTGCAATCTGTACACGACCCTGCTGCAGGGCGAAGTGGACCGATTCCAGGACACGGTGCGCATGCTCAAGGATTACTACCGCGGCATGGAGGGCAAGATCCCCGACGAGGCGAGTCCGGAGTACGCACGCATCCCACTCATCGAGGTGCGTACAGACGAAATTGGCACTCGACGCTTGATGCTCCACATCAGTGTCGCAGTATGTTTGACCACAACAAAGTGCGATTGTGAGTAAGATCTTTTGTGCGCGTCGAAAATGAAAGAAAGAAGCTCCTGCATGCACACGGTGCAAGCGGGTCACAATGCCTTGTTTCGAAATACCTCCAAATCATTTGCACACCTCTGGGGGTTAAAATGATACATCCCTCACTCTGACCCTGGAGCCTCAAGCAACGTGTCGCCTGCTGCAGATCCCGGTGTGCGGTGCGGAGGAGTCTCGACCGGGTTCTTCGCGCAGCCTCGCCAGCTCCATGCGGAGCAAGTCTCCGAGCAAGTCGCGCATCTCCGTCCGCAAGCAGAGCTTCGCCGAGCAGGCCGACCAGGCCGACCAGCGCAGGTCAGTGCCTCCGTCCCGTCTTTCCAAACGGAAAACTAACGGATAACTTCTGCGCAAAACTGAGGGGTGAAGCCCATTTCCCATGTTACACGACCACCGCACAGTTGTAGTCCTCAGAAGAGTTCTCGAGGATCATGCACGGAAGAAGCAGCCTCATCACGGCCCTGTATCGCGCAGGATCCCACTGGTGCCGCGCAGTCCTCCGTCCCCGGACCTGCCTGGGTCTCCGGTGCGAGGCAAGGACAAGGCGAAGGAGAAGAGCAAGAAAGACGACAGCCCAGTGCTCGACGCCGACATCGACGAGAAGCTGCTGATGGACGCGCACTCAGCCGGGCTGGGCGCCGTCGAGAAAATTGTAAGTCGCAACGGTGCTGAAGCAGCGGCTGGCTGGGCTGAGGTGTTGAAAGGATTCTTTTGTAGTTTCCTTGGTGAAATTAGTTTGTAGTCAAGTGTTTCTGAGTTTCATTGACGTGGTTTTGCTTGTGGTTTTTGCCAAGACTTTCACTGCACAACAATGTACAGCACCAGTTTTGTCGAGCTTCGCTTGTTTCGGTTTGTTGGACAAATGGACGGACCTGTGTGCGCGATCTGTCGCTGCTTTGTACAATAGTGTTTGGCTGCAACTGCAGACCTTGTTCAACTGGTCAGTCACGTGTGTTTTTTCCTCATCAGAAGAAGCAGCTCAAGAAGGTAAGAAAGAGTAGAAGCACGGAAATTGTGGACCACAAATTACAATCAATTTCACTTGGAACAATCGTTCAAATGTTTTGTTTCAACGTACGACCAGATTACGGCCGCGAATTGATCACCAGCTGGTTTTTCAAACAATCAGGGCACAGACGTTCTGTGCCAGTGGCATTGAATGAATTTTTCTCGTGTTGTTGAAAATCCGATCGTTGTCACTTTCTGACTGACTTTTTCCGTTTCTCACATGTTGCAGAAAAGGGTAAAACAATGCTGTTTGTGCTGTAATGAGTCTTTATCCTTGACTTACTTCAATGGTCTGTGTCTGCATGTACTCAGGGTGAACGCTGAGTTTCAGTTTTTTGCAAAGAAAAACTTCGGTGCACGACATTGATTTCAATGATGGAACAAAACCTTGATCCCAAAATGTTTGGAAAGAAACAATCACCGAAGTTCATACCAAAAATTTGCGGAAACAGCTCGTCTCCTTCGGAGTCAGAGCTCGAAGGAAATGAGAGAATCTGGAACTTACTGTTCTCCCCTCGCTGATTTCTATCTCATAATCTGAACCTCCGTTGGCAGTTTTCAGTCAGGTAGTCAACTTACTCAATCAAGTGGCTCTTAGAATCTGCTCGTTTGTTAGATTGTTAGACAACGTCTGTTGCTCCTCTGCCACGTTTGTAAACGAGGCCATTCTTTGCAATCTGTCTGATTCGTCAGGGAACCACTTTGAAGCATTTTTGGACTGAATGGGGGAAAAGACGGTTCAAGGCCAGAGAACCAACTTTCAAGATTTTTGGCCATGTGTCGCTGTCATGTCGCCACAGCACATGCACTTCTCTGCGATGTGCACAGATTGGTGTCGCCAAATCAAGAAAGAAAAGGCCTCATGATGCACATGTGATGCAACGTCAAAACAAGGGTGTCTGGTTGAGCTGCAAAATGGGACCAGTTTTTCAAAGAGCTCAAGATTCGGCTGGCAGCACAAGGCGAACACACACGTTTGTGTTTGTTCTCGTCGTTCGCCGTTGTGTCTGTTGTCGCAGGGTAGGATTTGACTCGGGCCTCGCTGTGCAGGTTGCAGCGGAGCAGGCGGCGCGGGAGGCGGAGGAGGAGGCGGAGCGCGAGGCGCAGCTGCAGAAGGAGCTCGAGCGACAGGCGCGCGAGGCCAAGGCCCGCAAAGGCAAGGGCAAGAAGCCCAAGTCGCGCAGCCCGTCTCCGAAGAAGAACAAGGACAACGCGCAGGCTTCGCAGGGCACTCCGCAGCCGCGTAAGTGACAAAAAGTTGGGAGTCTCCTGGCAAACAAGTCTCTTCACTCTGTTCACAATTCTGGGTCAAACTCTTGATCAATTGGAATTGATCAAAGATTGGTCCGCTGTGTTTTTGTTTCCAGAAGACGAAGAAAGTGAAGAAAGCAAAGAGAAGAAGATTGCCAAGGAACGAGGAAAACAAGAGTTTTTTGCTGCAATAGATGAAGAAGGTGAGTCGAGGTTGTCCTGCTCTTTTGGCTTTCCTCTTCTTTTTTGTGCAAGGGCACCTGGAGTTCATATTGAACCTAACGTTCTCAGGTTTGGAGCAAGAAAAACCCCAAGATCGTAACTGAGGCATCATCTTTCAGCTCAAGCGGCGCGGACGAGGCTGGAGCTGGTTCACAGTGTGTCACTCAGCGTGATCGCAGACCTCAAGGCGAAGGCCAGCGACGCGCACAGAGACATGTTCGACTGGCTCGGCGCCAGGTTCCTCAGGGAGATGCAGAGGTGGGGTCTGTTGACTGCAGTTTCCATTGCTCTGAACACTGGGCTTTGTCTGGGGACGCCAATCTGTGGTGTGGATGTGGTTCTGGGTTTCAGAGACAGGTCAAAAGGTTGATGCCAAGCCCAGTGTCGTCCTCTGATTGCGACCTGGATTGGGAAACCGGGAATTCCGCGACCAAATTTTCAGAACTTTGTTCTGGGATTGTTGCTTGCCCAAAGGGGCGTCCACTTTGCATGTCATGTCTGTTTCTTCGAACTGAATGATTTGCACACGAACGGTTTGCAACATCCACAGCATCGACGGGATGAGCGCCGTAGCGCGACGAGCGATCGAGACGAGCAGCCACGTGACCCATCAGATCGTCTTCCAACAGGACGACTTCTTCGTCAACGAGGTGACGACGCCCGCTTGTTGACACTTTCCCACGTGTTTGAAGTCAGGTTGATTCCGTTCAGAAAGACACGCACACGAAGGACCCGTGTGGTGAAAAATTAGAAGTGCAATTGAAGACCACTTTACTCAAACCAGAAAGAAGACGACAACAATGAGAATGTTTTGATTTCTCGGTGTGATTCAGTGAAAGGAAACAGTGCATGGAAATATGAAACCCTGCATGGGGTTGTCAGTCGTTAGATCTACTTTCTCCAGAAAGACCAGCAATATGGAAAAATTATTGAATATCTTTACCACGATTCTTCCCCAGAACTTTGTGACATCTTTTGCCAATTCATTTTGATGTTTTGATGCTGGCGAGCAGGATGTCAAATATGTACCACTTGATGAGGTATTTTCACGTCACCACAGTTTCAGTTGGGCGTGCTTTGATCCCTTCACACAAGCTGAGCGTTTGAGCGCCTCGCTTCGAAGCCTTGCTTGGCGGGATGCTTGCCTCCAATTATTTCGTCGGTGTTCTCACAACGTTCATATGGAACGATCATTGATGCAATTTTCTCCAAATGCAACGGCTGGAAGTGACACTTTCCTTGTCGAAATGTGTTTTATTTTCATTGTTCAGCTCGGACTGAGAGGAAATGTTCTTCACATTGGGTTTTCTGTTGTTCATGATGCAGACCCAAGACCCCGATTTATTGCATGTTGTTTCCACGTGATGGTTTTTCGTTTGTTTCGTGCACCATTGCACACCAAGGAAACCGCTCGAAAAAGAAAGGAACACCAAGAACAGGGCAACGTTACTTGGTGTTGGCCCAATACAGTGTCGCGTTGTTTGTCTGCGGGTTTTTGCCTGGTCAATTTCTCACACTTGCACGCCGTTGGTTGCAGGATCTGCGGGTAGTTCGGACGCCGACTCCTCCTCCGCGACCGAGCCCCGTCGAGGACGCGCAGCTCCACACGTTCACCGTCAACCAGATCAACTCGCTCTTTGAGCAGGTCAGTTCACCCGAGTTCACCAGTGAATTGGTGCCGCCCAATACTGACCTCTTAGGTGTTCTCATTTTCACGACAATAATAAAAACGGGTTGGTGAAGACTCGCGTTCACAAGGCCATTGAGCCAAGTGTCTTGTGTACTGCCCTGGGTCGATCAAGCCCGTGCACTAAATTGTGGATTAGATGGCAATGCAAGCATTTGGAGGTGATGCAAACATACCCATGCAATCGCTGTGTTGGCAGTTTTCACTGACGGCGCCGAGCGGCGTGATCGCAGCGCACAGCTTCCAGGACGTGTTGACGGGCATGTTGCACGGCACGCACGGTGCAGAGGCGCTGCCGGACGCCTGGATGAGTGCCGCGCCGGAAAAGGTATCTTTCTCAATCCGATCAGTTTGATCTCGAAGAAACGCTGCTCTGTGGATCCAACGAATTGAAGTTTGGGTGCATTCGCTGGGAAAAGGGGAGAACCTCAAACAATTTTTTTCAAACTGTTTTCTGTTTTGATCCACAACTTCATGCACGTCTCCGCAGCTGGACGCGGTGGTGCGGGAGTTGTCTCGAGACGGAGAGTTCGTCGACTGGCGTTCCTTCCTGCTGGCGGCGTCGCGCCCCTGGCCACAGCCCGGCCAACTCGACCTGCTGGACGCGCTGAACAAATTCGCTGCTGCGGACCCAGGGAACACTGGTTGTGTCACCTGGGAGCAGTTTGAACAGGTGGGGCAGATCTCATCGCACCATCTGCTGTGTGTAGCTCTTTGTGATTCTGCTCAAGACTCGCAAATTCTGTGCACAAGTCCAGAAAAGTGAGGTTTCAGGCTCCCGTGCTGCGTGCTGCAATTTTCAGTTTGTGTTTTTTGAGTGCAAGTCTGAAGCACACTCGTTCGTGTTTTTTTTTTCAGCTCAAGTTGTGGTTTGACGCCCCTGAAGACGAGGACCGACCCGCCACCCCGGACGACCCTCAGCAGCCGCTGCCGTACGACCGACCACGACATCTCAAACGCACTTTCTTCCACGTGCTCGCTGATCACGCTTCAGACCCGCCCACTCTCAACTACACCGACATGGTACGTTGTCCAGCTGCTCGTTGGCTGCTCACGACTTGCGGGGATGCGGGGGGGGGACCAATTTGGTGCTTGGCTTTTATTGATCTGAGGATTTTTTGTTTGCAGCTGCTGTACTTCAGCGTTGATCCAGACCCGTTTGAAGGGTTTCTTCGTGCACTGAGTGTCAGCACAGGCGCGAACATACCCAGGAAAACAGAGAACGTAGACGCATTGTCCAGGCCCGAAAGTCGAACAAGGTACCTTGCGTTCTGGGTTTGCATGTGATTGCTCGATCAAATTCTCGAGCGTGTCATGTGAGTTGTCTTGTTCAGCTTCAATCCGTGGGCTCTTTCCAAACATCCGAAATGGATGATTTCGTGTTGAATGTGCTTCCTTTATTTCCCTTGTGCAAGATTCTCTCACCAACTTCGTTTCAGTGAAATTCTGGCAGAAAACACTGCTGAAGACGAAATTTCGGTGCGAGAAAAACCGTCTGACGAGATGTCAATCCCCGAACCGACCCCCACAGCAACAGTCTCGTTGGACGCGCTGGTCAGGGTGAGTTCAGCTCGCTTCTTGATTCAGAAAACACGGGGTCTCTGGTTATTATCAATGTCAGAAAATAATTGAACATGCTCAAAAGAAATGCGTCTGCAGCGAATAAGAGCAGAAAAAAATGGGTGGAGAAGGATTGGATCCACCAGAAGTGGATCAGATACACTTTTTCGTTGGAAAGAAGACCGGTTCTTTGTTTGTGCTTGTTCGCCAAACACGGCAATTTTCACAGGTCTTGCATCACGGGCAGAGCACACGAGGCGACTCGCACAGGTTCAGCGTCACCGCCGATCCGGAGGACGCCTTCTCCAGGGTGAGGCCTCAGTTGACGCTCTGTGATGAAATGTGTGTGTGTGTGTGTGTGTGTGTGTGTGTGTGTGTGTGTGTGTGTGTACGAGCCTGGTCAAAGCTGTGTGATACAAAGCGCTCTCCCGTTCGCCTGCTGCAGGAGCGACTGTCGGCGGTGTACCAGGAGCTGGGAGGCGACGCCCTCGAACCGATGCCGTTCTCAGCGCTCATCGAACACCCCGTCATCCAGGACATCGTCGCCTCGCTCAACACGTACAAACTCACAGTGAGTGTTGCGCTACAAGTTAAATTGAGCGAGAATTTTGAACCTCTTCCCCCAGTTTAATGGTCTCTGGTGTTTCAGGACCTGACAGCGCTGCTCAACGAAAGTGGACTTGAGAGTCTGGATAGTCAGAACCCATACCACGTGTAGATGTTCACCAAACGGACACCGCTTCGTTGAACCTCATTTCGACAATGGAAGGGAAACTCCGTCCAAGAAGATCAAATGTGTGAACTCTGTAGAGGTTGTTTTCTTCAGCAAGCGACAAATTTGTTCAATTGTGAGTCTTGTGTCGGGCACTTGGAGACAGTTGTTTCTTGCCAAACTTTTTGATGATTTGCTTGCAGTGTTTGTGAAAACGTGTCATTTGTTATTCACGATTTGACTGAAAATAAAACGAAGCAAAAAAAAACTTGCCTTGTTCTGAAGTTAGAAAATCTCAAAAGAGTCAAACATCTTGCCGCGACACAGCTGCCTGCATGAAGAAGAAACCGTGTTCCACGCAACCTCTCTGAAAGACGTGACAACTATTTGGAGGACAACTCTCTACCCCACTGTCAAAATTCATTCACTACAATTGCCCTGAAAGAAATTTTTGGTTCTGAAAACCTCATCAGTTTTCTCGGCGAACTTGGTGCAAATCGACAAGTCTCAATCAAAACAACGGGAAAATGTGTGAGTTTCAGTTCTGCGTTACAAGGGGGCGAACCTCGGTTGAAACATTTTCTTCAACCACGACCACAGGTCGACCAAACTTTTATCGAGTCACTTTCCTTTGGAGCAGATTTCTTTATCGAGTCACACCTGGTCTTTTTTGTGTGGCGCAAAATGGTTCTCACGACCTTGTTAGTTTTTGGAAAACAACAAAACTGCATGGTGATGCATTTTTATCGTAATTTTGGGCAAATTTCGTTGAACTTACGCCACGCAAAGAAACTTTTATCACACGATCTTTCCTTGTTAGATCTACGAGTGACAAAAGTCTCAGCATCTTCACATGAGTTTGTGAGACCTTCCAGATTTTTGAGGGAAAGACCATCAATGTAATTGGTGTTCGGAACATTTGAAAAGCGAACTTCGTGGACGAGTTGCAGCCAAAAAGTCTGAAGGTTCAAACGGAAAGAAGCATGAGGGCTATTCTTGTGTGAGAAATCAGACTGTCTCTGCAATCAAACAACTTTCGCTTTCTTGGAGTTCTGCAGTTTTACTCTTCACCGTTTGATGGGATTACATTTTCAGGTTGAGTTGCGTGGTCGTGTGCTTCGCGCAACTTCCCGTAAGTTTTACCACCGTTGGATGTGTTTTGTTAAGCTGGATCTGCTTGCAATCTTGATCAAATCAAGCACAAACGTACCACGAATTTCGACAAACTATGCTGTTTTTTGTGCTTTCAGCCGGGGTTTCACGAATTTGAAACTGACCAACCAAGAACACCTGCTGAATTCTCTTTTGTGAAGCAGCTTGAACCAACCTGATTTTTTTCTCCCCAATCTTGACAGGACATCCCCCTTCCCCCGCTGCAATGTGTGCAGCTGGACACGGAGGCGGGTCCGAGGCATCTGCGCTGCTTCTCGGGACAAGTGCTCGACACGACCTTGACCCACTCGGTGCGCGACGCCGTGGGAAACTTGGTTCGGGCGAACCAACTTCGGCGGCACCCAAGGGTCGGAGTGGCCATCTCCAACCTGGCGGGAGGCACGCTGGAAGATATGGAGTGGTACGTCAAGAAATGCAACTGTGTCTTCGGTGCAGACGTGTGGATGGAAACTTCGAAGGAAACACATACGAGGCAGAAAATTTAAGTGACCGATTGGCTGTCATATTTCAAGAATGACAAATTTGAGTTGCTCAGATCTTTGTGTAATGAAAGACCAATAGCAACACAACATTCTT
>JAAUXT010044269.1_pt1 | contig 21181 bp, 20 predicted proteins | sample 7278171 | NCBI WGS metagenome assembly JAAUXT01 (sample SAMN14350112, study PRJNA611818) | marine sediment metagenome | isolation source: surface marine sediment (1.8m) | place: French Polynesia: Moorea | collected 2018-08 | reverse complement strand
GTCAATATGCCAATAATATTGTGATGGTCTCTTTTTCACCAAAGGGGCGATCGTCGAATTTCCATATAAGTTATTGAAATTATTTATTAAAATTTCTTAGGATTGACACTTTTCTGATAACTTTTTATAATCATTTAATAAATGGGTTTTTTGCAAAAACCCACGGCGAGACCAACATCACTGACTGTATTTAGAACTTATTAGTCTATTTTATACATAATATCAAAAATTTAGGGAATTATCACATCATAGCGTATGGCCATTATTAATTTAAAAAAACGGGAGGTAGAGTGTAAGCTCGTATACTATGGCCCGGGAAGGGGGGGCAAGACGTCTAATTTGCAGTATATTTTCCAAAAAAGCCGCAAATTAATGACCGATGAGATGGTCTCCATTAAGACAAAAGGTGATCTGACCCTCTTTTTTGATTTCGTACCCATGGGTATCGGCAAAATAAAGGGCTGTGATGTCAGGGTTCAATTGTATACAGTACCGGGCCAGGTGAAATACAGCTCGACCCGCAAGCTGGTCCTGAAAGGTGTGGATGGCCTGGTTTTTGTCGCCGATTCCCTAAAAATCCGCCACGAAAAAAACATCCTTTCCCTAAAAGACCTTGCCATCAATCTAAAAAGCTACGGCCTCAATATCATGACAATGCCGCTGGTGCTTCAATACAACAAGCGCGACCTTGCTGCTGAAGGCGTGCCGCTGATGTCCATTGAAGAAATGGAAAAAGCTTACAACCATCAGCTCAAGGTGCCGTCATTTCCCGCCAGCGCCGTGACCGGAGAAAATGTGAATGCGACGTTGAAGGCGGCGTTGGTGCTATTACTCAGATCCCTCAAAAAAGAGGCCGGCTGGTAAAAACTTGGTTATAAATGCCCATCTTTTGCCCGCTGGCGGTGTTAAAATCCGGTCCAAAATACTCGCGTACTAGCGTGTACGCTCCGTTTTCGAACCGAATTTCGCCTTGCCCTCGGACAAAATCTGAACACTTATAACCAAGTTTACCAAAATAAAATGTTATAACGCTACGCTTTTTCTCCTCCTCGCGCCTTTTGAACACCTTAATGTATTCAAACAAGATGTGAAATCCCGCAGGATAGCGGGAGCTATCGTGCAAATTTAAGAGGTAGGGGCGGGGTTTAGCCCCGCCCGATCATCCGATGGAAATATCTTTTGTACAGATGGAAATTGAAAGCAGCTAAATTCGGTTTGATTGATGGGTGTCGGATCAGTCTTGAAACTCGCGCCGATAGGTCTTGCCGGAGCCCATCATCACACTGATGGGGTGCAGGGTTTGAATGTTTTCACAAACGATTTTAATCGCCGCTGCGATGGGTATGGATATCAGCGCGCCAACAAATCCCCACAACCAGCCCCAGAATAAAAGTGACAGCAAAATCACCACCGGGCTTAAGTTCAACTGATCCCCCAAAACCTTTGGTGCCAGTGCATTTCCCATGCCCATCTGGATGGTGGTCACCGCCACAAGGGTAATGACAGCTGGCCATAATGACGGGTAATATTGAACCAGGGCAAGCAAAACAGGGGGGATGGAAGCCACGATCGAACCGATGGTAGGAATAAAATTAAGGAAGAACGCCAGCGCCCCCCAGGTAACGGCAAAATCCACGCCGATCAATTCCAGCGCCAGCCATACCAGAACACCGGTGGTCGAACTGATCAAAAATTGCAAAGACAGATAGCGCCGGATTTGCCCGGTAATGGAAAATGTGATCTCGCTGATCTGGTCGGCATTTTCGGCTGAAAAAGATTTGAGAATTTTATAGCGAAAAAAAGGTTTGCCCAGCAATATAAAGAACAGAAATATAATGATTAGTACCAGCTGGGAAATAAAAACAAAGATGGAACGTGAAAGTGATGCCAGAAAGCGGCCAACATTTTGTCCCCAATTAATGCCGGCCAGCGGATCAAATCCAAGGTTCCATTCACTGGTGACCAGGGTGATCAGTTCTGTGAAGCGGGCATGGTATTTCGGGTAAGCGGCGGCAAATGCCGCAAATCGTGCATATAAAAATGTAAAGGATAGATAAAAAATGCCTACCAAAATGACTAGGATGATAATAACCGCTAAGGTAGTCGGTATTTTGCGGGCCGTCATATAATTGATTGCCGGTCCGATTAGAAAAGACAGCAGCCAGGCAATAATCAATGGCAGAATGACCGATTGCGCGGCTCTTAGCACAACACCCACGGCAACCAGTACCAGGATGCCCAAAAAAATAAATGTAATCTTGCCTTTGTCAAATTCCATCGTAAGATCTCAAACCACGCATATTACCGCAAAATTTGTGGCAAACACTATCGCAACCCTGCCCACCGGGTCAACCGCAAAGTGGTAAATATTCGCATTCTACAAAAGCGAACAAAAACCTAATTTGATCGATTGCCGAGGTCGAAGATCCGCCTCTGGTGGATTGCCGCTCGTGAGATTCCACCTTAAAATTTTGAAACGATCAAAATTTAGTTGCCACCTCAGCCAGTAGCGCCTGAACCGATGGTTTGAACCAGCAGTCCAAAAATCCATCGGCTTCGGATACGCGCATTTTCTCATAGCGCGACCGCACATCATCAACACGATGTTTTTTCACCAGAGCAAGCCCACCTGGCGGCAATTCCGCCAGCTCCGCAATTTTTGCACACGCTTCTTTTTCCACCTCTTCTATGGAGAGGACCCCATCCACCAGGCCAATTTTATGCGCCTGTTCAGGTTCCAAAAATTCTCCATTAAATATCAGATCAGTGGTGTGGCGGTCGCCGATGGTCTGCCTTAAAATTAAATCGGCCAGCCCGGGCACCGGCAGACCAATTTTGACCTCGTTAAACCCGATCAGCTTGTGTCCCTTTGCAACGAACCGGAAATCGGTCGTAAGGGCCAAGACCGCTCCTCCGGCAGTGGCATGGCCGGCAATGGCACAAGCCGTCGGCATTGGCAGGGTGTACAGATCCAGTACCGCCTGGTTAAGCATGCCATAAAATTCAATCATTTCGGCACGGTCTAATTGAAGCAGACCCGGCAAATCAAGACCGATACAGAAAAATTTGTCTCCGCCGGCTAAAACCATCCCATTAAATTCAGTTTTAACCCTTTGGAGTGCTGTGTGCAGGTCATTGACCAATTCAGGACTGATGGCGTTGGTGACACCGTTGTTTAATCGCAAAACCGCAATGTCCTCCTGCGGTTCGATGATGACATTTGCCATGGGTTCTCCTTGGATTTTCCCAATCGTCGGGTGCGGGCATCAAATGAGAAAACTAGTTTTGTTTTATGGATACGTCCAATATCATGGCCGGCCTATCTGCAGTTTTCCAGCCATGCTTTATCCCCGCGGGCGCAAAATAAGTTTCATTTTCTGCCAGAATTTTGCGCTCGTCTCCAATAAACATTTCAATCTGGCCCTTCACAACAATTTCGCATTGATCAAAAGAATGCTCATGGCCGGTATCTTCCTGATGCGCATCGATCTTCATGTATGCCATAATTAGCCCATCGCCGATTTCGGATTTGCTGAATATTCCAGGCCGAAAAGCTTCCAGTTTCAAATTATTCAAATCCCAAAAAGACATTTTCCCTCCCTATTCCAGAATCCTTTTGACCGCCTCTAAAATCCCTGATAAGCCGCTGCCGGCCTTTTCTTGGACCGTAAAGTCTGCACTGGGGAAAGCGCGCTCAATATTGACTTCCACGATTTTAGCCCCATTTTTCTGAGCCAAAGCGGGCAGTGATGCTGCCGGCTGGACCACCGCAGATGTACCGATGACCAGCATCAGTTTACAGGTCGCAGCCTCCTGAACTGCTGTTTCCAGAGCGCCTTCAGGCAGCTGCTCGCCAAACAATACGGTGTTGGGTTTGAGTACCCCACCGCACTCACAATAAGGCGGCGTTCCCTGCGGTACGTCTGGGGCCAGATATTCTTTACGACATTGCAGGCAATAGGTTTCCCTAAGACTGCCATGAATTTCGGTAACATTTTGACTGCCGGCTTTTTTATGCAGACCGTCTATGTTCTGGGTAATCACATGGCGCACAATACCCATTTGCTCCAGCTCCGCCAAAGCCAGATGCGCTATGTTTGCTTTGTAGGAATCATAGTTGCGAATGAATTCACCGCGGATGGTCCAATATTTGGATGGGTCCTCTCGAAATGTCTCGATAGAGGCATACACCATGGGGTCATACTTTTCCCACAAGCCGCCCTTGGAACGAAAAGTGGGGATACCGCTTTCGGCAGAAATCCCGGCACCGGTTAGAGCAACACAGGACTTCATATTCACCATGAGGCCTGCAATTTCCTGATAGATGGCATCCATATCATCCTGCTACCTTGGTATTGAATTTTTGGCCAACTATCCCAAAAATGTCAGGAACCTTCAAGCGCTTTTTGGGCGTGGTTCCCAATCCAATTTGAGTGCCGAATTCGGCTTTTTTTCTGGGCTCGGCGTGCTATAAAAATTATCGGGGTAAAGGGGTTTCGGATTTAAATGCAGGCATTATCTTTTAGCATAATTTTAGTATTGCAGGTTAAAAGCCATCAAATTATGAGAAAGGACATATCCGTATGAACCGCTACTCTTTCAAAATCTTCTTAATCGTTTGTGTTCATATCATTTTGGGCACGGGCCTTGCTCAGGCGCGTGATCAACAAATCGTAGAAATCATCAAAAGCAAAACAGAGCAAATCAGCACCACCGGAAACGTTCAGATCGAAGGCGCTCAAATTGCATCTGTTACGGTTCTGCCCGAGCTCTATGAAAAAAATGGTTTTAGGCGCCTGTGGACCAATTCCCAAAATGTTGAAGACCTATTCAGTTCCGTTAAGACGATTGAAGAAGAGGGCCTTGAGCCGGATGATTATCACTTTGCCCGGCTACAAAATTTACGCTCCCGCATTGATTCCGGCGCTGACCATGATCCGGCGCTTTTGGCGGATTATGATATTCTGCTGACCGATAGCCTCATCCGCTTATGCTATCATCTTTTCTTCGGCAAGGTTGATCCTGAAACCCTAAACCCGAACTGGAACCTGGCAGTCCAAATTGAGGATGACAGGCCGGTTGCCTTCATGCAGGAAATACTGGAAGGGGGTAAACTGGCTGAAGATATTAAAACGCTAAACCCAGACAATATTGTTTACGACGAATTTAAAACCGCACTCAAAAAATATCACGATATAGAGGCTGCAGGGGGTTGGGCGTCAGTACCGCCAGGCCCGACGCTCAAAAAGGGCATGCAGGACAACCGTATCTTGCTGCTGCGCCAACGCCTGCAGATGTCCGGCGATTTACCGGCCGGACCAACTGATTCTGACATATTTGACGATCAGCTTGAGCAAGGCGTGATACAATTTCAGCAAAGACACTATCTGACCGCCGACGGAGCGGTCGGAAAACAGACGCTGGAGAAGCTTAATGTGCCGGTTGAAGCCAAAATTGATCAGATCCGAATTAACCTGGAAAGACTTCGATGGGTGCTGCACGCCATCGAGGGCCCGTTTGTCATCGTGGATATTGCCGGCTTCGAAATTTTTGTTTACAAAGACAATCAGATCTTGTGGACCAGCCGCGTTCAGGTTGGGAAGCCATATCGCCGCACGCCGGTGTTTAAGTCGGAGATCAAGTTTATCGTATTGAATCCAACCTGGACGGTTCCGCCCGGCATCCTGGCCAAGGACATCTTGCCGGCTGTCAAAAAAGACCCCAACTATTTAAAAGTACGCAATATCGCAGCCATTGATCGACGGGGCAAAACTGTCAATCAAGATACGATTGACTGGTCAAAATACACGGCCCGCAACTTTCCCTATCAGTTGCGTCAGGAGCCCGGGCCCAAGAATGCGCTGGGGTTGATTAAGATCATTTTTCCAAACGATCATTTGGTGTACATTCATGACACCCCCGCCAAATCATTGTTTCATCGCAGCGAGCGCGCCTTTAGCTCCGGCTGCATTCGAACTGAAAAGCCTTTTGAGCTGGCTGAAATTTTGCTGAAAGATCCAGAAAAATGGAACCAGCAGAGTTTTAAACAAGTAATTGACTCCCGGAAAACTCAGACCGTCTTTCTTCCCAAACCAGTGCCGGTGTTATTGTTTTACTGGACTATCGATCCGGAGCCGGACGGCAGCGTGAGATTTAAAACAGATCCCTATAAGAGAGACGCTGTGGTCCTAAGAAGTTTGAACGGTGATTTTAAATTCAGAAAACGCCCGGTTGGAAAAACTAGGAAAACACTGTGAGGCGACCCTTACCAGATGCGCACGCGGCCGGTATCGATCTGCACAAAGTCCAACTTGCGATAATACCCAACGCCGCCTCTCTTCATAGAGCGGGCGGTATCACGTAAGACGGCCGTATCGGTGCCGGGCAGTCGAAAATCAAGGGCTTTGCCTTTCATATGCAGGCTGCGGGCTGCCACCCCCTTGCTGCGTCCCCGCAGCTTCTGGTTGGTTTTCGGAGAACGGTATCCGGATATAATGTGTACCTCGCCGTGATTACCGACTGCAGTCAGCAAGTCATATAAAAAGTCCATCAATTGAGGATCGATAGGATGGATGTCTCCGGTACGGTGGTCGCGTAAGATAAGGGAAATCTTATCCATGGCCTCAGCAACATAAGCATCGCCATTTTTATAGGTGACCGTCAATCGCTCATGGGTGTGGGTATTGTAAAAGGACAGTGTTCTTCCGGTCGCTGACTGCCCCCCTTCCGCTGATGCGCTCAAGCAAAGAAACAACGTCAAAAAGCAACTCATCAATTTTAACAAATAACGTAAGCGGTTCATTGTTCGATTCCGAAAAAGTATTATTCGACGCGGTGATATTCATCTCGCGCGCCCATAAATATAAAAGCCTTGGTTGTTAACCACCTTGTAAGCTAAGCTGTCGCTTGTTTTGAGGTCACGGGCAATGATGGTTGTGGTGTCTTAAAAGGTTTAAAGGGGCCTAACGGCACCAAACGATCTTCCTCTAATCGAAACTCCTGAATTCCGTCTCCATAGGTGATCATCACCTTCGTGGGTTTTAGTTGCACAACAGTCTTTTCATCCTTTGTTTTGCTGCTGACCCTATCACAGGTTACCGTCAGGTGGACAAGGGCACAGGGAAATTTAATGGTCGCATAGGCAGGTCCCAGATATATCAGCGAAGCGCGGCATTTGCTCCTGGACAATTGGTAAAGCTGTTCTGCGGGCAAATCCTTTGCAGCCCATAGTTCAACGTCACCTTGCCTCTGATGCCGGCGAACGGACTGGCTGATGACGATACCATTTGAGCAGGTGTAATCCAGACTGGCCTCATCTTCGGAATCCTGTTTGAATAGCATCAGCGGACCGCAATCATTGTTAAAAAAGCTGGACCAATGGTAATGCGGTTCTTTGATATCCGACTCAGAAAGTGACGCGCAACCGAAGATAGCCAAACTGAGAAAAATGAATAATGGCCAAAGACCGGTATATTTTCTCAATTCTGTTTTCCATTAGAAACCAAGATAAGACTGATTAAAGATATTGCTTTCTAAATAGAACCCACATGCTCGGCCTTATACTACCAAAGCCGCCATGTCTCTTCCAAAAATCCCCACTCGATCGTCTGCCTTGACCTCGATGTCCAGATCCCAATCGAGCGGATCTTTTCGAACCTGTTGATACCGCATCCAGTATGCCATTTTGCTGCGGGTAACCAGCAGCTTTGAGTTGAGAAAAATCGTATAAATGGCATCAATCGGAATCCCAAGGCGCGTGAATAGTTGTGCCAATGTTTCCTGCGGCTGCGGTGTAACTGTCATCACGTTACCGTAAGCGACCTTGGACTCATTTATGTAACGACGCATCTTGCCGTAAAGACGAATTTCAGCCATTGCTTTATGCCTCTTGGTGCCTGGCGGCCAGTGGCCAATAGCCGTTGGCCTGGGGATTAGACGTCTTCTGTTTTGAGCTCTGTGGTTACATCAATGCTATCTTTGATCGACCGCGCGACCGGGCAAAAGTCAGCATGAAAGCCATGGACTTTTTGCGCGGTCTCGTGCTGCTCTGCTTTTAATTTAAGCCGATAGGTAACATGGACGCGGCGGATGATGAGCACTTTGCCGTCTTTTTCGATTTCACCGCGTGCCTCTGAAATTAGCCGCCCCTCACCGGCCGGAATATCACGCGCTTCCAGCGCGCCCCCAAAAGTGCCGGTCAGTCAGCCGGCTGTTGCCGCGACAACATAATCCAGAGTAGTGGCATGCGGCTCATGGACCTGCGGATCAACGCCGTAATGCTCTGCAACTTCAGAATGAACGCCAAACTTTACCGGCTCATCCTCCTGGGGCAGGTAAGCGCGTCGAAAAGGGCCTTTGACGCGCTCTATTTTTACCCTGGAGGTATAAACAACATCATCTCCCATGGTAGGTCTCCTTCTAGATTATTCAGAATCAGGTTTGGTTCCGGTTAACGATACAATTTATTTAACCACGAAGATCACGAAGAACAAGAAGAAAGACATCCTTCAAAAAGTCAAAAGCATTTGATAACTTTGTGACCTTCGTGTCCTTCGTGGTGAAAAACTTTTGCCAAACGCAATACAAATTCTATTTTAAGGAAACTAGTTACCACTGGCTTTAAGGCGCTCAGCAATGGTACGCGCCGACAGGATTCCGCTGGCGGAGGCTTGAATCAAGCCCCGGGTGATACCGGCGCCATCACCAATGGCAAATAAATTTTTCACACCGGTTTCCAGCTGCGGTGACAATTCAATTCGGTTGGAGTAAAATTTAACTTCAACCCCGTATAACAGCGTATGACGTGAGTAGACACCGGGAGCTACTTTGTCGAGTGCCCGCAGCATTTCAATAATACTTTGAAGATGTCGATAAGGAAAAACGAAACTTAAATCACCGGGTGTGGCATCGGCAAGTGTTGGCCGCGTCAAACAGCGATTGATGCGTTCAGGTGTACTGCGGCGCCCTGCCAGCAGATCTCCCAGCCGTTGAACGATAGGCCCATTACCCAAAAGGTTGGCCAGTCTGGCAATGTACAAACCGTATCCAATCGGATCGTCAAAGGGTTCGGTGAACGCGCTGCTGACCAAAATGGCAAAGTTGGTATTATCGCTGCTTTTATAGGTGTGACTGTGTCCGTTGACCGTAATGACTTTCTTAGTTTTCTCGATGACCACCTCACCGTAAGGATTCATGCAGAAAGTGCGCACTTTCTCATCAAATGTTTTGGAATAGTAGATCAGCTTAGATTCGTAGATAATATCTGTAATATTCTTTAGGACTGCAGCGGGCAGTTCCACCCGAACGCCGATATCCACAGGACTGGCCTGGGTTTTAAGCCCCAGGGCCTCAGCCTCCTTTTTCATCCAGCTGGCTCCCGAGCGCCCCGGGGCGGCAACAACAAATTGGCTGGTGAAGGTCTCACCGCTTTCCAATTTAACACCCTGGATACGCCCGTTTTCAGCCAAAAGACTTTCAACCGGGCTGCTGGTTCGCGTGTCGACGCGATCCACCATCGACTGTCGCAATCGATCTAAAACGACGTGGCAGTTTTCCGTTCCAATATGCCGGATGCGTGACGGAATAAGCTCCAAATTGGCCAGACGGGCACTGTCGGCCAGCTCTTCCAGCTGGGGTGATGCCTCGCCAAATATCTCTTCAGGTGCGCCGTGTTCAACCCAGATTTTATCAGATGTTTGCAGGATCTGATTGAGCGACTCCGGCTCCAGATACTCACCAAGCAATCCGCCGACCTCGGGCGATAACGTCAGTTTGCCATCGCTGTAGGCACCGGCCCCTCCCCATCCACAGAGCATATCGTTAACATCGCGGCGATTGCGTTCATTGATATCCTTGCCGAGTTCGAGCAACAGAACGGGTTTAATGCCCAGATCGGCCAGGGTCAGGGCCGAAAAAATACCGGCAGGGCCTGCACCAACAATAATTACTTTGTAATCCATGGGTTCTCCTCAATTTAAGATAATGACATTTCTAAAATAATGTTCGTCAAGTGTCAATTCCCAGATTCAGATATCTGGCTGTTGGTCACTGGCGCCTGGCAGCTGGCTGTCGGTCACTGATCGGAGACTCATAGCCAGGAGCCAGAAGCAAGTAGCCAGCGGCCGAAACACTGAAATGCTGAACCTTTATTGTAAAGTGCTGACAGGTTAAAGATCCTGATAAGCCTCCGTAAGCCGGTCCACCAGCTCAGAAAAATAAAGGATGGCCTGCTGAATCGGTTGCGGAGATTGCATATCAACTCCGGCATCACGTAATTCATCCAGTGGAAATTTGCTGCCGCCCAGTTTTAAAAAGTTTAAATAGGCTTTCCTCGCAGGTGCGCCGTCATTTATAACTTTATCGGCCAAGGCGATGGCTGCAGAGATCCCGGTTGCATATTTGTACACATAAAAAGCAGAATAAAAATGGGGGATTCTTAAACATTCCAAACGTAACGCCGGGTCCAGAACCATGGTATCACCAAAATAAGTCTCCAGCAGCTCCCGGTATGTATCGGTGATCACCTCAAGGGTTAAGGGTGCGTTATCCTCGACAATCTGATGGGTGATCTTTTCAAACTCCGCAAACATAGTTTGCCTGAAAAGTGTGGCGCGCAGGTTGTCGATCTCCCGGTTTAGAATATAGGCCGTTTTGGCCGGATCGTTTTTGTAATGATCCAGAAGATAGCGGCTCAGTAAGTTCTCATTGAAAGTTGAAGCCACTTCAGCGACAAAAATGGTGTAATCATGATACACGTAAGGCTGGTGTTTATTGGAATAATATGAGTGCATCGAATGGCCGCCCTCATGCAGCAGCGTGTAAGCACTGTTAATATTCCGCGCTTCATAATTCAACAGAATATAAGGCGGCGAATCAAAACTTCCCGAAGAATAAGCCCCACTTCTTTTTCCCCGGTTTTCATAGCGGTCCACCCAACCGCCGAGCAGACCGTCTTTTAATACGCTAACATATTCATCTCCCAACGGGTGCAAGGCCTGGATGCCCATATCAACTGCCTCTTCGTAGGGGATGTCAAAGGTGACATCGCTGATGATCGGTACATACGTATCATAAAAGTGAAGGTCCGATAATCCCAGGACCTTTTTGCGAAAATTAAGATATGAAAAAAGTGGTTTGAGGTTGCTCTTCACCGTTTCGATAAGGTTGTCGTATACGCTTTGTGGGATACGGTCACTAAACAAAGCAGCCGCACGGCAGCTATCAAAGTGACGGACTCTTGAGTAAAACAGATCTTTTTTAATCGTGTGCGACAGCGTCGCCGCCAGTGTATGCTGATGATCCTGGTAAGCTTGATAATATTGAGTAAAGGCCCTTTTTCGAAGATCTCGGTCAGGGCTGATCAGAAAAGTGCTGAAATTGCCATGGCTGAGCTCGATTTTTTTTCCATCTTCGCCTTTGAGTTGGCCGAAATTCAAATCAACATTGTCCAGTTGTCCGAATACCTGGGAGGGTGTATGCGCCATCTCCTGGCTCATGGCCAGAACTTGTTCAACCGTTTCGCTGCGGGTATGAGGTTTATACCGCAGAATCTTTTCAAGATGGAATTTATACGCCGCCAGCGAATCATCAACTAAAAATTCCTGCATTTTATCGTCCGGTATCGCCTGGATCTCGGGTGTCATGAAACTGGCAGATTCAGAAACCCGGACATGCAAACTGACGGCACGTTGATAAAGCCCAAGATAAAATTGGTTTGATTTATCTTCATCGCTTTTCAGATGGGCATAGGTATAAATTCTTTCCAAACTTCTACGCAACGAGAGGTGGAAATCAAGGGCAGCCTTCAACGTAGCAGGCGAATTTTGCAAGCGACCTTTATAATCCGCATAAGAATCAATTTGACCTTCAACGTCGGCCATCCATTTTTCCCATTCCTCATCTGATGCAAACAAAGGTGTCAGATCCCATTTATGGTCATCCGGGATGTCTTGGCGTTCCGGTACAGTCTGTTGCGTCATTTCAAAATCCCTTTCTCCAAATATACATGAATTTATGGGCGGATGATTGCTTTGCAAGCCATAGCACCACCCATAAACAAAGGCGCCCGAGATCTGATAGCAAAGGCGACCCGCTGGGGATTAGCTGGCGGCTCTTTTGATCCTTTTAACATAACCGGCCGCAGAAAGTCCGGCAACGCAGCCCTCTCCCACTGCTTTGGCCATTTGCCAGGGCGGCCCACAAATATCACCGGCAGCATAAATGCCAGGTACATTGGTACCCATTTTTTTATTTGTCGCAATATATTTCATCTCGTCATCAAATTGGATCCCGATATGGGCGGCCAATTCCATAACGCCCCGTGCACCCAATTCGATAAAGACACCTGTCACCGGTATGCGAGAATCATCGGCCAGGACAATTTCTTTAACGCAGCCATCCCCGGCAATTTCTTTGACCTTCTCATTTTCACGAATAACCACTTGACTGTTTTTAAGTTCGGCAGCCAGTGTATCGGCAACATCCAATTGGTCACAAATCAGATGAACGCTGCTGGCGTGTTCCAACAAAGTGAGGGCACCACCGACAGCCGCACTGGCACCGCCGACAACGGCGACATCTTCATCTTTGAAGAAATTGGCGTCACACTCTACACAGTAGCTAACCCCGCTGCCCAAAAATTCCTTTTCTCCGGACACGCCCAATTTGTTGCGCGTCGTTCCTGTGGCGACAATCAGTGATTTGCATAGCAGCTCGGTTCCACTTTCAGAGATGACTTTAAAATTCTGCCCTTCCGGCAGTATGTTGAGCACATCCTCTTCAAGCAATTCGGCGCCAAAATTGACCGCCTGCTGCCTGCCGGTTTTTAATATTTCCTCACCGCTAATATTGAAAATGCAGCAAAAATTTTCGACATGGGCATGATAAACGCTGCTGCGGGTCTCCTTACCCAGTACCAGCACGGAAACTTTTTTGCGTGCCGCATGGATGGCGGCCTGCAAACCGGCCGGACCAGTACCTAAAATGATAACGTCATATTCTTTCGCTTCTGGCATATGTCAACCCTTTAATGAAGTGTTCATTTTTCAACTAAAAGGTCAAAGGTTCAAGGTTCAGCGTTCAGAGGTTTATAATAAAAAATTATGCATTCATTTGCCCAGATCGCGATACATCTTCACCAAGACCGAGCCCTCAACAAACTGTCGGCGGTAATTTGCTGTAAGCACGAACCTATAAACCTTTGAACCCTGAACCCTGAACCTCTGTTAAATTTTTAAGCGCTTGAACTGCCAGCATTTTTTTCTTGATACGCGGCGGATACAGTTTTTCGACTTTGTTGGCCTTGTAATCAAAGCCGTTGATATATAGACGGCGGATGGGGCTTCCGTATATACTGATCATGATAGTTGTGCCGTCAACCGGATTTCCCGTTTGATGGATGCCCTCGTTTAGCGGGCGCGTCAGCTCAATTTCACCCGGCTGCAAGTAAACCGGGGCGGCCTGCAGCAGCTGGGCAAAGCCTTCAACGGAACCGTCATCTTCGCGGCTGTAGCGGATGACACCCAGCTCTCCCACTGCGGCACCCGACACGCCCCAAGAATTATGATCATGAATCGGTGTATAATCGCCCGGACCGTAAAGAAACATGCGCAGAGAAAAAAGCCGCTTTGGATTAAGATACAGTAAAATTTCATCATCGATCATCTGGGCCTGCCGAAGATCCGGATAGGGGTTGCCGGCTTTGATATTTTTTAAAAGCAGCTCAAACAGGGACTGATTCCGCAAAAAACCCGGCAGCTCATTTTGAAAAAACGCGATGCGTTCCTTTTCTGCTGATATTTTCTCGATGGATTCGGACCAGCGATTGCATATTTCCAGCAGCTCCGGCAGCGGCTTGGGTGGCTTCGGCATTGATTTGTCTCCTTGTTATTTTTCTCACCGCAGAGACGCAGAGGTCGCAGAGAAAATTTTTTTGCCTTGTCGGTGAGAGGCCGACAAGGCAAAATATCGCCAACCCTGCGGGTTATCTTAAAATAAAAATTATACTTCCTAACAAAAATTTCACATAAGTCGTAGCGGTAGGACGCAGTTTAACATTTGGAATCAATATGCCGGCGGCAGATTGTTTATTGCTTCCCGCCCTCTCAGCGGGAAGCAAATAGAAAAAAACTCTGCGATCTCTGCGTCTTTGCGGTGAAATTATCAATCAACATTCTCCAATCTGACATACTGGTCGTAGTAGGCGGCGCCGGAGCCAATGTCGGTTAATTGGGCTGCAATCAGCTGGTTGACGCCGCCGCCTTTGCAGATCCAGTCTCCACGGCGGTAAATGACCACTTCCGAATGAAGACCCTCCATGGTTTGCACCGCAACCCTAAGGCGTCCTAAGTCCGAGACCAGCTCTACTGGCTTTTGCAGGTTCAATTTCTTCACGTAAGGGTTGTCCGCAGCAATCCATACCACCGGAGGCTGCTTTTGATCCTCGGGCAATATCTGTGAATGTATGGCTTTACGGCGCACCAGCGATAACAGGCGCAGTGGGTATTGTGCAGGCGGTCGCGGTTCGGAATGCAGAATGTAAGGAAAGCGATAATGGCCATCCTGATGGGCAAACTGCAGATCCGCGTAAGCAATCGCCGGTCGATTGGAGCGTACACAGCCGCAGTCTCGCAACTGTTCTAGCGTCGTTGACAGGAAGGGGGAATCCAGGGCAGCCCGCATACAATCTTCAGCGGACGGCAAATCCAGCGGTGGGTCCAGACGTCGAGCGACCTGCCGCAGGATCCAGTAGTCATCGCGGGCCTCACCGGGAGGCGTCAGTGCCGGACAAACGTATTGAACCTGCTCGTGTAGATAAGACCCGATAATGTCTTCCTGCTCCATAATCAGCGTACTGGGCAGCACCAGGTCGGCGCACTGGGCGGTATCGGTCCTAAAAGCATCGACCACAACTTTAAAATTAACCTTGGCAAATGCCTTTTTAATCAGGTGCGAATCCGGCGCCTGGTTGATGACATTGGAGCCGTTTACCCAGATCATCTCAATCGGCGGCTGCTCGGCTGCCAGAATTTCCCGGCCGATGATGGGAAATTGAAAAGAGCGCCGCGGTCGTTTTTCGTGTTCCCGCAGCCATTTTAAATTCAAGTTGCGATAAGAGTGCAGTTGAAAATAACTGCCGCCGCCCTTGCAGCCAATATTGCCGGAAAGCAAGGCCAGGGCATTGATGAATCGCACATTTTCACCGCCATATCGATAGCGCTGCACGCCGGTACCGATCAAAGAGGCTACCGGCTCTTTGTGCGCATAGCAAGTGTAGACCTGCTCAAAATCCTCCCGGGACACATCACAGGCTGCCAGCAAATGGCTGATCGACTGGGATTTGATCAAATTTAAAAACTTCTCCGGCGCACGGGTATGGCGCAAAATATCAGGATCGATGCCATCGTTTTGCGCCAATAATTGCAAAACGGCGGCCGCCAGAAAACGATCCGTCCCCGGCCGAATACGAACCTGACGGTCTGAATAGGACCGGTTTCCGTCTCCTCCCGGGGATATGGTGATGACCTGGGTGCCGTTTTTACGGGCCCGTTTGACCAGTGCGGCCGTGTGAACCGAGCTGCGTGAGAGGTCTTTACCCCAATTGAGGATGTGAACGGCATTGAACAGGTCGCTGATGTCATTGTTTTCGCGGGATCCAAAATCGTGCACGGCGGCCATGTAGCCGGCGGCATCACACAGCGAACCGCGCACTCGACTGGTTCCTAAACGGGTAAAAAGAACTGAGGTGGCTTCTTTTAAAATGCCTTTGGCACCCTCGTTATGGATATGCAAAATAGCGGTGGGGCGGGACCGTAATGCCTGGATTTTTGCAGCACAAAGCTTTAGCGCTTCCTCCCAGCTGATGGCCTGCCAACCGGTTTGGGTTTTCAATTGCGGAGAAGTGATGCGTTGGGGGCTTTGGACCCTTCTGACGTGATCCTGGAGTTTGGCGCAGGCAAATCCGGCGGTAAACGGATTGTCAGGATTGCCCTTCACCTTGACTTTGCCTGCTGCGGTGTCTTTGACAATAATCGAACACGCATCCGGGCAATCCATGGTGCAGGCTGTGGTTGTTGTTTCTTTGCTTACATTCATCATGCGTAACTTAAGCAGCACTAAAAATTTAGTCAAGAAGGGGATCGCCTGGAGATCGACTGACATTCAATCCTGATCATGTAACATTTCAAACCGGGCTACATTGAAAATTGCCAATCCAATATTATATTAGCGCAACACTGTGAAGGAGTGAATATAGGAGGGAGAACAAACAACATGGATGATAAAGAACGGTACCAGCAGAAGATGAAAGCGCAGCTGGATCAATGGAAGGCTGAAATCGATAGGCTAAAAGCCAAGGCATCCGGCGCCAGCGCCGATGCGCAGTTGAAAATGAACCAGCATATTGAAGCCCTTGAAGGCAAAATCGATGAGGGCAAGGCGAAGTTAGCAGCACTGACCGAGGCCACCGGCGAGGCCTGGCGCGACATGACATCAGGTGTGGATACGGCCTGGAACGCGTTGAAGTCAGCATTTAGAGACGCCTCAGAAAAATATAAAAATGAATAGCTGTCCGGCAGTTTCACATTAGAGACGAAAAAGGGTAAGGCTACATCCACTGCTAATCGCTCTTGTTTCCCTTTACACGGTCTTCATTGGTCTGGTTCTCTATGTCGTGCTGCAATTGAGCGATCCCTTTCAGGGTGACAGCGGTGTTGATCCGAGCGAATTTGAATATTTGATCGACCAGTTGAAAACCGAAATCGGATAGCATTGATGGCAAAGGAGAAAAAATAAATGACCGAAACCTCCATTCAAAACACGGCTGCAGACAAGCCCGTTACGCCGCCGCCCGGCTGGCGTTTCCGCCTGGGTGTGATTTTCTTCGCACTGGGATGTATCACTCCCGTCGGTGCTGCAATAGTCGCCCTCACCAATCTTTCACCTGCCTTGAAAGCAACATTGGGAGGGCTTTTTCTGGTGGGCGGCCCCGAGGTGTGCACCATCCTGGCGGTGGCCTTCATGGGCAAGGCCGGTTTTGCCTATGTCAAAAATCGCTTGCTGGCCATGCTGCGTCGCTATGGTCCTCCAAAGGAAGTCGGTCGGGTGCGTTACTATATTGGGCTTGTGATGTGGCTCATACCGGCTGTCTACGCCTGGGTATTGACGTACATGTCGCTCGATTGGCTGCCGGGCTTTCCCGAATACCGCATTCCGATTGCCCTGTCGTTGGACTTCATATTTATCTGCAGCTTCTTGGTACTGGGTGGTGACTTCTGGGACAAGGTGCGGTCGCTTTTTGTTTACAGGGCCAAGGCCAGCTTTCCAGAATCCACCGCAAGATAACTGTCGTTATTTCAATTTTTCCTTGACGGAGGCCATTTTACTTTGCATGCGGCCGGCGGGCCCTTTGCGATAGTCGGCTTTGAGGGACAAATTGATGCGGTTGCAATCCTTTTCAAGGGCCTGAAAGCAACGATCCACCAGAGCCATCACCTCACCCCAATCCCCTTCCACACAGGTGCCCATGGGATTCAACTCGTAGGGCAGACCGCTGTCTTGAATCAGTTTTAACGCCCGGGCCACATACGGGCTCAGGCTTTCGCCCTTGTCCATCGGAAAAATTGAAAACTCAACAATGGTGCTCATGGTAACCTCTCTGTATCCCTATAAGTGACGATGGGTTTAAACCGTCCGAAAAGGTCTAAAATTACTGTGCCGGTATAATCCGGTTTGTTATTGGTCATTAGTTATTCGTTATTCGTGTTGACAAATATGAATATACGATCAACTATTTCACGTAACCTGTCAACCTAATCTCTTTCCAATTGATCGCACCGAGGAGGACGCCATGCAGGACGTAAGGCCTGAAAATTACCGCATTCATCTGATTCCCGATTTGAAACAGTTTACATTTGCCGGCAGTGTGACGCTTTTAATTGAAGCCCCAACAGCGATCGATACGGTGCAGCTAAATAGTTTAGAACTCGATATTCTGGAATGTACGGTCGAACAAGAAAGCGATTGGGTCGAGTGTAAATTTGAAACTAACAGCGAAAAAGAAGAGCTACAAATTGTTCTACCCCAAAAAATGGCGGGGGCTATTCGAATTCAGATTGACTATAATGGTCAGATCAACGATAAAATGGCCGGTTTTTATCGCAGCCAATATACCCATGCGGACCAAACCCAATATATCGCCGTCACCCAGTTTGAAGAAAGCGATGCCCGCAGAGCCTTTCCATGTATGGATCATCCCGCTAAAAAGGCCACCTTTGATATCAGCATGGATATCGACAGCGACCAGGTAGCGATATCAAACGGTGCGATCAAAGAAGAAACCTCACTAGACGATGGAAAAAAGCGCGTGACCTTTGAGCAGACACCCAAAATGTCAACCTATCTGGTGTTTTTGGGTGTCGGTGACTTTGAATTTACCCGGGACACCGAAGACCCCCGGGTACGGGTGGCCACACTGCCCGGAATGAAGCCCTATGCCATGTTCGGTCTGGAGTTTGGCCGCAAGTCCCTGGCTTTCTGCGAGGATTATTACGGCATCCCCTACCCGCTTCCCAAAATGGATTTGATTGCCATTCCTGATTTTGCCTTTGGAGCCATGGAAAACTGGGGAGCGATTACCTTTCGTGAAAATCTGCTGCTGCATTATCCGGAGATTACATCTAAATCCGGCGAAGAGCGTATCTGTGAAGTCATTGCTCACGAGATTGCCCATCAGTGGTTCGGCAATCTGGTCACACCGGAAGACTGGAAATATCTGTGGTTAAATGAAAGCTTTGCGACTTATTTCGGCAATGGGGTTGTTGCTCACTATTATCCTCAGTGGGAAATCTGGCAGCAGTTTTTATGGGGAAGTACCGGCGGTGCCATGGCGCGCGATGCGCTCCTCGAAAATTTCGCCATCGAGATTCCAGGCGGGGAGCATGTGGTCATCAATGTCAGCACAGCGCCGATCATCTACAGCAAGGGCGGAAGCATTTTACGGCAAGTCGAAGGTTACATCGGATCGCAAAATTTTAAGCAGGGCCTGCAACACTATCTCAAAGTCTATCAATACGATAACGCCACCAGTGAGGATCTCTGGAATTCATTCGAAAAAGTATCCGAGCAGCCGGTCGGCAGCATGATGAAAAGCTGGATTGAGCAACCGGGATTTCCGATGATCACTGTTAAGCGGGACGACAACAAGCTGCAATTGACCCAGCAGCGGTTTAGCTATCTGCCGGTTGAGGCCGACCAGAGTTGGCAAGTACCCATTACGATACGGTTTTTTTCAGGCCCGGCAGAGGATGACAGCATGACATTTCTGATGGACAGCAGCACGCACGAAATTGAAATTCCGAAAGCAGCCGACGCCTACAAAATAAATGATCAACAAACTGGATTTTACATCGTCCACTACCACGATTTGGATAATCTGGCTGCTCTGGGACAACGGGTCGCTGATCAATCACTGTCACCCGAAGACCGCTGGGGTCTGCAAAACGATCTTTTCGCATTGTGCAAACGCGGCGATACCGCTTTCAGCGATTATCTGGATTTTTTAGCCTATTACCAAAATGAAAGCGCGTTTTTACCGCTGGTAAGCATCTCAAATAACCTGCAACACGCCTATCTGGTGATGGCGGCTGAACAGCAGGAAAGCATCGCCGCGCTGGTCCGGCCCTGGTTTGAAACAGTTCTCAATGATATCGGATTCGAGCCGGCACCCGATGAAAAGCATACCACGGCTAATTTAAGAGAGCAGCTGCTTTGGCATGCGGCCCTGTGCGATGCCGAAAGTGCCATCGCATTTGCCGCTGGGCAGTTTGAGAGGTGGTTGAAAGGTGATGCGGTTCATCCGGACATCATGAAAAGCGTTCTGCAAATTGCAGCATTGAGTGGTGATCAGCAGACGTTTTCATCACTCGATGAGCGTTTTCAGAAATCACAGATCGAACATGAGCGCATGAATATACTGGTCGCGCTGGGTTGTTTTAAGGAAAAAGTGCCTCTCGAAAACGCCCTGCAGTACATCCTGGATACCGTGCCGGCCCGCAATAAATTTGTGCCGGTGGTGGCGATGGCGTCCAATCCGCACGCCATCCCCCTGCTGTGGAACTGGTATGTGTCGCATCTGGAACAAATCGAGCAATTTCACCCCATGCTGTATGAAAGAGTGGTGGCGTCGATTGTCCCCATGGCCGGAATGGATGACCCGCAGGCAGTGAAGAAGTTTTTTAAAGATTATATGCAAGAAACCGATAAGGCCACAGATGTGATCAAGCTGTCGCTGGAAAGATTGGAAATCAACCTGCGCCTGCGCGCTGCGAATTAGGTTCAGGGTTCTGCGTTCAGAGGTTCAGGGTTCCCGCCTTCGCCCCTTGGGATAGGGCGCGGCGAGCAGGGTTCAGGTGTCAGTATTTTGGGCTGCGGGCTTCTTGCTCCTGGCAGCTGGCTTAATGGGATAGAGATTAAAAAAATTGAATTTCCGTATAAATAAATGTAATTTTCGAATCAGAAATAGAAAATTTTGTGCAAGGTCAAGGAAGAATCAGATTTTATACCGGAGGCATACTTGTAGTATGTCGAGGATTAAAATCTGATTGTGACACAGAGATTGCGCAAAAGGGTCATTTATGATTCGAAAATTAGGATAAGCCGAAGCCCATTTTGGCATACTCTTTAATGCGGGCCTTGGCTTCCTCAACGGTTTGGCCTAGCTGCCAAGGCTCCATGAAACCCTCCAGCATCATCTTCCAGCCGTCATTATCCTGGAATACCGTGGCTTCCTCACAGGAAATCCCACAACCTTCCTCACCGAGAGCATCCATGAGTGCACTTAATATGGTATCACGATCATTCATTTACATTTCCTTATATAAACTTAACGATTTTTGGTCCTAAGATCATTGGTAAGCACTCAAATCGGGCTGTCAAACGGCACTCAACTATATTGCTATTAATATTGGACACTTAATTTGCTTGCCGACTAATGGCAAATTTCAGATAAGCTAGGCACTTACCTTATTAGGAATCATTCTCATTGACAAATTTCGTTGTGACCGGTATAGAAATTCCTCTTAAAAAAAAAGCATACATGCTGTTGATCGCTGTGATTAAATCTGATATTCACACAAAAACATATCCTCTGTAATTTAGTGGTTGTTAAAAAACGTTCCAATATCAT
>JAAUXT010094793.1_pt1 | contig 21182 bp, 18 predicted proteins | sample 7278171 | NCBI WGS metagenome assembly JAAUXT01 (sample SAMN14350112, study PRJNA611818) | marine sediment metagenome | isolation source: surface marine sediment (1.8m) | place: French Polynesia: Moorea | collected 2018-08 | reverse complement strand
CTGAGTAGCGTGTGAGTGAGAGTCTGTTCTGCCGGAAACAAATATACATATCCTGTGGCGTTGACTGTGATATATTGCAGGATCAACTTGTACTTGGAAGTTGCATTGTCGGGTATGATTTGAAACCACATTCAATCAGCGTTGAGCATCCGTGTGTCAAATGTGTATGACAGAAAAAGACTATACAAAGTAACAATAGCTCAGTTAATACATATGCATTACGCAGTAGGAGAGTGTAAGTGCCTGGATTGAAGGAAGTGGCTGCAAGCCAAGAGTGAGTACTCAAGGCGCAGAGTGCGATCTCCTCTGGTTGACCTAACAGCACGGCACAAAAAGTCTGAGTTGGTTATTGGACCGCTGCACCAGACTCGGATGACTGTCACAGGAGTGTGACAGCCGGACAAATAGCACAAAGAACAATCCGTGTGTTTGATTACGGCGTATTTACTTGCCGGTTTCACACTGCGAAGGACAGAACAATACCTTGTTTTTTTCTGTGTTTCCAAGCTGGCTCTCTTCCTGTGCTGTAGCGGAAACAAGACTAAAAACAGACGCAACTTTTGCTCAATGCACAATTTATTTGCTTCAGTGAAGGTGATTTTGCAACAGGTCAAAGGAAGGAAAAGAAGGAAAAAGCCTGGTTCACGCGTGAAGCGCCCAGCATAACATCTGTGTTAATTCACCGGTCAAACTCAAGTGGTACTCCATGTGTACCCTTGGTATCACAGAAATATTGAAAAATCTGAGAGTTTGGAGCAGAATCTCTGATACTCCTTCATTTTTCAATGGACGCCATGCAAACTTCATCCACAGTGGACACCCCTCTGATCTGGATAAATACTGTGCTTTGCGCCTTGCAGTGGCAAGAACCAAGCTGCAAAACGTCCCGTACACCCCAGCCTCGGTTCGCTTCGCCTCACTGTTGCCCCGGGTCGGTTTGGTTGGTGTGCCCCGGCCCCTCCTCAGGGTCCCCGGGCCCCTCCTCAGGGTCCCCGGGCCCCTCCGTCGGGTTACCGGGCCTCTCCTCAGGGTCCCCGGGGCCCTCCTCCTCAGGGTTCCCGGGCCTCTCCCCGCAGACGCCGCCGCCGTTCGCGACGCACGTGGCCCGGGCGTCCGGCTGCTCCGGCACGACGCAATGACACCAGTCGTGACACAGCAGCATGTCACATGGGTGCTCTGCAACAACGAACGAAAAACATCCTCGTCACTCACTCAAGGTCAGAGTGGATTCAAAATGGATTGAGACAGGGTGAATGGGTTTTTGAATTTCCAAGGCATCATGGAGAAATGTGTTGGACCCGCTGCATGCCGGCTGCCGAGGGTCGCAGGAACTTGGCTCGTGCTGCACCAGCCGGATCAGCGAAGCAAGCTCATGTGAAGGTATCCATGGCCGCTGGAAATGTTATTGTTCTTCTGTGAATGTTGTGTCATTGTGGGAACAATGCTGACACCGTACCCGGAGGTCCTGTCACAAAGTCGTGCCAGAGATGGTACGTCCCGTTGCACTCCAGCCCGGCAGGGTTCCTGCAGACAGGGTTCACCCTGTTCACCTCCTGCTGACACCTGCAGCCGTCGTCGCACACAATGTCAACACACAGGTGCTCTGAAATACCATGCAAGCGTGTGAAGTGTACTCACACACACAAACACACACACAGACACACACACACACGTGGTTCAATCTCCAGTGTGACTCCAGTAGTAAGCCATTTGACTGGTTGACCACACGCATCCAAATTCGGAAGTATTCAGTTTCACTGGGAGTGAGTATGAACACAGGCTGCAGAAAGCAGCTTCAAGGCAAGTTGAGACAAAGCGTGGAATGTCTTGTGACTGTGAAGGAAAAATTATCACAAGAGATAGCGAGAGAGGGAAAGAGAGAGAGAGAGAGAGAGAGAGAGAGAGAGAGAGAGAAAGAAAGAGAGATGGAGAGAGAGGGGAGAGAGTGAGAAAGAGAGAGACACACACAGAGAAAGAGAGACAGAGAGAAAGAGAGACAGACAGACACAGAGAAAGACAGACACAGAAAGAGAGAGAGAAAGGTGGAGAGAGAAAGAAAGAGAGACACATACAGAGAAAGAGAGACAGAGAGAAAGAGAGACAGACAGACACAGAGAAAGACAGACACAGAAAGAGAGAGAGAGGTGGAGAGAGAAAGAAAGAGAGACACATACAGAGAAAGAGAGACAAAGAGAGAGAGAGAGAGAGAGAGAGAGAGAGAGTACACACAGCGCCCCCTGTGCCTCCTCACCCTGCTCCTCGCAGCGGTCCCCTCGGTACCCAATGAGACACCAGCACATGGCTCTGAGGCCGAACGGGTAAATTCTCGAGTGACAGGTGCCTCCGTTCTGACAGAGCTGCTTCCTACATGGCGCCACATCTGCATGGAAATACAGGATGGTGAACCTCTTCCTCAGTCACTCTGAAGCTGGATCAAAGTTTTCCTTGTGGGTTGATAAAACCTTTGAATTGTGTGCAGGGATTTCAAGCCATGTCGAATAAACAGAGCCAGACAGAATTCAAAGACAGAACAATTCCAGGTTTTCTGCCTTGGCCTGGGTCTTATTGTTTCAAGATGTCTTATTTGTTATTTATCCATCTCATTGAGCACGATTCACCACAAGATTTCTGTGCGTTTGTGTGTGTGTGAGTGTGTGTGTGTGTGTTGTGAACAAAGCCTACTCAAACTCACGTGTCTTGCAGTGCCTTCCGGTGGAGCCTGGGTAACACACACACGTATAGTTGTCTCCCCGCTCCTGACAGTACCCACCGTTCTTACAAGGGCTCGATGCACACGGGTGAACTGCAAAACAAAACAGAACAGAACAGTGAAAACTGGCCCATAAGAGACAAGAAACAGGCCAGGAAATGTCCGGAATTCACGGCAATGAAGCAAGGATGTTGATTACATCAGGAGCTTTCTTTTTCCTGGGACTCGTGCAAGGTGGAGACACTTCCACTCGAACTGGCGCTTTCATGAGTGCCGAAATTTGTCAAGAACTGATAGATTCCAAAGCGCGTCCGGAGTTTGTTTTGAGGTGGTGACTTCAACTGCAGCACAACATCAGGGGGGAGGAGAGTTGTAAAGTCAGGGAGCGGGGCTCCACCCCGCTGGATCCACTGCCGCGGAAAAGGGAGTGTTTTCCTGTTTGTCTCTGAAGAGACCATGAAGTGTTTGGGCAAAACAAGCCACAGACTGGCCACACCCACCTATCTCGCACTGCTTTCCCTTGTGGTGTCTATCGCAGGCGCACGACAGCGCGGTGACCCGGACGGTTCGGCCGTGCTCCTGCCGGGACAGCTGGTGCTGAGCCCAGCACAGACCTCCGTGCCGACAGAAGTTCACCTCCTGGCAATTCGACACTGGCAACAAAGTGAGCAGCTAGAGCTCTGATCTGAACCTTTGTTGGGTGATGCTTTGACGGTTTCTCAGACAAGAATGAACAAGGTCCAAACCAAAGGTTTCAGTCAAGGGTTTGAATGTTATGTTCCTGCCCAAGAAACAAGTTGGAATGTTTGAACTTTCTTTTTGTGTTTTGTTCAGACAATAGATTATTCTTCAGTGATGCACAAGTTAGTTTCCCTGGAAAGGGAAACATTCTGATTCTTCCATTACATGTACTAAGATTTGAAGGGTCAACAGCAGTTAAACTCAAGACAGTTCTTCTTTGACTTCTTGCTCTGTTGAAAAATTTGGCTTTGTCAGTGTATCTTGTGAGTTTAATGTTGATCAACATTGAAAAACATTATTGGAATATTGAAGATTTTCGTCAGGTTGTTTCGTCGCTACAACGGAAACTTTTTGGTACGGTCCTCACAGAGAAATGAGAAAGGAGTGAGTAAGTGGTCCCAAGCCTGTTCAACAAAACACAACCGAAGGACACAAATTTTGTACGCACTTGTTCGTTGTAAAAACTGCACACTGTCGTCACAGTGAATTCCTTTTGAGTTGGTGACGCCGAAATCACAAACACACTCAAAGAGGCTCTGGTTGGTGTGTCTGCACTCGACGCCAGCCAAACAGGGCACGGGCTCACAGGGCGTGCCTGGAACACAACAACCGTAGCAGTGATTGACAGTCCATAGCGTCAGTGCGTCCCTGTCGGAACCAAAGCCCTTGCCTCATATTTCCAGTCGCACGCAGATATTCAAGACAGGATGCTTTTGTCAGGAAACAGATCCCTCCGTGAAACATGAAAACAAGACACCGCAGGTTTTCATGCTCTGTTGGACTTCTCGTTCAATTACCGTATTCACACCCTTGTATGAGACGCACGTATTTCTCCCAAAATTGAGCATCAAAAGTCGGGTGCATGTTTTGCACGGATAGTTGTTTTCAGTGTTTTGAAGAGAACCTGAATACTGCAAAACAAAGGTGATTTTTGGGTTGCGCTTTGTGCATGGGTGCGACTTTTACGGTACATGAATGGATATGGTACTGATCAGGATGTTCAACTTGGTGTTTGTCTCGCGGATGGTTCTGCAAAACAGAGGCCAGTGTCCTTTGCTGCACAACACACACGCACGCACCCACACTCACATATAGACGCACACACACAAACTTACACGCACACACGCACTCGTGAACGGCCAAGCACGCACACACACACAAGCACGAGTACAGAGACACACACACATACAGGCACACATACACACACACACACACACACACACACACACACACACACACACACACACAATCAACTGGTATTCTTGTCTCGCCTGTCTCGCCTTCTCTTACCACTCTCTCGCTATCTCCCGAACAAGTTTGATTTGAAGTACATTTCTCAAGCCCCTTTTGCACACTGCGCATCCGGGTCTCAACTCACGCCTGTCGCACGTCGTCCCGACGTAGAACGGCTTGCACTTGCACGTGAAGCCCTGTTCATCTTCCCTCTTCACACACGTCGCTTCGTTCTCACACGGGTTGGATGCACACGCAGAGCCTGCTCAATGAAACAAAGGACATTTGGTTCCCCTGGTCAGATTTTTGTGTCAAATTCTGCAGATCACCCTGGACATAAATGACAGCTAGAGGCAAGCTCAGCTTTAGCGAGGAGAAATTCACTTCTTCCTTTCTGGTACAGTATTTGCATGCAGACAATCGCAGGTCAAGGCACACGAGTCAGTACCATTCCCAGACAAACTGCGAAAGTACTTGTGCACTGTAAACTTCCCCTTTTCTATCCACAAAATGGAAGAGAGTGACACAGGTTCCAACTGAACTGCAACAGCTATTCAAACACCATCTCACAGACAGTTCCATTTGGTCCAGTTGACCGGCGACGTCTGCATCCAGGGAAGAAGTGAACGCACCATTGCAGGTGGTGGTTCCCAACAGTTCTGACGGAAGCGCGAGTTCTGCATATTTTGACAGCGTGATTGCACAAAGGAGACCCAGTGCCATCAGACAGGAATGAACCATGCCGAGATACGCTCGAAGTTCGCACCACAAAACACCTTTGTGCACTTTTTGAGGAAAAGGTGGACGGCATTTTCAGAAACACCCGTTCCCTTTTGTAGAGAGAAACTGCTTTGAACGTACACTCATTTTGAAAGATCTGTATTATTTCAGAATCAACGTTGATGACAAAGCTGAGTCCCTCCAAGTCCCATTGTCACTTGTTTCAGCTGCGACATTGTTAACAGTTGCTTCTCAATCAAAGCATCATGTTCACACCCTGCTGTACTGAATCAGTGTTGAGTACATTTTCTGATGGAAACACTCACTGTGAAAGAAGCACCAAGACCAAATGGATACTAAGTTTATCTGTTCAGTCTATCCTTTTCTGATGCCAACAACAACATATATCAAGGGATTGACAATAGAATTGACAGTGGTCACAGCTATTATTGTCCACTTCATCATATCAATTGGGTATTCATTCAGATATGAAGCTGCCAGATATATCACACCACTAGGAACCCAGCATAGAACATTGGAAACTGGCAAACTGATCATTTGGATTATCACTGACCTTGTCAAGTACGTAGCTTTGTTTGATCTCTGAACATTTTCGTCAGATTCTTTCAACTTCCTTGTAATTTTCATGTGTAACACAACATTGTAAAAAGAAGAAAAGAGTTCCAACAGAACGATAAACCAAGTCGTAATCTCTAACAACAGAATGGAGTGAGAAGGATCGACTAAGGGTGAACACATGTCAAAAGGCACCCTTCCATGAATTAACTTGAGTGCGGTTGTAAACGTTGCTGTAACTGTGACTGACAATGTGACGAAACTGGTGATGTACTTCATCACAAAGTGTTTGTATTTGAAGCGCGTAGTCAAAGGGTGAGAAACAACCGTTAATCTCGAAAAAGACAGCAAAGTGATCAGGAGTGGTGAAAGAATATTAAAATTATAAACCAATCCTGCTGCATACAAGCAGATACCAGATTTCCACTCGCTTGAAAAGAAAACAAATAAACGACCATATTTCAAATCAATGACCCATATCAGCACCAAATATACTGCATAAGTGATAGCTGTACAATTATTAGCTGCTACCATCACTTCAAACGCACCTGTTGTTTCCTTTGTGTTCTTGTCTTTTACAAATGACTGTCTTTGCAGCATCAGTGATATGAAATTTACCAGTATGATAAATGTTGAAACACAGTAAAGACACCATTTAATAGCAGTGTTTTTCAACAAATAGGAACAAGATACGTACCATGGAATTTTAGCTGAACAAAAGGTTTCAAAAGGAACATTACAACACAATTGATAGTCATTTGTTAGTAGAATTTTCGTAGTAATTTGTTTTATTGACAGCATCACCATTCCAGATAGATTGTTGTGGGACAGTTTTAATATTATTTTTCTTTGTTTGATACTAATTTTGTACTTACATACTTCTTTGAGTGGATTAAAGCTCAAATCTAAATATTGCAGGAAGTTCAAATCAGATACCATTTTGACACTGAAAAATTTAATTTTGTTGTTGTTTAGTTTCAATACTTTTATCCTTGAGCTGTTTTCAAAGCATTCATCTTCAATGAGTTGTATATTGTTGAAACTCATATCAACTACTAGAGTGTAAGTAAGAGAGGGCAAGTTACCACATAAGTGTGTGAGACTACTTTTCATTACAACCAAAATACTGATATGAGGTAGTTTGTGCAGGAAAGCCTTGGTGAAAAGAATTGAACTGTACTTTATGAAAATCATATTATAAGGATAGGATGGTAGCAAGGTGGATACCTCTCTGATTACATTATAGCATTCAACAGTGTACGTTATGCATTTACAAGGTAAAGGGCACTTTATGTTATGTAATGAACATAAAAATTCATCATCACCATCTACACAGTCAGTATATCGGTCACAGATATCATTGACATGAATACACCTCTGACTATTACTGCATTTAAACATACCTTTGCAATTTCTGTCAATGCCACAACTGTGAATGCCCAATTCATCATATCCCTTTGGACAGTCCCATTTTCCATTGCATGTATAGCTCCAAGGAATACAGTAATAACCAGAACATTTAAATTTCATATCACATTGAAATTTTGTGCATCTTTGAACATGTTCTCCAGTTCTGCAAGGTGTTAAAGTACAGAATTCATTTAATCTGTACACACATATATCAGCAAAATCATAACACCTGGAATGTCCCTCTCTACAAGGTAATTGGTTCTTTTGTTGGCAGGAAAACTTGGTGAGATCCTTGTGATGCAATATTAATTCATTCTCATCTTCTGCGTCAGGTCCACAATCTGCAACTAAATCATTTTGCAGTTTCCAGTTCAGCTTCTTACCATCATTGCAAAAGAATGGAGACTCCGAAACCTGCGGCTGAGATGTTTTTGTATCAAGTTGTAATGAAATCTGACACGATCTATCTTTGGCTGTGACATACAATTGCGGACATTTGGCAGTTGGCACATTAGATGTTTGGTGACTACACTCGGGGCTGTTCTCATCTGATCCATCAGGACAATCGGATTGTCCATTACAAACATAAAGATATGAAATAAAAGAACCTACTTCACATTCAAATAAGTTGCCTTGTTTGGCAAAGTTGAAAGCAGTGTTGACAGACACACAGAAACCTTCCAAGGTAGCACATTTTAAATACACATTTCTAATCCTGTATTTCTTTTTAATGGCAGTCATTTTATTCAAATGTATGAAAATTGGGTGATAGTTCCCATTTATTGCATCAAATAAACAAGTGAGCTTTCCTATTTCACCTTTTGTCATGAAATATTTTGTGTTCTTCACTTGTGTTACACTCACGTTCACGTGCCAATAAAATTCAAAACAGCTATCATTCATCAAAATATGTCCTTTTTTACAAATTGTTAAACCAACACGTATGTCACATTGTTTTGTAATGTTGTCTTTTCTTTCAACAAAACATGAGACATCTCTCAGAAATTGTGCATTACAGTTCACAGATATCAACTCAGGTTCTGCTAAATTGTTGAGAAGAACAACTGTGCATCTTTCATCAAGTTTGGGCTGAAGGTATGTTTGAGCTTTTAATTTGATTGAATGAATTGGTTGGACCCAACCTTTTCTCAAGGAAACGATGTACTGTGAGAATTCAGAATAATTATTCACTCCCAGATGTTTATTTTCCCACAGCTGTAAGGATACTGGATCCCTGTTCTGCCAAGTAAATATCCCCTGCAATTAAAAGTAATTTAATTTTCACATTTCAAAATTGTCCACACTCTTCAGAAAGAAAATGGTGGTTGAAAGATATGACACTTTCTTGTGGATCTCCAACCAAACCAAGATATATAACTTCCAGTGGTGGTATTTGCTTGGACAGCTTGAGAAGACTGATGATTTCCATCAATTCATCTCTACTTGTAACTATTGGCAAAAAGCCTCCAAAAGATTTGCACAAAAGAGATGCTTCAATCCAAGATTTTCCAACTTTCTTTTTCACTGATATATTTTCTTCCACATCAGAGGTCCCATTAGCACTTTCATGATACCTTTGGACATTCCAAACGAAAAATAAGTAATCTTTACTTTTATTAAACAGAACATTGCTATAGTTCAAACAAAAATAGTCAGACATCAGTTCCAGCGTTGAATCATTTTCACAAGCTGTTGGTTCCCTGTCAAGGTAATAAGTGTGTTGCTCGAATTGATCATGGATCCAATAAATGTGCAGTCCAAATGGAACAAATTCCTTCTCATTCTTCAAACATATGCAATTTACCAGCCCAGGTAAAGCGATGGATTTCACATTTTGAGAAATATTAATCAATGATGTCCATTTAAGATGCCAGTGTGCTGTTTTATCCGACATGTCGTGTTGCACAGAAATCACCTTGATTGCAAAAGAGATTTGTCCAACAGATTTATGCAAATAATTTGGACGAATCATTATCACATGGCGCCGCATGAAGAAGTCTGAGGGCCCTTGAATGAGTAAATCTGTGGAGAAATTGACAAAAATTGATTTGTATTTGTACCCAATTATATTTGTTGCATTCAATGTCCCTGTTTTGCTGACGACAATGTCAATCCAATTTCGTTTCATAAAAGAATATTTCTGTATTTGAACATAAAAAGCAGGATTTGAATTCTTGACACTGTAGCTGCAGTTAATCTCTCCAGTTTGGTTTTGAGAAGCTCCAACTTTTGTTCCATTAATACCAAGAAAATTGTTCAATCCTAAAAAATGAAAGAACAGATTTCCATTTTTGAAAAATTATAGTTTTTAGCCTCAGTGTGATGCATGACAACACAAAATGTAGTGATCATACCTCTGAGAAAACCTCTGACATGATAATGTAATAGAATATTTTCCTGATGTATTGGTGTGTGGCCAATTTCTATCATAAAACAAATATCAGGTGGACTTCCCTCCAAAGTATCTATCTTATCAATCATTTGCAGGATGAAACATTCATTGGCATCAACAGAAAATCTTAAAAAGGGAAAAAACCCGAGGGTAGAGCTATAGTTTACATGTGGAAACTGCTGTACTTCACTTTTGAATTCCTGACACATCTTGTTTCCAGGAAACAAACAAAGATAGTTCAACGCACACAAATTGACAGAAACAGGTTTACAATATGTGGAGGACAGTGTGATATTGATTGTTAGTTTGCCATACTCCTTGTAAGAATACAGAACAAACAACAGTTGATTTGACTTGGAGTAAATGTTTCTGTACTTATAGAAACCATTATGGGAGAAGCACTCAGAGGATGCCTCAACATAGCTTTTGTTTATGAGACTGTAAACTGTAAGACCAGCATAAGTGCATGAACCATCATTATATCCTTTGTATGTAAGATTGTTGATTGTCAAGTATTTGTATGAGAACTCTTCTCCAGAAGTAACTATTACACAGGGATTCTTCAAAGATAAAGATATGTTTTGTCTGAGAAAACTTATGATGCTGAAATTTTTGTCTACCGGTTTCAATTCTGAAGACATGTTGAGATGATTTTGAAATGACTCGTGCTCAAGCGTTGATAGCCAAACAACAGAAACACACTGGAACGTTGATGTGACATATTTTCTCTTTGTTGTTCTCAATACGGGAGACAATATGCCAGGACCATCATAGATATTTAGTTCAAGGGATGAACTTATTGTCAATGTTTTGTACTTTTCAGTCTTCAAATAAAATCTCAGCAAGAAGCATTCCCTGTTCGGAATGTATAAAATCCAAGACGGCCTTACAAAACGTGTTCGCTTGAAAGCCACACTGAAAATTATATTCTCATCTAAAACAGTGAAGAACAAAGTGGTTTCAAGTGTGCCAAATCTGAAATTTCTTTTGAAGATCAGATCAACTAAGTGCCCAGGAGGGTAACTGATCAAAGTAGGGTGAATACCACAGTAATTAAAACTGCTTGAGGTTCCTTTATTTTGACCCACAACAATAATTTTGCCAACAAAACATTCCGATGCGTGTCTCCCCCAGATGTGTATGTAATAAAATGTTATGTTCAGGCTTAGTTTCAAAGCAAGATTCAAATGGAGTTTAATTGTGGGATATTCAGGGATGTGTAGTTTTATAATTCGTAGTGGTTCGGTAACATTTTGTTCAAGAAGTGTCAGATGGAGATAGCGCTGGTAATCTATTGTTGGATATGGTAGCGCCACATTTGTCGACACATCAAAACAGAAATTTCTGGCATACTTTTCAAAGTAAACAATGGAAGACACATATGATCGTCCTCCACATCTGTTCGGCGCACCCAAGTAGTTTGAATACAAAGTTTTATTCAAAAAGGCATCTGTGTAGTTCAACCAACGTTTTGGAGAATCTCTGAAAACATCTTGTCGAAGCTTTTCCTCAATCAAAACATTGTCTTGGTGGTAACTGACTTGCACTGATATGAATATCATAAAAATAAAGGAGAAATCCATCTATGCTTCAACTGAAAATGGTTCTCTTATTATTTTAGATTCGTGAAAATTCGTGATTTCATGTACTTCTTTGTTTTCGTCAGGACAACTGCAGTGCCCTTTCCATTTTCTTGCTTGTTGTATCGTAAACAGTAGGTGTGTGTATGAAAACGCATTTGTCCAAGAAGCTTCTGTTATTTGAGCACTCGTTCATTTTTTTCAGGAAATGCTCTTTGAAATCGAAACCTCACCTTTGGACTATTCCACATATTTGCGTAAAAGGACCTTGGGATACCATGACATTCGACCAGAAACAGAATTCATGGCTACAAATTCAAGCCACAGGGGATGTAGATCTAGGTGTTGACACCGTTTGTATGATCAAAATGAGAAAAAATATTAAAAGCGGCATGAGCTTCTGCACACCACTGAGCTGCACTGAGCTGAGCGAACCATCAGATGATTTAGTTGCTCGTTTGTACAATGAGTTTTAAATTTGTTGCATTTGTGTCAAATACCAAATCACCGCCTTTGCACTGGGTGCGCCGGATGCTCACAGGAGTACAGAACCGGGTGTGTCTGTGATCCTCGTGTTGCCATTCAACCCAAATTTGTTCCACCACCTCCTCACAGTGCAGGGAGACTATTGTACATGTTGTTTCCAAATACTTTCACTGTGTCTATGAAAGATAGATATTCACTTTTACACACGTAACTTTCTCAGTGCAACAAAGTTTGCAACATTTCGTGTTGAATTATTTTCTTCAAGAAAGTACGTATCACAATTTCTAGAAATTTACAAAACAGGAGTCCTAATGGGATTTTACAAAGAAACTTTTGACAGCTATTGAGAACCCATTAGGGGCCTTTTGATGGGGCTTCATTTGAAGTGATCATCAAACACTTTTGGGACGTACTCTGAGAAGCCAGTGAATGCACACACACACACTCACACACACACACACACACACACACACACACACACACACACACAAATGTTGGCTTTTGATGTCACTAATATACTTGCCAGAAAGTTCTTCAGACAGTTCTAAGCAATTTTGCCACAGAATCAAATCTCAGAGAGGTAGGTTAAAAATGGCAAGGAAACGGATAAAAAATACAAAGGGCAAAAGCTTTTGCTTCTCCCAAAACAATTTGTGGCCCCTAAGCAATTGTCTTGACCAAACCTTGATTGCATTGAGCCCAGCCCTTACAAGCTCCATTGGGGTTCTCTCCGAGTTATGTGCAATGGGTGGCGTGACCCATTTTGAACAGTGAAATTGCAGTGAACAAAAAATCCAAACTGAGTTCGTTTCAACTTGAAAAGATCATGATCGACACAAGAAATCAACACTGTCAGGGTCATGCGCAATATACCGAGACAAACATGCAAAAGGCGCGCTTCGATCCCAACTTTTGAGAAGAACCATCGTATTGCCGCAGTACATGGGCTTACTCTGAGGAGAAGGACCTCAGGACTGACCGAATCCACGTGTCGTATCCACCCGTGTACAACGAACATTGTTGTCCCAAGATTGAGTACCAAAACTGGGGGTGCATCTTGCATGGGTGTGGGATTACAAATATTTCAATGCAATCCCACATCAGAAAATCAAGGCAAAAATTGGGGGGGGGGGGGTCTTTACTTCGGTGCAACTTATACACGGGTGAATACGGTACTTATTTGTGCTACTCACGTCTCTCACAGTTGGTACCGATCCAATCATTGGAACAGAGGCAGAAGTACTCATGCGCGTCCTCCCTCCAGGTACACGGTGCCCTGTTCTGACACGGGTTTGAGTCACATGGGTTTACTGCAAAAAAGAGAAGGGTTATTTCTGCAGAGATTGTGTCCCTCAAGTTGACTTCTTTGTGAGTTTTTTTTCTTGCATATTATCTTCAGACGTCAGAAATAGACCTTGGGGAGCTTGGGTGTGACTCTGTTGCAAACAATTGTATTCTCACAGAGCTGGCCTTAGTTTCTTGATGACTTGAGCTGTTTTTTGCATACATTCCTTCACTAATGTTTGGAGGAAGAGAATTGAGAATTTTTGAACTTCCCCACACAACACTTCAGGACTTGCTGAAAGACAGAAACAGCAATCGTTTCTTGTTCTATTCCTGTGAGTTGTTTTCACAACTCAAATTACAGCTTCTGTACGCCTTTGTTTGATCGACATCTGCAGGTGAGGTGCTGTTTTGTGGCAAACACCTGGTTTGTTGTGATGAGTAGTCATGGTGGTACTCACTCTTGTTTTCACAGTGTGGTCCCTCATACAGGAGCGCGTCGCACTCACAGTGCACGTGGTGGTCGATTCCGTCGGACTCGTCCACGTGACATGTGCCTCCATTTTTACAGGGATTCAGAGCATTTGTATTGCAATTAACCACTGAAAATGAGATGAAAATAAAAATAGCTGATGTACTGGTTGCAGAAGAAAATATGCTCAGAAAGACCAGTGGGGTCCCACTTCACGTAGAATTATAAGGGACAAGGATGGAACTCAATTTGATCCAGTCTTGTGTCCAAGACGGCGTGGGTGAAAAATTATTCTTTTCTTTTTTTCGACAAAAGTGTGAAGGTAATTTGAAGTCAAGTGTCCTGTGGAAAGGCCCCTCCCATGAAAGTATGTGTGCTGTTTTGTGTGTGAAAAGAAATGTACATCAAAGAAAAGCAAAACAATGTGTAAAATTGGCAGGCCAAAAGCAACAACTGAAGAAAGGTCAAACAGCCTTTCAAAAACACAAAAGTGAAAAGAAAAACAAAACCACAGAAGATAAAAGCAAATGTGAAGGCAGTGAACATTACAACTGATCTCAAGTTCCAACAAGACGACATAAATGTCAGCCATGTAAAGGAGATTTCAAAAAAGATAAAATCACCAGACGGGGAGGCGTGTTGGTTGAAGCTCACTTTGCCGACCCCGGAGGGATAGTGGGCTGAGCGAACCCTCGCAATCTCACAGAAAATGTCTCACTGCTGTACGTGCGATTTCAGAATGAGCCCCCATTCCAGGGGAAGAGTCCATTGAGATGCACTGAACTGGAAGGAAAGTCTGACTCTTCCAGTGTTGGCTTTTTTCCCAACAAAGTTCCGCATTTTCCTCTTCCAGAAATTGGAATGCAAGAAGAGACCAGGTCCAACACTCAGAATAGAATTTTTCACTGTCTGTTGTTTTTGTGGGGGACGCACAGAGACATTTAGTGGTATGGAGCAAACGAAAAGCTTGTTGAGACCATGCCCATTGCTCAATAGCAGCAATTTGAGGAGAGACAAATTCCAATTGACAGATTCAGTGTTCCTCTTTGATACAAATTTGAAAACCACCCGTTGTCCCTAAACCAGCTTTGTTCGACGTACAGGTGTCTCCACCGGGATCCTGTGAGCCAGGCGGTGGGCAAGAAAACAGACACATGGACAACGATGCAAGTCATAAATGGCGCCGACACACTGACGTAAGGGTTCACACACGCCTGAAGAATGGTTCCTGTGAAATCGCACAACTTTTCGAGACCTTTGGTCGAGACAAGTTTTATGTGATTGAACAGGCAGTGTTTTGCCAGTGTACAACAACTCGTACGAGAGGCTTTGTAGCTGCAACGTTGTGGATTCGTCCAGTCAGTCAGGTTTCACACACGCTGGAAATATGATTCGTGTCTGTGAAAGCACCACGTACCACACCCCAGGCTTTGTGATGGCAGCGTTGTGGAGCACGACTTGAACCTCGAGACCTTTGCTTCCAAAAACCTGTGAGTGAAACACGATGAACTCTAGTGGAATGGATTTCCAAAACTTGAGGCCTGGAAGCTCGCTACCGAGGGTGAAGATGTGTGTGGTTCAGTGCCAATTGCGTTTTTGCGGCCAAAAATAGAATGAAAAAATTCGTTCATTTTTTGCAACGTGTGCCAGATTTATTTTCTTGAATATTTTTGTTCTGTCGTGGTGGTGTGTGGGTCATAGTGACGTTCCTTTTCCTACAGTCCTGAGTGCGTGCGTGTCCAGGAGAAGTCATCTGAAACAACAATAGCGAGTTTCAACACGACATTGGAGACAAACGTTGCCTTTGATCTTTGACGTTTGAACTTCAATCTTCAAACCTCAAACTTCAAAAACAGTACTTTTTGCTAGCATAATAAGCAAGTAAAGTAGCCTTTCCAAATTCCAAAAACTAATTTTGCAATAAATTTGAAGAAGAACATTTGAATTTTACTTGGTGAAGGTTCCAAATGAAAATGTTTGAAAATCTTTGAGTGACACAGGAGCAAAAATCCAAACGTCAAAACAGCAGTTCTGACGTTTGAACGTCGGAAATCCGACGTTTTGCTGTTTAACCTCCCAAATAAACAACAAAAGAATGGAAGTTTTGCGTGAGTCACGTCGCGCAGAGGAAAATGGAAAGAGCCGCAGACTCAGAACAGAACTGAGACTGAGACTGCGACTAGGAACACACTCCCAGCGACGCAGCAACCAGCATCGTGCTGCCCCGTCATCCTAGTTACGTTCCCCCATTCGGTTTTGTATGGAGGGAGGCTGCTATTGCGTTGGCCCAACTGCTCCGGGCTTGGGGAGTTCTAAGCAAAAGCAAGCCTGATGCTGACCCAATGGGGAGACGCAACAGCACGACGCGACAGCACGACGCAACGCTTCAGCGTGTCCGCACCCTGAGAAACAGGTCGAGGCACGTTGGTTTACCTCACTCGTCCAGCGTGCTCGCATCTCCCAGAATCTCGTCTCGCAATCTTCTCGGGAGACTCCCGCTCGGGAGACTCCCGCTCGACTCGTACTGGCGGTCCAGGCACTCGTCCCCGTTCTCGTCCACGCACAGCACGGCGTTCCCGGACACGGCGCATGCGCACGGCTCGACGCAGTGGGCGGAGGCGCACGGGTCCACTGCACGGGAGGGGGCAGCATTAGCATATACCGTGAGGTGGACGCAGTCCCCAACAACGCCCGCCCCAAAACGGAAACCGCAAGACTTCCCCAAGCCCATCTTCACGAGGCTTTGGTTTTGTGTCATTCAGGATGTTTGCACGCTTTGTCATTCGATTCCTCTTTGGACTGAATGGTGGACGGGCACAGGACCCACAGCTCAACACAATACGTTCCCGAGTCCCTTTAGAGCGTTCGGGTGGTGGTCCTCTGTACTGACAGAGCAGGCAATGCCGAAATGGGGAGTTCAAGCAACCACCGACGTTCTTTGCGTCCGGTGTCCTCGTTCCCCAGATCAGTGACACCGATGACGAAACATCAAGAGTAACCTCATCCTTTTGTCATTGGCTCATCAGTGGGGAGTTTTAGCAAACAGCCCGCAACCCTGGAAACGCAAACGCAAACGTAGCTTTTGGCATGCTGTGATGGTCAAAAGTTACTTTTGCGTTTCCAGGTTGCAGGCTGTTTGCTAAAACTCGCCATTGGCGGAAGTTCGGTTCTCAGTGCCACTGATGTGTCAATTGGATCACGCAGACGGAGGACCGGACGCAAACGCTAAAACTCGCTACTCTCTGACCTTCATCGTCGCAGTGGTCGCCGGAGTAGCGGATGGTGCAGACGCAGTACGCGCGACGCGGGTTGGTTCGCACGTAGCAGGCGCCGCCGTTCCGACAGAAGTTCTCCTCACACGGGGCGTTGTCTGTGGGGCACAGACAGGGGTTGGCATCGCATTCACAAAGACAGTCGAGAATTTCTCTTTGGCAGATGCAATCAGCCAAGAGGTTTTGTTCAGCAAAGGGCATTCTTCGTGAATGGCAGTGTTCCATTTACGCATGCCGACTGGCCGAGTGAGGACAAATGCCCGACTGTGCCCAGTTCACTCCACCTCCAAGCAACAGCCAATGGCACACGCTCATTCAAAAGCCTGCGTGTCACTTTTGTCAATAATTCAGCAAACAGGGCGACTTTGGCCGCGTTCGATTTGGCAACCCAAACAACCTGGATAGCTGAATTCTGTCTTCTCATTCGGTTGGTCAATTTTCTCAGAGCCAAATGTGAAGACAGATTTCAGCGATCCGGGTTGTATGGGTTACCAAATCGAAAGGAGCCTTGAGTGAGAACCACGAACACGGGTACGGCGCTTGATTCGTACGTACAGATCTCGCAGCGAGGCCCGACCGACCCGCTCGGGCACTGGCACTCGTATGTGTTGTTCATCCTGGCGTGGCACGTGGCTCCGTTCTGACACGGGTTCGTCGCGCATGCGTGTCCTGTGGAGTGACGCAAAACAGCGTCTCAGTCAGTGTTCTCTGGTTCACACCTGACAGCTACAACTCAAGATCACGTGACACACCAAGGACCACGTGTCAAACCATCCTCAACCCTTCGGATCAGATTGAGGATCCCCCACTGTGTGACGTACTCACTTCTCCCACAGCGGGTACCGTAGAAGTACTCGGGGCAGCGGCAGAAGACGCGGTACTTCTGCTCCTCGAAGGCGAGCTTCTCGCCCGTCGCGGGGTCCGTCGTCGTCACGTTCACGTCACACTTGCCTCCGTTGCGACAGATTTTGTCGTTCATGCAGGCCTGCTCTGTAAGTGGATACAGTACGTGCGCTGTTTCCTTGTCAATTTGTGGGGAGCGAGTTGACTTGGTAGGGGTCTTGAAGGCCTGGTCATGGTCGTCCGGGGCTCTGAAATTATCCGACAGCGAGACCAGGAGGCACCGGGCTCAACAGGCTGTATCAAATGGCAGGCAGATCTGACTTCAGGGTTTTTGACCCTCAACTCATATATACCTCCTCCTTTCAACTCACGCACTTGATATCAGTTGGCACAGGCCACTCAGAGCCTTGATGAGTGTCCAGCCATTTCAGGTGAGAATTGAAATTCATGAGGAGGCACTTACGTCTGCTAATTTAAGGTGTCAGGCCATTTCTGCCCATGGACCTACCCGTGTGCTCTCCCAGACGGCTGTATTTGACTTTATTGTGACAGGAAAAAGGAGTACGCGGTTACTGAACTGAGGCGTTGAATTTTTTGGTCGACGAGGCTGTCTCGGTCCAGACACTCCTCTTCCTCAGCGTTCTCACAGATGACGTCACCGTCCTTCACTGCGCACGCGCACGGCGCCACGCACTCTATGGAGTCGCAGGGGTCCACTGAGAAAACATACGGGAGTCACAATCATGAGACAGAGGTAGGGATGATGGCTTGAATTTGTCATCTTCCTTTGACACCCCCTGAAGCTGTAAGAAGGGACACCATCACCTGGCCCCAGCCCCCACCCTGACCTGACAAATATCACTCGAGCCCCTCACATTTCCAAAGAACTGCACGTTTTGCAGCAGGTATCTGCAGTTAGATTTCTCTGCTTGTGGGACTCTTCCTCGTTCTTCTCAATTGAAGCAACCAGAGGATCAAACAGCGATGCTTGCAATGAATGATCAGAATCAATGTTGTTGGGAGCAGATCAGACTGTTTCTTTGACTGGCACAGTCGACACCAGATGGCCCTTGTCGCGCTTCCCCCGACCGTGGCGCCCCCTCACCTCGGTCGTCGCAGTGCGTTCCGGTGTAGCCGGGAGGACAGACACAGTGGGCTCGGGTGGGCCACTTCCGCCGCTCACACCGTCCTCCGTTACGGCAGTACCCGCGTTCACAGGGCTGTATGTCTGCAAACAAGATATTTTGAATTTCACACCAAACAAAGAGATGTGAATCTGTGGGTGTTGGAATCAGATTCTGCAGGGAAGGATCCAGGTCTCACGGAGGTCCCTGGGGAAAACAGTCACACTTCTCATAACAGGGTTCGTCGCCATGCTACTTGCACGACAGACATTTTGAATGTTTCCACTCCAACAAAATTGAGGAAACACCTCCGCAAAGGCAGACAGAGAGACAACGAGACAATGGCAATTCTGTGGTTTTGCAAAGACGTCCGGTCCTTTTCCGGTGTGCCCCAATTGCTAGATCAGTGACATAGAAACCATTTGCTCACTTGTTGGCTCTTTGGTGATCTGTGCCACAGATCTGACAATTGGTGCACCACACGTTTGAATTTCAAGGCTGTGCTGCACTTCCCCAATCAGAGAACAGCTGCAGGGCGTGTACGTACAGAATGCACAGCCCGGTCCCATGGAGCCGTGAGTGGGCGCAGACCCGCAGTGACACCGGTAGGAGTCGCCTCGAGTGATGCACGTCCCGCCGTTTTCACACGGGTTGTTCACACACGCGTGCGCTGGAAAACACAAGAAAGGTGGTGGGGTAGGGGATGGGGAGGGGTGGGGGTAAAGTATGCGGTTGGAGGTGAGGTTAGGGGAGTGGTGTGGGAAGGAGTTGCAGTTGGAGTGGTGGTGTGGGTGGTGTGGCAGTGTTGTGGGTTGTTGGCTGCGGATGGGGCGTGGTGGGGTAGGGGCAGGGTAGTGGGATTGGTGATGGTGGTGGCAGTTGTCGGGATGAGGGTGGTGCTTTGATGCGGGGGTGCAAAATCAAAGGATCAATGCGCTGGACGGAAAGGTTCTGACATTGACACGTGATCACCGACCTGTCTGACAGCGACGTCCGGAGTAGAGCGACGGACACGCACACAGAACCATGACCGTCGTTCTCTTGTACTGGTTGGCCACGTAGCGAAGCTTCTGGTCCACGATGGTACACGTGCCTCCGTTACGACAGTACGGGGTGTGCGTGCATCCCAGCACTGGGGTGAAATACAACTGCGTTGATGAAGCTTGTAACAAAGTGTTGACAGATAGAACGAAACTGCATCACATCACATCACTCAATTGTCCATGTCAGAACAAGAGCAGCTGAACAGTTTGCAGTGTCGTCTGACCCGTCCCCCCCCCAACTCTTGCGTGCCCAAAGATGGACAGAATTGGGAGTTTCAGCATGACGCTCGTCAGAGCCCCGCCGCGCCAACGTCGCGTCACCCACGCCACGTTGAACGTCAAAATTACTATTTCAACACTTGACAAGGAGAGGAAAATCAAGCAAGTATCTGGTGGGCGTCATTGCGTTGGCGCGATGTCTGGGGTTTTCAAAGGTCAAGCTTAAACTTTCTTGTATTTATTTCTTCTGACGTGGGTTTGTCCGTGTCACCAGCTGGCTCCCTGCTCTCCATGTCACAACGCGTCTCGGACTCACTCGTTTCGCAGATGTCGCCACTCCACGCCTCGGGACACGTGCACCGGAAGCCCGGCGTCTGCGCGTGGCACGTCCCGCCTCGCTGGCACGGGTTCGAGTCGCAGTCCATCACTGAACAGCACAGACAATGGGCGCGTTGCGTTTACACGTGCGACTGACCGGTGTAGGAGTAAGGATATTCCCCCGAGTAAATCCTTTCCCCCCCCCCCCGGAAGAGATTTACGGCTCGTATGACAGTAAAAGTCTCCCCCCCTGGGTCTCAGCTTCACTTTTCACTTCACTTTTCTGTTCCAACAGAACAGAAAAAAGTCAGGACTTATGTCTGTGAAGTTGAGACAACCCACAGGTGTGAATGCATTTGTGAAGTTGGGATTTGCCCAGAGATTTGGCCACTGATTTTCATACAAAAGTGGTCCTTTTTTTCCTGGGGGGGGGGAAGATTTACTGGCCTGAAATGGCCAGTAAAAGTTTTCCCAGGGGAATAGTTTTACTGACCGATTTTAGTAAGAATATTCCGGGGGGAAGAGATTTACGGGGAATAAATTTACGTCCACACCGGCGACAAAGTAGCGCCATTTCATCCCTGAAGAGTTGGGGATGCGGCGAAGCAGACGAAGTCAGCCATTTTGATAGACTGGGCCAGCCGACACGTAAACGGAACACTGCCACTCACAATACTTCAGAACATTTTTCTTCAAGACAAAAAAATAGCTCCATGGAGCTCGCGGTGATTTGAGGAAATTTCACTTACTCTGATTTGG
>JAAUXT010018845.1_pt1 | contig 21183 bp, 25 predicted proteins | sample 7278171 | NCBI WGS metagenome assembly JAAUXT01 (sample SAMN14350112, study PRJNA611818) | marine sediment metagenome | isolation source: surface marine sediment (1.8m) | place: French Polynesia: Moorea | collected 2018-08 | reverse complement strand
GTGTGTGTGTGTGTGTGTGCGTATGTGTGTGTGGGCTGGTGGAGGGTGCTGTGCATCATTCGTCCCCCCAAGTCTTGCAAACTTCTCCAAGTCAGAACGCTTCGCCCGTCTCAGAGATTCCTTCACCAAATCGAACAGAAAACATCATTGTTGTTATTTCGACACCATGACCGCTCACCCTGGCTGGGCGGCGTTGGTGGGGTGGGGTGGGGTGGGGTAGGATCGCAAACCCTGGCTCCACCCCTGCTGCTGCTCCCTCTCCATTCCTCCCCCTCCCCTCCCTCCGCTCTCACCGTCCCCAAGACACACAAATGATCACTCATTTCCACACATCCCACTCCCCATCGATTTCCTTCTCAGTACACAGCCTCCCACTTAAAAGTCTCAACTAAGAAGGTGTGAGCCCCTACCGCCGGGATTTGTTTTTCAGATCAAACGAGCGTGAGCTTTAATTGTCTTTGTGCTAAAGTGTTTAACCACGAGCATTAAGACGCGACTACCAAGTATAGTAATTAGATTGATGTTTCCCCGGAGGAGGAGTATTTGATCTCTTCTGTACACGGACTGGCAATTATGGGAAAGTTTCGAGTGTCGTGAGGGGGGGAGGGGGACGCGACCGCAGTGAGATGCCTCAGATCAATATCTCCTTCTGCTGCAGAAGAAGGAGAAGGGTTTTTCTCTTCCTGCAGGATTCTTTTTTGTTTTTTCACTCAAGTAGACTGCAGCAGAGAAAAAATCTGCTTCATTCTTCACCTCTGTCTTTGTTCTGTCCACTACAGACCGTGAGATCAGCCCGAACCTGGGTTGGGGGGCGGGGTCTCGTTGGACGCTGTCCGACCAAAGAAACAATGTTTTTTGCCCTGACACAGGTGCAACATGAGGCCAAAGATTTTTCGTTTTGATCGAGTCCCTCTGAACCAAATTATACTGACTGCCATTTCTTCTCGAAGAGCTCGTTATATTTTTGCCTTTTTTGGCGATTCGTTGCCTTGCATTGCAAAGACAAAATGCCCTTCCAAACATACCACAAAAAGATTTTTGCACGTCAGATCTTCTTTTCTGCTTCTGTTCTCTACTGTACGCAAATATTTGAATTTTACGTTTCTGTTTGTTTGAGGGTGACGGAAAAACAGGAAACAAGGTCAATTTTAGTTCTACAACAATTTATTGAGGTGGTGCATACAAGAGATAACGTCGTGATACAGAACGCAAAGACACAATCTGTTTGCTATGTACATGTGTTGCTACAATACGAGCTCGTACACCAATCAGAGACACGCGAAGAAGGCGCACAAACTCAATGACTCGCTTTGCAGAGATGAGAAGGACACGAGGGGATCCAGGAGGAGGGGGCGGCAGGCCAGGGCCCCCCGTTTGCCACGCAACTTTTGATTTGTTTGTTTGTTTGTTTGTTTCTGTCAGTGAGTGAGTGAGTGAGTGAGTGAGTGAGTCTGTCTGTCTGTCTGTCTGTCTGTCTGTCAGTCTGTCTGTCTCTCTCTCTCTCAGTCAGTCAGTCTGTCTGTCTGTCTGTCTGTCTGTCTGTCTGTCTCTCTCTATCCCTCACTCTCACTATTTCTCACACTCTTTTCTCTCTCTCTCTCTCTCTCCGCCCCCTAATTTTCCACTATCAGACCAACAAACACAAGAAAGTACACAGGTACCGATCTTGGTTGGCCCTCGTTCCACCCTGCACCCTCTCCCCCGCCTGGATTCGCTCGAGACTGAGACGCGACACAAGAGATTCACACGGCAACAAGGATCCTAAAAATCCGTAAAATCCGTCAACAATACGAACCAGCGATGCGGCATGCGAATACATTTATGCCATCAAAAAGTTTTCTTTGAAATTCAAAGCAGACTTCCTCCTGACTTTTTCTGTCTTCTTCCTGGAGGGTTTTCAGGTCCACTGAAAAATACAAAATGTGACTGTTGTGAGAAACTGGATTTTCTGAACAATAAAAATTCAAGGGGTGGAAGAGGATTTTTTTTCACTTCCAGAGGAAGAAATAAGAATTGAATCGTTAGTTTTGGATTCCGCCTGAAGCGGGAGAATCTGTCAAGCTTCGTTACGCGCAGCAGCCAGGGAAACGCGCTCATGCGGAGCGGGCGGAACAAAAGGTGGCGCCGCCGCGGCTGCGGCGCCGTCCTCGCCGCGTGGGGCGTGAGCAGAAAGTCGCGTTTGACGTGGAAAGGGCTGTAACCCCGTGCACTGCAGTAGGTTGTGTGTGTGTGTGTGTGTGTGTGTGTGTGTGTGTGCGTCCGTGTGTTCTTTCTTTGCAGTGCAATGGTAGCCCCGTCCACTGAACACAAATTCGCAGTTCACAAGTCTGCGAGGACGGAAAAGAAAGTTCTGTTCCAAAACCATCAGGCCCATTTCACACTGGATGGATACATCACAAGATACGTCTCTGCGCAAGTCAATGGGCGTTGCGTCATTCCATGCGACGCGGCTCTCATAGACGCGAAGGACTTTATGCACGGCGTTTAAGGCGCACATCGCGTCAACGCCAACGTCAAAAAGAGCACATGAATTGATGACAATATGCATAGTTTCCATGGCACTGGCTAATCACCACTCTCCACCCGATGCGACGAGTGGCTCGACGTTTGACACAAACGCCGATGCATAAAGTCCCTACTGACGCAACGCGTGACGCGTCCCACGTGACGCGGGCCTCAAACTGAGCAAATGAAGTGGCGGATACAGGCTCCTTCACAGGAACCGGATGAACGGGTTCTGCATTAGATCGGTGAGAATTTCCTCCACTGTTTCCTTCAGCCTATTGTTTCCTTCGATTTTCACTTGGAACCAGAACCAACACAATTTTCCGTCAAGTGGAGCAAACAAAAATCCCACTTGGCATGAGAAAGCGAAATTGTGTTGACGAGTGTCCGGGGACGCTGAAGCCTGTTCCACACTGGGTGCGCTCCATCCAAGAAGTGGACGCTGCGTCCCCAACGTTGCTACGTCAATATACACGTCAACAGACGCTGCGTTGCAAACCTGTGCAGTCGCATCGCGCATTGACTTGCGCAGGCATGGAACACACTCAAGCAGCATGCAACAGATCTCAAACTCGATTTGGAAGAAGTGCGAGGTAAATGTTTCTGAGATGAATTGTTGAGTCTTACCGTGGGTGGGTGTGGTCCCCGGAGGCATGACGCTTCAGATGTAGACCTTCCTCAGGTCCGACGGTGACGTCATCACGTTGCACCGCGGGCACGTCGACTTGTTGCCCTGGAAACAACGCAAGAAAATATGTACAAATACAAACAAGACAAGTCAGTTCCCTTTTGCAAAGTTTTGTCTTGTATCTTGCACCAATTCGGTGCAGGAGCAACGTGTGGAGAGCCAGCATTGCTCGCAGTGTGTGTGTGTGTGTGTGTGTGTGTGTGTGTGTGTGTTTGTGTGTGTGTGTGTCTGTGTGTGTGTGTGTGTGTCTGGTTGACACGTACCAGGGTGGAGAGCCAGCACTGCTCGCAGTGTGTGTGTGTGTGTGTGTGCGTGTGTGTGTGTGTGTGTGTGTCTGGTTGACACGTACCAGGGTGGAGAGCCAGCACTGCTCGCAGTGTGTGTGCCAACACTGCACCGACGTCACCGGCTTGTCGTACGTCTTCTGTGAAAAAGAGGCAAAAATCAGAATTAAAATTTATTGGTTCTGTATCGAGTCACAAAGAGTCAATTCAGCCCCACTTGACTCTAAATAATGAATTTTGGTGGCCAAGAGAAAAATTGCCTGGAAATTAGTGGATTGGTTTAGCTGACCAAAATTGGGCTGAAAAAGAACGGAGCAAGGGACAGAGATTCGAGTTTGAATTTCCTTGTTCAAACTGGATTTTAGCAACGTTTGAAATACAGTACGAAACACACAAAAAATTAGAATTTGGAAGCGCAGGCAAAACTTACGTTACAAACGTGGCATTTCATATCGTCTCCGGCGGGTAGACGGAACCTGTGGTCCATCAGGAGGAACGGGGACGAGGACGGGGACGGGGCGCCGCGGCTCCCGGGGCCCGACCCGCTCCTCCCCGGGGGAGCCTCCGCCGCCGCCGCGGGGCCGCTGCCCGAGCCGCCCGGGGGCGAGGCGCTGCTGCTGCCCCGGCCGCCGCTGGAGGAGGTGGCCGGGAGGGAGTCGCCTCCGCCCGCGGCGGTGAGCGGGCTCGAGACGGACGTGGTGGGGACGTCCCGGTCCACCACGATGATCTCACTCTCCTGTCCGTCCTGGAAAGGAGCCAAGCAAAAATTTGTTGAAACCCACATTGTGAAAAATATTTTTTTGAATTCCACAAAAATGTCAAGGAATAGAATGTGAAAATTTTGCCTTCCATTTCTGGATCAAGGAAAGAAAATGAGACAGACAGACAGACTGAAACAGAGACAGACAGACAGACAGACAGACAGACAGACAGACAGACAGAGACACAGATGGAGACAGACAGACAGACAGACAGACAGACACACACACACACACAAACGCGCGCGCACACACACACACACACACACACACACAACACAGACCGCAGCATGTCCTACTCACACAGGTGACGGGGTCGATCTCCGGCTCCTGCTGCTGCTGCACCTGCTGCGGCTGCGGCTGCAGGTGGTGCGGGAGGTGCTCCGGCTTACTGCTGCTGCTGCAGGGCGGGGTCAGCTGCAGGTGGTCCGCGGGGTGCTGCCCCCCGGAGGAGGAGTGGTGCGGGGGCGTGTCTGACCCCCGCTTCCGACGCCCCACCCGGAACTTGGCTGAAAATGTGAGATTAAATTTTCAGCTTCTTTTGTTCCCCGAACCAATTTTTTTCTGAGAAAACTGGGAAAATTTTCCTGTTCCTGAGAATGCAGACACGACGTCACTTTTAAATTTCTTTCAATTTTGGTTTTTGCCTCCAATCGCCTGAGATGCTGTGCCCATTTACGAATTTTTTTGTCAAGGGGGCGCAACGAGTAAAGCACACAGTGTGATGTGTGTGTGTGTGTGTGTGTGTGTGTGTGGGGGGGGTGTGTTTGTGTGTGTGTGTGATCTCACCGTTGAGGCGCGCGTGCCTGTTGCCCCTGATCTTGAGGTACGTCTCGTATCTGGACCCGGACATGGAGTGGGTGGGGGAGTGGGAGACGCGCCCCGCCCCGCCCAGCCCGCCCAGCCGCCCAGCTGTCGTCAGGTTCAGCCCGTACAGCTTCTCTCCACTCTCCCTGCAAGGCAGAACAATGCACACAACTGAGAAACATTGTTTTCGTGTGTTTCTTGAGGAAACATGGAAATCACGCAAAATGTGTGCGTGTGTGTGCGTGCGTGTGTCTGTGTGAGTGTGTGTGTGCAAGAGAGATTTCTCTGGACTCGGTGACAATGAGTTCAGGTGAGTGAGTATTGCTGCGTCGTGTGTGTGTGTGTGTGTGTGTGTGTGTGTGTGTGTGTGTGAGGGTGTGTGTGTGTGTGAACGCTGGTGTCATGAGTGCGTTGAGTAAGTGCTGGGCTGTACTGGTGTGTCCTTATGAATGCAGACTGTGAGTACTGCGTGGGTATTCAGGAGTGAGTACTCACTTGAAGAAGTGGACGAGTCTGTCGACCTCCTGTGCATAGTGCGGGCCGATGTCTCCGCTCTGAAGATGCTGCCCGCAGACGGGGCAGCGAACCTGTCCCTCCCCGAGCTCGCTCCCAGGACTCCCGCCTGTAACAGAGAACCAGAGAATTCGTCAGAAAGAGACACATGCAAAGACACAGAGAGACAAAGATAGTAAGATGCAGGATTTGAGGGGAGGGACGCGCACCAGTCCCTCCCTGGGCCCTGCTTCACCCTCTGAAGTGTCTCCCTGTATCGTCCCATTGGACTCACACCAACAGTGAGCAGCACATCCAGATAATTCCTGCAGAGCAGAGAGAGAGGCTCCTGTGTGTTCAAGGTGCGTGCGGAAGGATGACGTCAACGTGGGCAGCCATGCACGACTCTGGTCTGTGCTCGTACACAGCTGACCTGACACAATTCCTCCTTTGAGTCAATGGGTCAGCAGGATCTCCTTGGGATTGGCTTAAGAAAGTCCTGATGCGGTGAGACATGCACTGAGCACGACCAGTTCACAGAGGCCAGGCCTTCCCCCAACACACCTTGACTTCCCCCGCTCGCACCACGGCGCGTCGGGTTGAAACGAGTAAACTTTTTATCGCCGCTCACACATCCGACCACTCGAAAAATCCGAAGACAATTTGGACAGCGGTGATAAAGTAGGAAAACATTATATTTTTATAGTCTACGGTGGAAGACACTATAAATTTTGATATGAAAGGCGGACATCAAAGAGGCCGACAACAATAACATTCTCAAGGACATCATTATTGAAAAACAAGTTCGGCGTTGTTTTCTGGAAGCGCCAACCACGAGCGTGCGGAAACCAACTCAAGATTTCTGATGACTCTCAGCAAAGATGTCAAAGCAAATTTAATTTCCCTTTGGATTTGATTCAAAACCAGCAGCTTCCTGTTCTAAACTACATGTACGTTCCATTCCGCACAGGATGCGTGACAGGTTGCATTTGCTACAGTTTTCAGTCAAAACCTTGGTCGTGATGCCTTGTCGCTTTGCGTTCGGACGATGCGTATGACGCATGCAGTGTCAACTCCGGACTCAGACTCAGAAGCTCCTGTCACACTTTCCAAGAAATTCACTCATTCAAAAAAATATCCGCTTTTGGGTTGGAAATTCTACACGGAAATGGAAGTCCTTGCGTCTGGTGACCTCCATGTCCGGAACAGATCGAGGATCCAATCCCAACAAGACAAACAGCAGACGAAAATAGATCTGCAGAAAAGTGGGAATGATACGATTTACCTTTTCCGGGGTCAGGGGGGGCGCCCTTCCGCCCCCTGGATCCGCCCTTCATATCAGTACAATTGCGGTGACGCGTTGAGTACAACGGGCCCTTATCGCAGTACTCGGGTGGTACTGACACCTGGAGTGATTGGTCTCGATCACCTTTGATGTGCGCGGCCATTATCATCACGGCTCGGGTCGTCAGCGTCGCCTTTATGACGAACAAACACCGTTAACGTGAAGGGAAATGCTCCGTGTTTACCGTACCGTCTCGTGTATAAGACGCACTCGTGTATAAGACGCACCCCAAGTTTTGACTGAACAAACTGCATATTTTCAACATACTCATGTATATTTCATGTATAAGACACACCCCAAGTTCAGCTTATCCAAAATATTTTCAAAATCTACCAATTTGACTAAAAATCCCTTGAATTCAAAATTATCACAAGCCTTCAAAGAAGTCTTCCTACTCTTCCTCAGTTTGTCTTTTATCTGTGCCTTGGTTTAGGGTCTCCGGGTCTTCCTATTGAGAACTCACTAAAGAAACAAGAGTTTTTTTCACTCCATAAAATTTGTATTTTTTCTCCCTTTGTATCTTAAAAATAATCTCAATATACTCATGTATAAGACTCACCTCTTCTTTTGATGTCTGATTTTGGAGCAAAAATGTGCGTCTTATACACGAGACGGTACGGTATATTTCATAAACGCGCGTTATGCGGTCAGTGTTGTTGAGTGAGGGTTGGGTACTGGAGTGCAGGATGCACCTTTGCCCTGTTCTACACGTAATCACGTGATGCGTCACGTGATGCGTCACGCGTGACGTTCCTTCGCAGGTCAACGGACGCCAGCGACGACGCCAGCGGTCATTGACGCACCCAGTGCCCAGTGAGCGACAGGTCTCAGTTTAGTGACCTTTTGCAGAGGTCGCGCGGTGCAGTTTTCACACCGGGAGGGAGATACTACGCCCACTGTTATCACTGATAAGGGAGAGGGACACTGATAAGAGTGACTAACTTCTTGGCTAAGATTTCCGGACTGTTCGGTGTTTTGATTTTGTTTTGTCCCAAGCCCCCTCTGTCCTCAATTTTCTTTCTCTGTCCTTTCTTCTCCGTCTCCACCTCTCTGTGTCCCTCTGCCAGTCTCTTTATCTCTGTCTCTCTGTGTGTTCCAGTCTATCTGTCAGTCAGTCAGTCAGTCAGTCAGTCTGTAGACCTGTCTGTCTGTCTGTCTGTCTGTCTGTCTGTCTGTCTCCTCCCTCCCTCCCTCCCTCTCCTCTCCCTCTCCCTCTCTCTCTCTCTCTCTCTCTCTCTCTCTCTCTCTGTCTCCCTCTATGCCTCTTCCCACACTCAACACTTCACCTCAAATTTCACCTGCAACAATCAACTTCCCCGAAGTTGACGGCTCGACCCGTGAGTGCGTGCGTCGCTCCCGCGCGGCCCGCGGCACCTGCCCCATGCGCCGTGCGGCCCCTGCGCCACCGCCCGATGTTTATATGATAATCCCCGCACGGGTTTAATCACACACAATAAAGATAAGGAAGCGAGCAGGAGAAGGGAAGGGGGGAATTTCCATTGTCAGAGCTGCATCTGCCGAACACATTATGTCTCATTTGAAGAAATAATCTCAGTGAAATTTCCCGCCATTGTTCTGTGTTATCTTTTGAGCCATCGTGAATGCAGTTGATATTCTGAGGCTGGGTTCACGCTGGATGCGTCGTGCGTCGCGTTCTTGTGCGACCAAAGGCGCTTTCAGGCGTGCCATGGGCGAGCATCAAACTTCGTCAAAACTGTTGACGTGCATCAAGACTTCAACATGACACCCAATGGTCATGTACGTTTTTCCAGTCAATGGTGACCTCTTCCCGTCATTGTGTCACAAATTGCAGATCTTCACGAAAGCGCTTGAAATTGACGCTCCCTCGCAACAGACGTCAGAGGACGTACGCTGAAATACAACGCATTCAGTGTGAACCCGCTGTGAGGCACATCAATTGGCTGGTTTCTGATCGTATCTGAGTTTCGCCGCTTGAAATCAAAACTCAAATCTGAGCCGTGCACGATGAGCCCTGATTTCTCCGAACATGCACGCCAGCGCGGGGGTAATGTCCACAAGCATGCGAAGTTGCAAGTTTTCACAAAAGCAACATCAATGTGTATTACTCTGATAAATCTGATCGCTTTTTTCGCAACTTTTTTTTTTTCACGAAACACCTGACAATCTTCCTTCGTTGAAAAATGCAATTTTTTTGAGTCTGTCTCGACATTGTCCTTCATCAAATTAAATTTGCAGGAACTCAACTTCACTCAACTTTAAAAAATCATAATATTTAATTTACTCGACGTCAAAAGAGAAACGTTGACAAGTGGAAGAGACCAGGGTCACTCTTCCCCCCATAAATCACCTCGGCAAATTTCGGTCGTTTCCGGTCCAACCCGACGCGCTCAAGAAATCTGCGGGTCTGACAGAAGGAAATGGAAAATTTATCCACCTGGAAAACTCAGCCTATTGTTCCTGAACCCCAGGACTAGAAATCTATTTGTTGGGCATTGATACTTGCATTTCCTGTACCATCATTACTTTTCCTTTTTTGTCAATTCAAGGAAATATCATGGAGAGAGCGGTGACACATGTAGAATGGTATTAGTCTTGGGGTCCACAGGTGTGACACGGAGAGGGGGACCTGGAGGGGCGGGAGCGGGCGTCATCAATCACTTGGCCTTCTGTACGGGGGATTTTCCACGTGGACGCACACGTGACAAACCACAGCACTCCGATATGTGGTCGCAAAAAAAATAGATTTCAAGTTGCATTCCTCAAATAGATTTTCTTGTTGTTTGGTGTTTTTCACATTTTCACATTGGATGCGCCACACGCCTGGTAAAGAACGTCTCTCTCTTCTCGCACAGGTCAGTGAGAGGTGCATTGAACGTCGCAGCGTCCGTTGATGACGCAAGTGACGACGCACCACGGGCTTGTGCAGGAGACGCAACACCGGACGCATCATTGGCATAAAACAGACACAAAGAATATGGTGCTGGGTGAACGAAGGCATGGTCCCATGAATTTTCTTCGTCTGTTGACCCAATGATGTGTGCAAGGGGTTCAGCTCGCACACCTGAACAGGGGTCCCGTCTCCCAGTCCCGCACTCCTCCACACCCGTGCATTCAAGTACAGTTTGAAATACTCCCCCCATGACCTGCAGATGACTTGAATTATTTCTTATGAGTACCGCTGAGGTACCCGTCTCAAGGGGTGTGGCCTGACTTTGAAAATATTAGCTATTGATACGAGTTATTAGGCCCGGGCAGGACAAAGGTTCCTTTCGGGAGTCCATTGAGGCCCGGACTTTTTCAAACGACATACATCACGGTAAAGAGCAGTTTTCCCACTGAATAGAGAAAAGAGACTCACCTATTCACAGGAGAACTTTGGGAGTCAAGATGGCGGACCCAGGGAACATGGAGTGGACCCAAGTGACTTTGGACCCTTTTTGCCCGACAGAAATGACCTCCAATTTTCTGGAGATCAACCACGGGGGTGTGGGTGGGGGTGTGTGTGTGGGTGTGTTTCTTTCCGGGGGGGGGGAGGCATTTTTGGGCTCTAGGGAACTCAATGGTGAATTTTTCTTCACCAACCCCTGAAACGTTTGGTGCAATTTGTATTGCACATCTGAAATATGACCGCCAAAAATTTGTCCCGGGTCCCCTTTTTGGGGTCTGGGGAACTCAAGGTCAAAAATTTCTTCACCATCTCAAGAAATGATGAAGGTCGAGCACAATTTTCTCTTGCACAAGTGAATATTTGTCAAAGTCTGAGTCAATCACCCCCCCCCCCCGCGCTGTCATGGGGTTTTGGGTCCCAGGACCTCGTCCGGAATCCTCCCCGGAGCCGAGGTGTAATGAAGGTCCGTACATGGGGCGCTGAAAGAACCGGGGACCAGCCTCCTTATGTACGGGCACGTCTCCCGACAAACTACTTTTTAAAAATGAACAAAATCAAGTGTCACACGGGGGTGATGGATAGAAGTTGTGAGCGGGGCTTTCTGGAGGGTTATGAGGGTCTTTCGAGGGTGTCCTAGCAAAACGTGTCCATTTGGAAAATGTGAGGTCACGGGGAACACACGATCATTACCAGTGGAGGTCAGACTGGCGGCACCTCCCACCTCCCGGGCCCGCAGTGAGTGAGTGAGTGAGGGGGACTGTATGGGAGCAGGAGAGAAGTTATGGGCTGCGTTCCCCATTCAGAGTCCCAATTCGCACTTGAGTTCATCAGACGTGGGCAATTAGTTAGATTCCGGAGTCGGGTCGGAACCAGGGTCAGGTTGAGGGGGGGGGTGGTTCACCCAGTCGTGCCCAATCCAGAAGGTGTTTTCCCCCACCAAAGAAAATGAGAAATGGAAAACAAATTTGTAATTTTTTTGCAAAGAAAAAAGAGAGCGAATTTCAGGCGGCAGGACCTGGGGCAGGCATGGTGGTGGGGGAATAAAAAAATCACCCAGTGGGGCCCAACCAGAATTTTCTTTTCCAAGACAATGGAAAACAAATCTGCACTTTGCTGCGCAAAAAAAAAACAGGGGGCGAATTTCAGGGGGCAGGACCTGTGGGAACTCGGGTGGTGGTGGGCCTGTTCCCTCGTTTGGGTCCTCCAGAGCTCGTTGGTCTGCTCCCGCGGCGCCCCCCTCCCCTGGATCCACCCCCGGGGGCGGCGGGGGGGGGCGGCATCGTCCGGGACACCGGCCCCAGCGCGCGAGGAATGCGCTTCTGCTCGGCTTCATTCTCTCCCAGGTCGGGGCTCAATCACTGCCGAGCCCCAATAAAAGACTCGGGCTGGCGCTTCAAAAAAACATCAAACTGTTTCTTCTCTCAACTCTCCGCTCCATTGAAATCTGTCACTTGAAAAAGCAAAAACCCCCAAAACCTGACAAACTTCCCACAGGTGCGCAGAGGGGGGATATAAATGTCCAATTGACAAACGCAAATAAATTAAGTGATTTTTCTCAGCTTGAGGAATTTAGTGCCTTGAGTTTTGTTTCAATTAAGCACGTCATCTTGGGATCTATTCACAGCACGGAGGCTGAGCAATAGATCTCGAGTCTGTGGTGAGAGAACCACCGCGCAACTCACTATGGGGAAAGAGTCATTCAACTCCAAAAGGCTTTGAAACGCCAATGGCAAATGAGCGCAAATTGGAGTTTTATTGAAATGACCCAGGCTGCTATTTTGATGGGGTTTTATTGAAATGACCGAAGTTTGTTTGTTGTTTGACTCCCCACACTCGAGTCAAAGGGATTTTTTTCTCAGGTCCTGAGCTCAAATTGAGGTTTTTCTCTCAACTCTATTGAAGGAGCAGCGGAGATTTTTATTGCTGTGACTAATGAAGTTTTTCCACCGACTTGAGGGAGATTGGCAAAGTTGAGCTCTTTTACCTTTTGACTCGGGTCTGAAGGAAATTGAGAAGTTTCTAAGATTGAGTAAGACTCTTGAATCAAAGACGCGTGCGAAATGAAGACCTGACGTGTCGTGCTGTTCGCGCCAAATCGATTCGACTTGATTTGAAAATTTTCAAACAGAAGATGAAGCATCAAGGAACGCGTTTCTTTGTCCGCCGAAATTGACCTTTGTGTGTTTTTCGGCCAAATCCTCAACAAATCCATTCCGAATGATTTTTGTTCTCTGATGATTTCTTTCAAAATCCCCACCAAGAAAACAGGCAATGGAGAAAAAATCTGCCATTTTCTTTTGTGATGTGAAAGAGAATTTGTTCAAATTTACGTTCAATGACAAAAGTTTGTGTGGGTAAAACAGGGGGGAAACCTGTTATTTTTCTCTCCTTTGTTCTATTTTTTTTCAAAGTAGATTTGATGCTGAAGACTATTCAGGGTTTGAAATTATCCCAGGTCTATCTCCTGCTCAGTGCAGGTCGATCCCATGGACGAGGCAACTGGCACCCACTGATTTGCCCAAAGAGCGCATCTTGCACGAATCAAAAATGCCGTTGAGGTCAATGAAGTTGACGCTGACGTCAGCCTACGTGAAAACCGCTTGATTTTTTTCAGGCGTGAGTGTAAGTGACGTAGCCAGTGTCCGGGGCTCACTCCATGAGCATCGCGCATTGCTGCGCATTTGAACTTTTTGCTCAGGTTTGTCGGGCCTGGGATCATCTCCCTCTATCAGTGCAGGTGGATCCTGGCTCCCCCCCCCCTGTGCTGTGCTGTGCGCGGCCGGACCCGTCACACAGACTCTAATCTCACTTGAGTCAACGACATCAATTCGAGACTCACGGACAAGTCTCCGAGCAGAGTCAGTTTCGCATTTTTTAAAGCGACGATGAATCATGTCAACAGTGGGACAGTTGTTTCTGCGCGATTGTTGTGTGTTATTCTGCTCAGACAACTCATTTGTAAATAAAACAAATGTACCAATTTGTCCTTTTTCTGAGTTGGATAAAAAGTCGCCTGGTTCTCCATCTTTGTTGCGGGGGCTTCCACTTTGATCAAAATGTCTTACTTGAACCGTGTTGGTTTTTTTTTCATAGTGAATAAATTTGTCAAGAGGAGCTTCTTATGTTACTGTGAAAACGATATTTAAGTAGGAGAGCACGCGGTGTGTGGTTGTTACCATTTGTGTGGAGAAGTTTACCATCTTGGGAAGAGAACAGATTCTCCAAACATGGAGATGGTCTCTGTATTGGGATCAGGTTGCTGCCCCTTGAAGAGGGGTGTGTGCGAGGGGTAAACAAACCAGGGGTCCGAGCACATGGCCAGGGGCTTGTGGGGCAGGGTGAGTTACACCCCACCCCTCGTGCGGGGGTGAGGCCTGTTTCATTCACACTGGATGCGGCATGCGCTGCGTCCCCTGCACAGGTGAATAGACGCTACATCGCACGCGTGTCGCACCCACCGTGGGTCGCGCCTGGAACCCACACCCTTGTTAGCGACGTATGGTGTGACAATGCCCCGTTATTTGAATTCCTATTGTACAGGAAAAGAGGATCATCGATTCCCCCAGGGAAAACGAGACACTACTTGAAAAGCGAGCTGTTTCTTTACCTCCGAACCAACTGTTTATTTGCTGCTTCAAAACATCGCATCTGAATTAAATTTCAAAATTCAGAAATTCAACCCCCACGAGGGCTGCTTTATGATTCAAGAAGCTGAGCCCTCTCAAAGGGGACAAAAGGGGAGACAGCTCAAATATTACACAAACCTGCTAGAAATCTCATAATTGTTTCCCATCTCACACAAGCTTCTCTATCCCTGACTCTTGCCATTGGGGAGGATCGCCCGGTGGGAGGGCAGTGCAAGCCTTCCCAAACTTTGACAGATGACCACGAGAGAGAGAAACGATAAATATTTTCGTACAGCTCACAAAAAAAAATTGTGGGGGTGATTGTTTTGGGGAGTGGGTCCCAGGAATCTATCTTGAGGTCCCTTCTCCTGGAACGAAGCGTGACGGAATCCCTCTGTCTGTCTGTCTGTCTGTCTGTCTGTCTGTCTGTCTGCCTTCCCTCTCTGTCTCTGTGTCCCTCTCTCCGTCCCTCTCATTTGACGATCACGCGCACATTACGCCATGCCCACTGCAGATTGAAGCCGTAATTCTCCTGTAAAGCGCTCATTGTTTCTCCGCTGTGCGCATGCGCCGCGACTTTGAGCGGATTAATTCTGCGATTAATTCGCCATCATCATGAATAACGATCAAGTCTCAGTGCGGATTGATCCGTCAAGTCGAGCGGTTCTTTGTTTCGCTTCAACTTCACTCGGGCAGATCCAGTGGAGCACCAAACCGGTCCCACTCCCCTGTATTTTCCAGCAAATATTTTTGGCATGTTTTTTGAGTTTTGGCCTGGGGGTCACCTCTCAACCCTTTCCTGGCTTCGCCCTGCTTCAAGTCCTGCACTTTGAAATCACACACCGGAACCCCCCCCCCCCCGGACTGGGCAAAATTGGAAGGCCATTGTTTCAAAAAAAATTTTGGGTGGGGTCAGGGCCCCCCAAGCCCCCCTGGATCCGCCAGAGGCACCAACTGGTCAGTGTTCAGTCTGCATGATTGGAAGGCCATTGTTTTGAAAAAAAATTTGGGTGGGGTCAGAGGCCCCCCAAGCCCCCCTGGATCCACCAGAGGCACATACTGGTCAGTGCGCAGTCTGCAAAATTGGAAGGCAATTGTTTATTTTGGGTGGGGTCAGAGGCCCCCCAAGCCCCCTGGATCCACCAGAGGCACCAACTGGTCAGCGCTCAGTCTGCAAACCTAATTTTCTTGTTGCGCGGAGCCCTTTGACGTCCCTCGGCTTATTTCCGCGTTCTGCGCCGCGCCAATTCATCAGCCAGGCCCGGCGCACGCCGGACGCTTTCTGCGTGGCGTCTTGGGCGGTGGATGGGTGGTCGGGTCGTCGCTTGCGATGCAGCGTCCATGGGCGTGCACGCAACACCACGCAAAGAGGCCTCCAGACGGAATCCACGCAGCGCCCATCAACCAGAAGAACCCCCAACGTGTAGAAATTGTCACACCCCTGATGGACGTCAATTTGCTTTGTTTGTTTTGTTTTTTGACGTCGTGAAACTTGACTCCAAGCAACGCCTGTTGAAGCCCAACCAAAGGGCCTCATGTTAAAACTTGATGTCAGCAACAAGATGTTTGACGTCGACGGCACCAGTGTGAAAACCCTTTTTTGTGTCGCGTCCAGTATGAACCAGGCCTCCCCAATACACAAGTCCGCATTGCATAGAGATTGGCGTTCTCTCCATTCCACAGACTGCCCGGGTTGTGGGGGCTGATTAGCGTCCGGGGGCCCCGTGGGGTTCGGGTCCGAATGGGAAAATGTTGTTGCATTTACTGTTTGTGTGTGTGTCAGGCTCAAAATGAAACGAGGTCCGAGTACAGTAACTTCATTTCTTCGCCTAACAGGACGGCAAGTGGCGGGACTTGATGATGAAGGGGCTTTGTACCCAACTCAATATCGGGGGAATGAAGCTGGGGCCGCGAGGCGCGAGGTACGGTGGGGGGGGGTGGAGTGGGGGGTCTAATGGAGGACGCTCAGTAACACTGGTCACTCACTCACTCACTCACTCACGCTCACGCGCCTGGTTCACGCCGGACGCGTTTGTTGGGTGAGTCAGGTGGGGCGCTGGCTGCGTCACTTAGACTCGTGCACGCCTGATTCGTGCCAGATGCATTCTTTGGGCAAGGCAGTGGATGCTTGTTGCGTCACTGAGGGAAACCTGAGGTTTGGTTCACCCTGCACGCATCGTGAGCTGTGTCTTCGCAAAGTCACCAAAAGACATGGCATGGCGTCTTCAAGTTGACACAACCCCAATGGAATTGGAAAGTCAACGGACTTTGTGTCGTCGTTGGTGATGCAGCACCCATGCATTGATCAGGTCTGCGACGCATTTGTGACGCATGGAGCGTGAACGAGGCTCGGGACGGACGTGGGGTTCCCGGCGCAATAGCAGAGAGGTCACTTTTTAGACACAAGACTTTATTAGGATGGAGCACTCTCACCCGCCGTATCCACCAAATTGGATTAGCGGGAGTCAAGGAGCGGGCGTCATGACACACACACCCATCCCCCCACAACAAAACCCTCCAAATATCATTTTCCTCCCTTGCAAATGGGCCGCCCCTGGACACTCCACAACTCAATTCGCGCGGCCGAGTGAGCCCTCGGGTCAGCCGGGCTCTGTTTGGTTGAGAATACCAGGGGGCAATTGTCTCCAAATTAAGAGCTCTTGTGTTGAGCATTTGGGGAGCGAGTCTCATGCAGCGTGCAGAAGGGTCTGGCCCCGGGCGGGCGGGTGGCGGGCGGCGCGGGGGGGGGGGGTGCGGGGGCCACAGCTTCGGGTGACAGGGTAACCAGCTGATGTCCACTTAGCGCTGGCCCCGCTGCCATTGAGTGCGTTAGCGAGCCACCTCTGACTCCCGCAGGCCGATCCGGGCACGGATCCAGACCCGCGCGCGAGAGGCAGGAGGCTTGTCCCCAGTTCTCTCTCTGCAGAGCAACCACCTTCTTGATTCTGCAGTCCCCAGTTCGGGAGTGAAACCTACCCTTCTACTGCCTGAGTGAAATCAGTTCGAAATCAGTTCCAATTGGTCAAGAAAAGAACAAGAAAGTGCTCCAACTGAGCCAATGGATCCAAAGGGAATAAAAATGTCAAAATTGATTGGTAAAAGGATAACAGTGTACGCCTTGGGTACGTTCGGACATGGTAATAATGGTGCATAATTTTTTTCACACACAACTGTTTTTCACACGTGTCCTTGTGACTCAAATCAGTTGGTCCATTGCACCCTTCTTCACAAGAAAACTCGAGCACCTGGATGCCCTGAATCCAGCACGTCTAGTGCCCCTGGTGTTCCGGACCCCCTCCGCCCCTGGATCCGACGCACCCGAGGCGCCTTGTGTTACAGATCGCGTTGGTCAACAGATAATGAACACAAAGTGTCGGGGCCGCAGCCCCACAAATGGGATCGCCTCCCAAATTGGATGCGACTCGCTCTATTCCGCTGATTTGCAAACAGGCTCCGACCTTTGACTCTGGGTGGAGTCCCCTCAGTCCTGCAGTGGGGGGGGGGCTCACCCGTTCAGCATCCTGGATGCGTCAAAGCGACGGTATGGCGTCTGTAGTGACGTCACAGCGCGTTGCGTCGACTGGGTAGTGTCGCAGAGAAACGCTACAAATTCGGCGTCCAAATAGCACACAGCTTGAGCCATATCCGGAGCAGCGCCGGGGTGGAGTCCTCTCAGACCTGCAGGCTTCTCCATCCATCCGTACGCACATGATGCGTTGCAATGAAGGCGTACCATATTCACCCTTGTTTCAACCGCACCCAAGGACAAGACGCATTTTCTTGCATCAAGGTTCCATTGAACCAATGGAAATCTAATGTCCGTACATGTGTGAGATGCAACCCCTAGTTTTGGTGCTCAATTTGGCACAAGAATGTACCATCTCAATACCCGTGGGTGGAACTGCACAACGTAGACGATCGTTGGGAGTTGCAATGTATCGTCTGTTGAGAAGACAGAATGCTGCGCCAGCTGGGTGCGTCCACACAGGAGCACGCAGCCAGAGCCACGTCCGCTGTGAAGCAGGCCTCAGCGCGCGACGCATCCAGTGAAACCCAACCTCAGCACTGCGGTAGTTTGTCGTGAGCACTGTGTAATTCGCTCACTTTTAAGCCTCTTTTCGTGTCTTGATTAAAACTTGGCTCGGACAAGATAGAGCAAATATAGTGTTGACTTTGGCAATGTAAATTTGAGCCGAACACGCAAAGTGAGCATTAAAGTGAGAGTTCAGACACCCCTGCGCCCCAATGGGTCACATGCCACTGAGTCGAGCAAACATTGTGTAACGCTCAATAACAAATCCATTCACCCTGTTGACCAGTGAAAATTAATTTTCTGTGAATTTTGACACAATTTTGTGTTGCAAAACACAGTGTCAAAATAAAGGAGTCAAAATACAGGTTCCCGACCTCCACAACTGTGGGACCGGAAAGCGTGTTTGGGTTTCGCCAAATAAGACATCACACCTGCCGTAATAGGAAGTGTTCGTTGACCACAGGGATCGACTGAGGAGACCGCAAACTGTGAAACGACAACCTTGTTTGGTGGCCAAGTTCACCTGGGGAGATCCTGGTTATCGGGAAGAAGAGAGATTATCGCTTTGAGTTGAGTCGTTGTATGCAGGTGGGAAGAGGGAAGCAGGAAGTGGCACCGCGACTGCACCACGGATCTGAGTCCCTGTCTGGTGCTCTGTGTGTGTGTGTGTGTGTGTGTGTGTGTGTGTGTGTGTGTGTGTTGTTCAGCTGGTCAGTTGGCCTGCCCAATTGTTCCTGTGTCATTTGGTAATTTCAGTCTGTCTGTTTGTCTGCCAGTCTCTCTCTGTTTCTCCGTCTGTCTCTTCCTCTTCACTTCTCCCTCGTTGACATGTTTCACCCGTCAAAGAATAAAACCCATTGAAACACTGCATAATATAATTGCGGCTCAACACAGAAATCGCGTGGCGCATCCAGTGTGCACCCGCCCAACGCGATCGCTTCAGGGCAGTCCTGAGCGCTCGCGACGGAAATTGACCAAAGGGTCGGGTGTGTGAGTGGAACACGGGTCGGGGATGAGCGATGCCTATTAATCAGCGCTGAGTGAGTAATCACCGCATGTCGCTGCTGTTCTCAGTGCTGTTCACACCACGCTCCATAACAATCATTTCCTCAACTATGGCCTCCATACAAACGTGTGGATCAATTTTGGTCAGGCTAGTTTTGAGAACAGCTGATGTGTAAAATCTGTTAATTTCTTAAATTTTGCGAGTATTGCGCAATTGACCATCTGTGTGTTTTGGTGTGTTGGGGGTTGAGTTGGTTTGACTCACCATAGCTGGTTCTGTCGTGGTCACTCAGGTGGTCAGCCGTGTCCGGTCTGCGTCCCGCGGAGGACGAGGCGGGGCTGCGGGGGACGCCTCCGCTCGAGCGCCCGTCCCCGCCGCCCCCGCCTCCTCCGGCCGCGGGGCTGTGCTTCCCGCCGGCGGCGCCCGGGGACCCGCCGCTGCCGCTGCCTCCGCCGCCGCCGGGGAAGAGCGGACGCGCGCCCGGGGACCCCGTCGCGGAGTAGCGTCCGCCCTCGGACCCCTTGCTGCTGTCCGGGCGGCTCGGGTGTGACGTCAACGACGCCGTCTCCTCGTACTTGGGCTTCTTGGTCGGGTGGAAGGCCGAGGGGTACGTCTCGCCGTCCTCGCCCTGGTGGAAGAGGCCCGGGTGGAGGGCGCGCTCGGTGGCCCCGGGGTGAGGGAGGTGCAGCCCGGCGGCAGGGTCCATGTTGAGCCGCAGCAGCGAGGGGTGGAGGTAGTGCTCTCCGGGGCGGTACAGCAGCAGCGAGCTCGGGTTGAACGGCATCCCTCCCCCGCCGCTCCCCACCGACTTGTCCCCGGCCGCCCCGCCCAGGTGCGGGAGCAGGTAGCCCGGGGCGCCGAAGGCCGCGGCCGCGGCCGGGTGGCGCGGGACGCCCGCGGAGTCGACCCCGCCGACGCCCGGGGCCGGGGTGCCTGGAGTCGGGCTCGCGTGCAGAAAGGGCCGCGCCCACAGATGCAACCCAAACATCGTGTCTTCTCAACAGCAACCAAAACCCCTTATCTCCTTCCAAAACACGTCCGTTTTCAGTCTGTCCCTTTCTATTTCTGCTCAGAAAAGCCCAGTCCAGCTCGTTCCTATCAACTCTTCCTCCTTCACTGTTCCACTGTCTGCAGCACCTGTGAACAATCGCAGCCGCCTCTCCGGTGAATGGATGGTAAACACTGTATCAGCGCCGCAGCAACCTCAGCCCCACACTGTGGGTTGAGATGCAGAGCCGAGGGCAATGGACGTCAGGCGCAGGGGGCGCGGGAGGAGCTGAGTAGCGGCGAGAGGCGAGGTGCAGCCGGGGAGTCAAGTTCCTCTGGTCCCCGGGGGGGGGGGGGGGAGGCCGAGTCGTCCTGAGGAGGAAGGAAGTCTTCAAGTTCTTTGTCCGTCTCTCTCTCCTCTTGTCTCTCCTCTCTTTTCTCTGTCACTTTCTCTCTCCTGTTCTCTCTTCTTTCTCTCTCCTCTTCTCTCTTCTTTCTCTCTCCTCTTCTCTCTTCTATTTTCTTCTGTCCTTTCACTCTCCAGTCACTAGTCACTGTTCTTCAAATACGCAGTTGCAGTGCGATGATTCCAATGCAAACTTTCTGTCCTGTTGAAGAGTCGGTCTCTTCTGCGGTGCTTCCCTCAATGACAACTTCTCTTCAGTTGGGGACCTCAGCCCTGTCGTATTGAATCAATTAGGAGTGGACGCTGATGCCTGCCTCCCTCCGTGTGCTTATGTTCCCTGCTATGCGTCAGTTGCACTGAGCACAGAACGCGAAGAAGCAAAAGTCGTCATCGGTCACTATTAGCATATCAGATACAGGCAGCAACCATAAAAGGCACGGATGCCTCCGACCGACCAGTCAAGTTCGCCGGGCAAATGGAGCTTGTTTTTTATTGGATGATGGGTCCCTCGGGGGCTGTGCCGCCGCTGCCGCCGCTGCCGCCGCTCACAGAGCGGGCGCCGCGGCCGGTGCCTCACGCTGCACGGCATCTCCGCACGGCCGGGCGGGCGCAGTGCCACGGAGAAGCGAGGGATGCGCGGAAGTATGGGCGGTGTGGTGCCCACTGAGTGCGTTGTGTATCTGTGCGTGGGTGCTCAAGCCTCAAGCCTGTTTCAAACTCAACACGTTGTGTCTTTATGCGAAGGTTTTATGCTGGGGCCGTGTGTAACCTGCAAATTGGGGTGCCTTGACTAGGATAATTTTAAGTGGCGTACTTCTGTCCAAGTTCTGATGCTGAGCGTCAAAGCATCAAGAATTATAAAAGGGGCGATGGTGG
>JAAUXT010051037.1_pt1 | contig 21187 bp, 23 predicted proteins | sample 7278171 | NCBI WGS metagenome assembly JAAUXT01 (sample SAMN14350112, study PRJNA611818) | marine sediment metagenome | isolation source: surface marine sediment (1.8m) | place: French Polynesia: Moorea | collected 2018-08 | reverse complement strand
TTTTCCAAATTGTCCGGGTTAGGGGTATCTCGGACACATTGCTGACTGGGGCATTGGTGGATTGGGACAAGTGCTGTCCTGCCTATGTACGCTGCCCGCGGCTGATTGTCTTCTTGAAAGTCTAGTTTTGACTTGCAGTTTGTGCTTGTGGCGTGTTGTTCAGTGTGAAAGATTCAGAGTCGATTTTCTTTTCTGTTGTGGTTGTGTGTCGCCAGCCTCAGCAGTTTGCCTGAACTAATAGGTTGACGTTAGAATTGCCAGATTTAACCTGCATGTCGTTGTGTTTGCTGCACGTACTTGCAGACGTGCCCAGACCTGGTCCCAGGGGCGCCGCGCGCAGACGCAGGGAGAGAGAGCGACGCTCCCTGGAGAAGGAGCAGGAAAGCCTCAAGACTGCCATCACCCACACGAACCAGAACTGGGACCCCAGCAGCCAAGCCAGCGACAACAGCCAAAGCAAAGACAACAACCTCAGTAACAACAACAAAGACTTGGTGGCAACGGACCCCACGCGGCTACGCAACATCACCAACGTGCAGTTGCATGGCAACAGCGAAAGCGCGCCCAGCAGTCAAACGAGAGAGGCTTCACAAGCGTCTCGTTACCCGTCTCAATTGGAGCACTCATCTCTGTTGCCCAGCAACGAGTTGAGGACAGACGATCCCAATAGCACCACAGCCGCTGTTGAGTTGCCAAGGACACGAGTTGGTGGTCAAGGAGCAGAGCGAAGTCGCTACGGACGCGGTTACCGGAGCGAAGGCTCCGCTCTGCACGACACGTTGCGTGATATTCACGCCCAGGACGCCAAACCAGAAGCGCTTCCCCACACAAGTGCCAGTGCCTCGACGGATCTCAGATCCAGAATCCGACCCACCGAACCCGGGTCCCAATCCAGTGATGACCTCGCGCGTTTTCAATCACGAGATTACAAGTACAGATACGCCAATGGTTCCTCCAATGATGTGCCAAGTAGTGAAGCTTCGTCGTCCAGACGCAGATATGAGTTACCGAACTCTCGTCTCCGCGGCAATGACGTTCTCGAGCTGAAAAACAGCAACGAGAGCGGCAGCGCTGCCCCTGTGGACACTTTGTCGTCGGACAGCAGTGTCAGCAGCAGTGGAACACTCACCATCTCCATTTCCAGTCCGGAGAGCCAATCAGAAACCAGGATTCCCCCCGATGGAAACGAGGCGCAGACTCACACTCAGACGGCCTCGCGTCTGGAAGGAGATAACATTTCATTGTCAAGTACCCTGTCTTCCCTGTCAATGTCGTCCCTGGCAACCACAGACAGTTCATCCAACATGTCGGACGCTGCAAAGCGGCAATCCGTCAGTTCTCTGAGTGATCTAGAACACCTAGGTACGTGGAATCACTGCTTCAATGAAAGAACCGAAGTAATGTTTTCAATCACCGCAAATCTGCTGTCACAATCCGCAAAGAACACCCAATTTCTCTTCCTTTTTCCGCCAGTCGACCAAGTGGATGGAGGTAAACTGGATCTGTGAATTCGGAGACTGTCACGGTCACTTTGGAAGTCAAGGGTTATTGAATCACATGTTTTGCGACCAATTTGACTGCGAGCAACAGCTGTGGTGGTTTGCAAGTTTTGGCATAAATTGCTTGGCTTTGACCCCAAGTTTGTGCTCTTTGTAACCTTGCCAGAAAGTGAGACAATTTGGCTTGTCCGTTTTGAAATGTGCATGTCTTCGTTTGCTGTGAAATCTCTGAAACATCGTGTACCACAAGAGTCAAAACTGGGTCAAATTTGGGTGAAATGTTTGGTCCGTTGGGAGTTTTGACGGGTGATCCGGGTTTTTTGTTCACACTCGATTCTCCTTCGTTCCATTTCTCAGTTCTAATCACTGGAAGGTGATGAGGATTCGAACTTCGTCTTTGTCTTGTTTTTGACGTTCTATTGCATCGCCATTGCAGACGACCAGGGACCCAGCAAGTCTTCCCGGCGGCGGAGAATCCTGCGAGACCACGAGGAGGACGAGAACCTGCTGCCCAACCACAGGTCGGTGCTCCGCGCTCAGCGCTTGATGATACTGCACTGAGTGTGTATTGCGTGACACCCGCCGCTGGTGTCTTCTCCACCCGTGTTCGTCTCTCGATAATTCTGCTGGGACTTCTTTGTTTGCTTGAAACATTGCAAACCAACTTCTCTGCTTGTGACGTCAGGCACCAGGGTTCGGACGACTCCGGCTACCTCGGTCCGCCGGGCGACGACCTCGAGTCGCGCAACAACGCGCTGAACGCGCCCCCCGGCGGCCTCCCGCCCGTCTCCAACAACCGCCGCTGGATGCTCTACAAAATCTCCAAGCAGAGCACCGACCAAGAACCTGCAGGTGGGTCCAGTCTTTTGCTGTTACGGCGTGGTGTGGGTGGAGCTTTTACGGGAATCTGCATTCGCCAAGGAGCAGAAAAGTAGGATCTGGCAGCAACTGCAAATGGGGAGCAGGAACAGTATTTTCCTTTTTCACGAACCTTTCGTTCTTCTTTCAGAGGATGGAGGAGAGGCCGGGTCTCCAGGTTTCCCTCCGCCACCCGGCCCGCCCCTCGGCCCGCCCGGTCCACCCGGTCCCCCGGCGCCGCCCGGCCTCAACGCCGGTGCTGTGCAGGGGATCGCTGACCGTTTGGCGGCAGGCGGAGTTCCTGCGGCGATGGGTGGGCCTCCCGCGCCTGGATCGCCCGACGCCCCTCCGCTCTCATCTGGACCCGAGGGAAACTTCAAGGGTGTGTACTCTTGCGTTTGAATTTGTTACTCCGAGTCCCACCACATTGGCAGGAATGAAAAACTAGTGCAAATTTGGGTTTAGACAACACTAACAAGAACACATATCTTTTCTTCTAGGTTTGTTAAGTCAAGCGAAAGCGGGATTGTCGAGTGCATCCAAACCTCCGACAGTAAAACAATCATCATTCGAGCCTCCGAAGCCACCAGAGGTGAAAAAGTCCGAAAGTGACCTTCAATGGGAAGAGATGGAGAAAAATCTACGACGCGCGCTCAAAATCAAAGACTTGGACTTCACAGACTTGAACCGAGCTGATGATACGAACTTTTTGAACACGGTTGGGTTTGGAGGTGCGGTTGGCGTAGCAGGTGCGGGCGGAGGTGCGGTGCCGCCGCCTCCACCTATGCTGATGCCTGGTATGGGCGGACCCGGAGCGCCCCCGCCGCCACCGCCGCCCCCACCCGGGGGTGGACCGCCTCCGCCGCCACCCCTCGGAGCGCCGCCGCTGCCCCCGCCCATGGGCGGACCGGCCGCGGCTCAGGCCGCTGCGAAGAAAACGAAGACTGTGAAGTTGCATTGGAAGGACGTTCGTATTGAGCCGACGCTGCCTTCAGGAAGACCCATGGAGACAGTGTGGACCAAGGTAACGAGAGTGTTACACGGCATCGTGCAAGAGTAGAAGTGCACTTGGACACCTCAGGCAACCAGTGCTCAGTGCAACCAGTATAAATTTGTTACTGTTCCATGTTCGTCTTAACATGTGGATCTATTTTGTCACAGGTGATCAAAGAGATCGGCAAAGTGAAGATCGACGAGGCGAAACTGGAGCATCTGTTCGAATCGCGCGCCACCGAGCTCAAACCCAAGGTACGCGCTCGCACTCAACACACTGTGTTGAGATCACCTCACTGAACTCGGTTGAACTTTCAGAGCTAAAGAACCGCAGCGGTGAGCGGAATCGGGATGAGCCGCCAGAAGCGTTCAGACTAGCCAAACAACAAGGGACATCTCACTGCTTCTGACTTCTGGCGGGACGCTCTCTCAGGGTTGAACATTTTCGGCGTTTTGCACACGTCTTCAAACAGTTGTCGAAGTTGTTGGTCTTTTCTTCATTGAAGCAATGTTTGCAAGACACAACAGCCAGGCAGTTTCATGCCTTTGTTCACTCTTTCCAACTAAATTCGTAGACGTAGTCGTTTTGGATTGACCCTTCCACTAAATAAGACGTAGAAAACAAATAATTCCCTTCGAATACTCTTCTGGATAGTGTGTTACACGCAGAAGCATGGATTCAACTTTCACTCAATTTTTCAGTTCAAATCTTGTTTGAAAAACAGGGCTAAAAATTTCACGCTGAAGTTTTGTTTCAGGGCTCGGAAATCAAAGGGTGGTCAAATTGTTTCAATTTCACAGGAAAACTAGAATACCACTGGTTGAGACTTTCATTTTGGATTTTTCTGAGAGATGAGAACAAACTATCAGAATCATTTTTGCGTCCGCACAAAAAGAAACAGCTCCAGACAGATCAAGTTTGAAAGAAAAACCCTTTGAAGCCGTTGTTTTTGACATTTTGCGATAACATGTAAACTAATCGCCGGTGCAATTCTCATTTTATTTCTGCTTGCCTGCCATTCAATTCGCGTGGCAAAACGCATGGTGTGAACAAAACAATAGGAAACGGTAAGAACTTTATCAAGACGATGATTCTCCTCCGTGTGATGTGAGTTCTTGTGACGCACATGATGAGCTGTGTGGCGGCAGAAAATGTTTCGATTTCTGAACAGAACCTGAGCGAACTCAGGTGACAAGAACAAGAGAAAACACCGGGAAACATGTTTTGAAACAGCCGAGAATTTCAGCACATCATGTGTGTGTTGATTGTGTGAGTGTGTGCGCCCTTGGTAGACCCAGTAGATGTAGACTCTGCGTTCTCATGATGTTTGTTCCTATCGTCGGCAGTTTGACATTACTTTGCGCGTTGTTCTGCTTCATCGAACTTTTTAACTCCTGTGTAGATCTAGTGGACGTTGTGCAACAAACCTTGTCGGAAAACCGTACTTCAGAGCAAAAGTCTGTGACTTGGTTTGTTCGCACATGAATCCTTTCAATCCGTTGTAGGATATGGTAATCTTTCTGTGGAGATACAAATCCCGAAGCTGGTCTTACTTGTAGAAGTTTGCACATTTCCCACCAGTTTGTGTGTTTCTCTACAAACGTTAACTTCGTGCACTCGCTTCTCTTGTGGTTGGGAGCTTCTTTGTTTTCTTTTTGGCGTTCTCTCCACTGTCTCACTCACTGTTCTTCCACACCCCTGGTTGTGTTGGGTCTGCACTCCTGTCGCTAACGCGCCGTGTGCGTGTCACTCTTGGTTCTATTTGCAGAGAGAGGTGAGTGGGTGTCTCCCTGGGTCACGTGTATTCTGTTTCTGTGGTGACTCACGGGTTGCCATGGTGCTAAGTATCTCGCATGCGTCATTTCTCTGCTCATAACGCGAAGCGTCGTGTGTCGTGTGTGTCTGTTCCGTCAAAGGATCTGTTGTGTGACTCGACGTTTTGAATGGGAGAGGTGATGGAATTGTTGAGTCGAAGCGGATTTGAGTCTTCTGCATGTCTTCTGTGCCTTGTGGTGTTCAACGCGACCTTGTTGTTTTCTTCGTTCGCTCTGAGCTTTCACCTTTTCATGCGCGATAACTGCTCAGCAGTGTCGACGCAGCACTCCGTTCCTTCTTGTGTGGTTATCTGCAAAAATTCATTCCCATAGACCTCACAGTTCCAGAACCAGACGGAATTTCACATGACCACTGTCTCCAGTTTGATGACTGGCCGGGGCCGCTCGGCACGGCGCACGTCCTCACCGACAGACTCCAGTTCTTACACCAGTTCTTTTTTTGGCAGAAGAAACTTTGATATTGTGTTTGCTGTACGAGTCCCGATTTGGCTTACTGCAGTGTGCTTTCGCCTCGATCACCTGGATCTTTTTGTCAGTTTCTGCACTGTTCACAACTCCTTTCAAAGACAAGTTTGGCCAGGCAGAACCCGTTCTTTTAGTGTGGTGCACGGGGTGCGTGTGTTTGCGCGCGTACGAACGTATTTGTTCTCCATCTCGGTGAGCACCGAAGTGGTCCGTACGACAGAACTGTGTGTGTGGTGCGAACGCTTTTCCCTGTCTAATCGTTGTCACGTTCATTTCACCCCCTCTCACCCGCTCGTGCGTCGGTCGTTCTGCCGTCAAGTTGTACAATCGTGTTGCTCTTCGTTCGTGAGAAATGACATGTTGCCACCAGAACATCAGGTGTCTGACTCAAGCGCGATGTTTGAAATGCAGTATCCGTTGAATTGTTTGCGCGGAGAATGAGTCTCATGTCCAAGAAAAACTGGGGCGTTGCTTCGAAATCACCCCGATGACGTTTGTGAGCAACCTGGAAACTTGAAATGTCAACATTGTCAATTCAGTGTTGTGTTGCTTCTTTCGTGGTTAATATTGCAACCAACTGGAACTTTATCTTGTCACCGCAGAAGCAGGACGCCAACAAGAAGGAGATCGTCGTGCTGAACCCGAAGCGCTCCAACGCCATCAACATCGGCATGACGGTGCTGCCGCCGCCGCGCACCATCAAAACCGGAATCCTCAAGATGGACAACAGCATCATCAACCGCGAGGGACTCGAGAAGATCCTGACGATGATTCCGACGGAGGAGGAGAAGGCCAAGATCCTCGAGGCGCAGATGGAGAACCCCGACATCCCTCTGGGGTCGGCCGAGCAGTTCCTGCTGACGCTGTCGTCCATCTCGGAGCTGCGGCCGCGCCTCACGCTCTGGGCCTTCAAGCTCGACTACGAGGCGATCGAGGCGGAGATCTCGGAGCCGATCCACGACCTCAAGATGGGCATCGAGGACCTGCGCTGCAGCCGCACCTTCCGCTACGTGCTCGCCATGCTGCTCACCATGGGCAACTTCCTCAACGGCGTGCAGAGCAAGGGCTTCAACGTCGACTACCTGACCAAGGTGCCCGAGGTGAAGGACACGGTGCACAAGCATTCGCTGCTGCACCACCTGTGCGGGTTCACCATCGACAAGTTCCCCAATTCGACAGACCTCTACTCAGAGCTGGGTTCCATCGCACGCTGCGCCAAGGTGTGTTGCCCTGTTCCGCGATTCGCCAAAACTACCAGTTTAAAAATTGATGGATTCTGAACAAGAATGTGCTGTGTTTGTGCTGTCTGCATTTTGCGACGTGTGCTTCAGATCGACTGGGACGAGTTGGCGCTGAAGCTGCAGAAACTGGAGGATGACTGCAAATTGTCGTGGGAGCATCTGCGCGCCATCGTCAAGCACGAGTCCAACTCCAGCCTCAAACAGAAGTACGGAGAGCGTGAGGCTGCAGTAGTTCACGGACTCTGCAGACCAACTGTGCAAAGCCAAAGATCTCAGTTCCTCGATTTCAAGCAGTGCACCTGGTCACCAAAATCACGGTTTACATATTCGATTTTTGGGTGTTGTCACACTGCACCCTGTTTGTCTGCTTTGAAACCAGAGACAGTATTGCGTTGGCGATGTTCTTCCCCGACACAAACAAACGCTCTCTTGGTTTGGTTCAGGTTGTCTTCGTTCCTGTCGGACGCGGCTGAGCGGGTCATCGTGCTCAAGATCGTGCACCGACGCGTCGTGAACCGCTTCAACAAGTTCCTGCTGTGGCTCGGCTACACCCCAATACAAGCCAGAGATGCCAAGGTGAGGGCTGCGTACACACACACACACACACACACACACACACTCACTCACTCACACACTCACACACTCACTCACACACACACACACACACACACACACACACACACACACACACAACGGTGGACGCGTGATGTTGAAGCGACTAACTTTTGATTCTGTGGCAGGTGAACGTGGTGTGCAAGACGATCGCGGAGTTCGCGCTCGAGTACCGCACGACGCGCGAGAAGGTGACGCAGCAGCGCGAGAAGAAAGCGTCCAACCGAGAGCGCAAGAAGACGCGCGGCAAGATGATCGTCGATGTACGTGTCGGTGCAAATATCTGCCCAGATCTGAATCTCATATTCCTTTTCATGGACTGTGGAGTTGAGTAAAATTGACGGTCCAAGCAAGGGCAGATATCGAAAACTGCGTCACAGGTGTGCTTGTGTTTTCAGCCGGACAAGCTTTCAGCGAGTAAGACGGCCAGCAAGGAGGAGACGGCGCTGCGGAAGGTGCTGCACAACGGCTACGCGTCGGAGCAGGAGAAGGCGACGGCCGGGAACCTGCCGGGCTCGCGGGTCCGCAAGCGCATGTCCGTCGGTGAGTGCGCGCAAGGGAAGACAGACAAACGAAACACTTGATTGAAAACCATTGATTGGGTTGCGCGCATTGGTTGAAGATGTCGATGAGAAAATCTGCTTTGCCGAGACAAATTGAAAATTCCACCGTGTTGATTGCAGACCAGAGCTCGGGCCGTCCGTCGCTGGCGCCGCCGCGCGCTCCGGGTTTCGGCTCGCACTCCGGCACCGAGTCCGACTCGCACTACGACACGGCGGACGATGAGATCCTGGACGCCGTTCTGCGCTCCGCCGGGCCCGACCGCAGAGCGTCCGGCGCCGCCCCGCGCAACCGCCGCCGCGCGCGCAACGCCGACCGCAAGTCACGTGAGTGGGACTCGATGGAGGATCTCTTCCGCGCGTCCATTCTAAAAAACTATTGAAGCACAGGATCCGCTGCGCCGACTCTTTTCTGCTGTCTCCAGTCTTCCTGAGATGTGGCTTGGTCTTCATTCTGTCAAATGGAAAACAACTCTGGTCCAACCTGGACAGGATTCTGCTTTCTGTTCGGAGGCGGCTGCAGCAGGAACTGGATAATTCGGGCCATTCCGCATTGATTGTGGTCTGTTGTTTGTGGGGACCCTGGCGGCTCCATCCTGATCATTCTCCGAGCGTTGTTTTTGCTTTTCGTTGAGGCTCGTGCCAGAACAACAACTGTGCCTCAAAACATCTGCTTTTGAACAAGCCTTTTCTTTTCTGTCCTGAACTGTGCCTCGTTAGTGCTGGGCCTGTGAACCTGATGACGTCGAGGTGTGTTGATCAATTGTCGTCTTTTGTTGGTTCGTCTCCAGGAACTATTTCACTGGAAGCAACATGGGACTTCTTTTTTCTATTGAATCAGGTTTCTAATTCTTTTCAGTTGGAACTTGCATCTTTCTTTCTCTTTGAGAAATGAGGTCTTTTTTTCGTTTTGCGGAATCGTCTGGGAAGTCGGAAGGTGTTCTCAGTTCGCACCTGGTGTCACTGCAGAATCTCACTATTCTCCGTGTGACCTTTTCTCTTTGTGTCTTGTGTGTTGTCACCTCGAATCTGTAAGATACTGCGAAGCTTGGGTCTTGTGGCAGGAATGCATACGAACAAACCCGATCCAGTTCCAGTGCACAATCTTCATTTCCTTCAATGTCCTGGTTTTCAGTCCTTTGTTTCCTTTGTGTGTGTGTGTGTGTGTGTGTGTGTGTGTGTGTGTGTGTGTGTGTGCGTGTGTGTGTGCGTCGGTGTGCTGCTGCTGGTGAATGCATGATGAAGCGATTCGCTGAAAAATCCGCTTTGAGTGCTGTGCAAGTGCAGAAAATAGGTGAATACCGTTGTGTCACGTCACAAGTATCCGAACAAAGATGTTCCAGTCGCTTTCAAGACGTTTTCAGGCCAACAAACGACACAATTTCAACTTCGAAATTGCAAAAGACTTGGCTCAAGGAACCTAAGAACGCTTGAAAGCTGGATGTGTTCTGAGTGCAATGACGACATGTTGTGTGTTTGTGTGTGTAACGCGTGTTCTGCTTGTTGCAGTGCGTCGTACCCTGAAGAGCGGGCTCAACGAGGAGGAGATGTCCGCTGTGCGCAAATAGACATGCGCGCTCCAACACCCAGCCCAGCCTCTCTCCCACCAGCCAATCAGCATGCGTCGTGTTGCCTGCTGTCTGTCGCAGCTCTGGTTGTCACGGCCGGTCAACCAGCCAAAGTGTGGGCCCAGCCTGCGATTCTCCACCGTGTGATACCCTTGTCATGTTCCCCAGCACTTCCACAGTCAACGTGCCTGCTGACCCCGAAAAATGCTGTGTATTGTGATTTCAATGAAGGATACAAGACGAGGAGTGGAGTCATCGCTCGTGAGATGTTGTGGTTTCGTGCGGTAGATCCACCAAATGAAGGGATAACTTTCAAGTGCATGGAGGTGACACGGACTGCACACGTGTGAGGTGAAGCAGAAATAGTTGTGCTGCCGTGGTGTGATGTTGCCGTTCTTCGGAAGACACGTGAACGCTCAATTGCAGGACACGAGATCGTTGAAGGTGCAGACCCTTTTGCATGAACCCAAAAGCCTGTTCGAAACCTAAACAAGTTTCAGCAGCTGAGAAGGATGAAGGTTTGGGCTACAGTGGTGCAGACCTGTGAGTCTAGTCAAGTCATTGGTGGATCGCCTTCTGCCAAGGTCTGAATTGGAGTGTTGTGGGGAAGAATCATTGCAGCTGCAATGGGGAGTGGAGGAAATCTGGAAGTGCGTGCACCCAGTGTGAAGACTGGGAATTTCCCTTGACAACCAGCTGTGATGGACCCCATCCTCGTGTGGACGCCCTCGTGCCATCGGAACCCGTGTTTCTGTTCCCCAACAGCCGGAACCCGGACATGCACCGCCCGTGTTTCATGCACCAACACCACGGACTTTTGACTGGAATGGATACATTCTTTCAGAGACCACGCACTTGGTTAACCAAGTGTATGTATGGAGCGTGTGTTTCCTTTATTGAGTGCTTTCAATTCAACTGTACATTTTCTTGGATACAAATGTCTCAGTTTGTTGCAAACGAGTGTCTGATTATTGTGTGCGGCGTGCAAATTATATTCAGATTATGTGTGTAACGTAGTGAAGTTGTAAGAAAATTATCTTGTACAGGAACTCTGAAGTTGTCGACTCGACCGTGGAAACGTTCCTCGTGTGCGTTTCTCCAGTGCGCTGTATTTCGTCATTTCCTGTCCGCTCTTTCCCGGTCCCATATTGGAGTCTTGGCTTCAGTCTTGCTCATATTGTGGTGCTCACAAGAAAATCTTGTGGGCTCAACACGAGAGTTGCTTTGGAAAAGTGATCAGTGAGTGCGTGTACACGGTGAGAAGTTCGAAATCTTTGTGAGCGTGAGTAGATCTCAAATCAACTTTTCATTGGTCATTTAATTGTCACTGTATTATTCTAGTCCTTTTTAATTCACTTGTGACGTCGAAACTTGGCTTGTAATGTTCGACGTCAGACTGACTGACGATGTGACGTCAGTTGTCTGCGTCTGGTTTTGTTGATCCTCATCTCTCCTAGCGTTTCGCCAACTTTTCAAAAATGCGACAGAGCTGCTCCGGTAATTGGAGACAAGCGTGCCTTGGTTCGTTTTGGGTGACGGGTCGCAGCAGTGTACTCGAGATTAATCTCATCCGTGAAAACATGAGGTCAAGTGACAAAAATTCAGTGTGCTGACCGCTCGTTCACAAGGTGTGTACGGGCATTCGGAGCGGTTGCAGTTTGTTCCCAAGTGGAGATTTTCGAAGTACTTTGAAAGAAGGATCAGTTCATCAGATTTTGTGCAAATCACATCAGATTTAGTGCAAATTACATCCATCGTGAAAGTTTTTCGTGACCAAGAAAAAAACTTTGCAAAAAGGAAGCACTGCCACTTCAGAAGAAACGCACAGACAGCAGTTTATTCTGTGACCGCGAGCAGAAGGAAGGAATATGGAGACGTGTGAGAAACATTGTCAACGTAACAAGTGATAGATCTGTGATAGAAGAGCTGGGCTTAGTGCAGTTTCTATTGTTTTAAATCGCTTTAGATGCAGTAGTTTTTAGCCTTCATGACAACATGAAAACAGTAGAAACGTTGCGTGAAAGTTCGAAGCATTCTGGTGTGCGCACGAGGTTACATTGTGTGCTGAGCCAAAACAAGGCCAGAACTTGTCTATAACTCGGCGGGACAGAGTTAAAACTTCCAGCTTGACAAACTTGTGCTGCTTGCATGCAAGAGATTACGACGTAAAATCAATTGAATGCCTTTTGCATTTTGTTTTTGCGACCTAAGAAGATTGTTGCAACAATAAAATTTACTATTTATTCATGTTGTGAATTTGTACATTTTCTAAGACAAGCAAGTGCATGCAACATTTTGTGAACAACATGTGATAATTACGAGTGTCCGCATCTGACGTTTCGGTATTTTAGAGATTACTCACTGCACGCAACGTTTTGAGAATCGCACATCTCTGCACAACTGTTTCAAAACTTGCTGAGCGTCTCTCGCACCATTTTCGTCCAGTTCAGTGCAGACAAGCTCTATCGCGTCAGTTGTTTCTTTTTCTGGTGCGGGAGGATCAAGTTGAAGACGAACCCCACTGGTTTTATTCTTTGGGAAGTTTGACCTGCACTTTTCACAAACGCGATCTCTGTCACGATGAAAACCGTTGTGCGTATAGAGAGGAGGTGAAACGTAGAGAGCAGATGTGTTTTTGAAAGTCTGACTGAAGGATTGCGTTTTGCAAAGTGAAGGTGAAACCTCACGGCCGCGACGTGCAGTCTCCGTTGACGTTTATTCCTCTGGTTCTTACTTTCTCTAGCATTTTCGATTATTTGTTTCGCTGTGTTAAAATTGTTCAGATTTGAAATAAAGAGAACACGATTTGCAAAAGATGTCCTGGTTTGTTTGCTTCTGCCAGACAGGTTGTCTTGGAATTCGTATTTTGTGGGACACTACGTGGTGTATCCGTCAGAAACGAGGCTGAAGGGACTGCTTTGTTTTCCTCAACGCCCCTGACCTGTTGTTGTGGAAACCACCATCCACGGCTTCTGGCCTTTGATGGTCGTTGCTTGTCTGGTTTTGCGCTTAACATGTTCCAGGGTGTCCCGTCCAGATGTGGGTTTGTCTGGAACTGGTCGCCGATTGCACTGATGCCCTGCCCTTTTCCAAAATGTTTCCTGTTTTGCTTTGATTTCGTGGCGTGAAGTTGACAGAAAACAGCAGAAAACAGGTTGTGTTGGTCTATTGCAACCGAAGCAGGTCGAACATCTGTGACACGCGCCACTGAAAGGGCTTTCAGTCGGAATAGGAAAAGTGTTTCCATCAGATTCTTTGAACAGCGAACACTCCTTCAAACACTCAAAACGCTCACACAATGTTGAAAAAGATTTCTCGCACGAGTGCCGGTACATGCATGACAATTGTGAGGTGACAACAGCTTTGATTTTGATTTTTAAAACCCGTTTTTTCGTTTTCGTTCGCATCATTAGTCACTTTGATTCCTGTGGGCGCAGGTTTACAACAACGAGATGGAGTGAAATTCTCCAAAAAGAGGAGTGAGCTCTGCGAGCACACAGCTTCCTCGCCGCTCAGACGACGAGCGTCTTCTGTTTGGTTTGTTCTGTTGCGGTTAGACTTCTCTGACCAAAGACGTCTTCGGCGAAGGTAAGTTGACCTCATATGTACCAACTCAAGCAGCACAGAAACGAGTTCAGGCAACAATATCTTGCTTCAAATGAAGAAGGGAAGATTTTACATGTACACCTGAACCTGAAGTTGTTTCGTGAAAACACGCTTTTACAGGACACATTGCGAAAGGATGGATCAGCTCAAAATCCCAATTTGGACGTGACATCGAATCACCAACGATGAAATCCTGGATTGTGTTGACGGCTCTTCTCGTGTTGTCCTTGACAACAGACCACGGCTGGTCTCAGGGCAACGGCGACGAGTACGACCAGGATTTTCTGTTGGATGTAGTGGTTAAAAGTCTGACGGAGAAAGCCTCAGGACATCCCTTGGCTGGAGTTTTGTCTGAAGATGAACTGATTTTCACTTTGCTCAAAGAGTTAGACGAAGAACTTGTGGCGGAAATTCAGAAAGGAACTGAAGAGACGTTGGTCTATCAGTTGTGGGACATCACCCAGACTCTCATCGCGATATTTGGAGACCTCCTAGAAGAGATAAAAGTGTCACCAGCAACGCCACTTCACTTTGTCACTGACGTTTCACAGACACAGGATCAAAGTGCAAAACCTGAGGCTTCACTCGTTGAAGAAAGTACATTGTCAATTCGTGAGAGAATTTCTCCTTCAACTGTGGCTCAACAAGCTTCTTCCTCGGAACGTCAAGACCCTCTGGACCATTCACATTCTCCCAGAGCCAGCACAACTTCCGCTGCTAACAGTGAACACACAAGTGAAAATCCCCAACACTCAGAGCTAGGAAACTCTCAACCGTCTTCCACAACCAGTTTTGCTTCAGAACTATCTGATATTTCAACTCCGTCACCAACCTCACACACCAGCACTCCCGCACCTGAGTATGATGAAGACTTCCTCCTGGACCTGGTTGTCAACAATCTCTTGGAAAAAGCAGAGAATCACCCACAGAGCCACCTCTACACCCTGGATGAACTTATTCTGCTGCTACTGAAAGACCTTCATGAAGAGCTTGTCACTGAGATCAATGCTGGACGAGGGGATGCATTGCTTCACCAGCTGCTTGGCATTACAGAAGAACTGATTGAAACATTTGAAGCAATAGCTGCTGCAAACTTGGTTCCCATTGAGTCACCCAGCAGTGATTCTATGACACCAACACATTCATCAAGAGTGTCAACTTCACTTCACAGTGAATCTGATCAAAGTCTCCATGTCTCTCCCTCATCAGTGGTCACTGATGAAGATGTTTCACCAACAGAGAATACTCATTTGCTGTCTCCTACAGAGTCACCCTCACAAAGGGAGTCTGTTTCACCCACTTCAAATTTCAGGACTGAATCTGTTGAACCGCAAAGCAGTGAAATCAATGCCATTGCTACTGCATCGCTCAGTGGTGATTCCAAAACACCGTCTTATTCTTCAAGAATATCAAGTTTGCTTGCCAGCAAATCTTCAAAATTTGACCAAAGTCAAAATGTTTCTCCCTCCTCAGTGATCAACAGTGAAGATGTTCCATCAGAAGAAAGCACTCTGCTGTTCTCCACAGAGTTGCCATCCCAAGGAATGTCTCTGACGACGGCTTTACATCTCAACACTGAATCCGTGGGACAAGTAAACAGCAAAACGAGTTCCGTTGCCACTGAACAGAGCATTTCCACGATACCATCTTCTACTTCTTCTAGAATTTCAACTTCACTTGACAGAGATTCTTCAAAGTTGGACCAAAGTCAATCTGTGTCTGCCACATCAGCGAGCAACAATGTGGTCAACAATGAAGATGTTCCACCAACTGTGAACACTCATTTGCTATTTCCAACAGAGCTACCATCACAAGAGAAGTCTTTGGCTACAACTTCAAGTTTTGTCATTGAATCTGTGGCACCAACGAGCAGTGAAATCAATTCCATTGCTACTGCATCGCTCAGTACTGATTCCAGAACACCATCTTCTTCCTCGAGAATGTCAACTAAACTTGACAGTGAATCTTCAAAATTTGATCAAAACGTTTCTCCCTCACCAGTGATCAACAGTGAAGATGTTCCATCAGTGAGCACTCTTCCGCTGTTCTCCACAAAGGTACCGTCTCAAGGGATGTCTGCGATTTCTCCTTCCATTCTTACAACAAAACCTTTGCCACAACCAAGCAATGAAGTCAGTCCCACTCCAAATCAGATGTCTTCTTCCGCTCCATCATCTCCTGAAGCGCAAGATGATGAGTATGACGAGGACTTTCTACTGGACCTTGTGATTCAAATTCTGACAGAGAAAGCCTCAGTGCATCCTTTGGCTGGAGTTTTGTCTGAAGATGAACTGATTTTGACTTTACTCAAAGAATTGGATACAGAACTTGTGGCAGAAATCCAGAAAGGAACAGATGACCCACTGGTGTATCAGTTGCTGGATATCACCCAGACTCTCATTGCAATTTTTGATGGGCTTGTGGAAGAAACACCAGCACCAGTGCACTCAGATATGACATCAACAATATCTTCACCTGAGCCTCCACTTTCACAGAGCGAAAGTAGAAACACTGAAGATTCAACATCAATCAACTATTCACCTGAGCCTTCACAGTCACAGAGCAAAAGAACTATGAACACTGAATCTTCAACAGAATCATCGCAAACAAAGGAAAGTAGATCTGTGAGTTTCATCACAGCTGACGAGTCGCCAGTCGCTATGTCTGAACTCGTCGCATTCTCTCCTTCAACTGTGGCTGAGGAACTTGATTCAACTGGTGAACATACAAGTGAATATCCCCAACATTCAGAGCTACAAAACTCTCCACCGTCTTCCAGAGCCAGTTTTGCTTCAGCACTACCTGAAATGTCTACACCCTCACCAACCTCACACACGACTACTCCCCCACCAGTGTATGATGAAGACTTCCTCCTGGACCTGATCATCAACAATCTCCTGGAAAAGGCAGAGAATCACCCACATAGCGACCTCTATACCCTGGATGAACTAATTTTGCTACTACTGAAGGACCTTCATGAAGAGCTTGTTGCTGAGATCGATGCTGGACGAGGGGATGCATTGGTTCACCAGCTGCTTGCCATCACAGAAGAACTGATTGAAACATTTGAAGCGTTAGTTGCTGCTCCTTTGGTTGTCACTTCACCACTCATCACTGACTCTCTGGCGCCAAGGCAATCGTCAACTTCGCTTGGTGAATCCTCCAACTCCGACCACAGGCAATCCCTTTCTCCTTCGTCGCTGACAAGCAACCAAATTATGCAGTCTGTCATTTCTCCTTCACAACTCAAGACCGAGTCTTCCGCACAATCAAGCAACCAAATCAGTACCACTCCAAGGAGCAGTCACTTTTCTCTGTCCACTCCGTCATCTTTGGATATGGATGCCTCGTTTGTGTCAGAAGCTCTCGGGAGTGGATCAGTCCTCGATTCGTCTTGGGTTGTTGCGATGCCGACCAGCAGTGGCTTATCGTCTGTCGGCAGCGATATCCCTTCAACGGAACCCAGCCGGACTCTCACACCGTCAGCATCGGACAGTCGAGGTGAGTCGTTTTCGTTGAGTAGCCGCAGATGTTCCAGATTACGCATATTTTTTGGCACCCAACAAGGGCAAAGACACCGTGTCTACCACTTGTCGTGGTTGCGTTTCTTGGACAGTTGATCATTTTTCGTTCTCACGGAAACTGAATGAATGCAAGAACCAAAGATTTTTGGTTGAACAAAACATCTATGAGTGCCTGTGCTTCCTCTCTTAAGCAAATAGCAATCTACCAACCACACCAGTGGAACTCAGCACACATCCAAGGTCGCAGTTGTTCTCCGGTGCTGATGAATTTCTGTCGCCAAGTGGTCCTCGTGGCGTGGAAACTGCACATCCAGCTGCCAGTGGAAGCGAACCCGCTTCGCGCACAACAGATGGTGGTGGTGAGTCAATACCCAACATTGGTGGTGGCCAGTCAACAACACAATCTGTGTCCCGTGAGCGAACATCGAAACCAGCCGAAATGGGCAGTGTTCTTTCATTGCAAGAACTGTCCTCTGCTGCAAGCGACTCACAGCCAGCTCCTGGAGACAGTGAGCGAACATCGCAACTTGCTGCGAGTGGTGCGGCCACATTGCAACCAGCTTTCAGTCGAATGAGCCCTGTAAGAGACGTAACTTCCGGTAGAACTGAGTCGTCACCAGCATCTGGCAGAACAGAACCAGCGTCACACTTGAACACTGGAAGGATTCAGCCAACATCAACACCAACAGCCACTAGAATTGAACCAGCATCAAGCCAAAGAGAGCTCACAACGCAACTGGTTTCAAACAAACCAACTTCACAATCAGACCGACCAAGAACTCAGCTCACATCAGAACAAGCCTCCAATGAAATTGTGTCCACATCACAGCCGTCGACATCACAGCTAAATTCAAGCTTACGTGAAATCATGTCGCAATTGGTTTTAAGTAGAATAGAGCCCACATCACAAATGCCTTTCAGTCCATCTGAGTCCCCGTCAGGGTCTGTGTCAAAAGCGCTTGCATCACAAACGAACACAGGCAGGAATGAGCAAGCTTCCAGCAGAAGCCAACAAACATCAGCACCCACTTCCGGTGGAGCGCAAGCCACACCACCACTGGCGTCAAGTGGAGTTGAACAGACATCAGAAATAGTTCCATCACACACTCACCCAGAGTCTCAAGAGGCCCCTGGCAAACCTGGGACATCACTGGAGCCATCATCCATCACGAGAGTTGGGGCCTCATTGCAAACCGTTTCAAGCATTGTAGAGTCTATGTCACAAGCAGCTTCCAGCAGAATGGAACTCAAGTCACAATCAGCTTCCAGCCAAGGAGAACCCACATCACAACCCACTTCCAGAAACACTGAGACAACATCCCCTTTGGTTACAAGCAGAATTGAAACAGCACCCCAACCCGTTTCAAACGAGACTCCGTCAGAACTGGCTTCCAGTCGAATTGTGACATCACCAGCAGAATCCACTGAAACTGACTCCGGAGCAGAAGCGTCGTCAAGTGTTGAAATTGAGCTCCATTCGCAACGAAGCCAACGCGAGACTGCAACATCTCAGAGAGATCTCAGTGGTGCTGAGCAACTGGGATCCAGCACCAGTGAACCTTCAGCACTGCCAACAGGCACGTTTGAAGAAGAATTTTCCCCTCAAACCACAGCCGACGGTGAGGAGGCAACATCTCATGAAGAACCAAGCGTTCTTGTCGAACCAACACCACCGACAACGGTGCGTATCGGTGATCACACTCCGCAGCTACCACCCGAAAAAGGGACGAGCAATGAAGGTGTCTCTCAAGGAGATGTCAGCGAGGGTGAACCTGTATTGGGAAGTAGCAGGGGTGAATCAGAAGTTGTGACGAGCACGTCCGGAGGCCCGTCTCAATCACCTTACAGTTTCAGTCGTGAGTCGCCATCACAAGCTGGCCAAACGGAACCCAGTCAGTCAGATATATATTCCTTTTCAAAACACGCACGAGAATCATCGGTCGGCAGTTCGGGTCACCAGACATCAGCAAGTGCAGCATCGACCAACACAGTCACAACTCCTGCCTCAACCACCGCCAGCATCGAGCTGTTTCCATCGCAAGAAACAACAGATGAACCAGCGCCGCCGGTAGCCAGCAGGAGCACCAAGTCTGGAATGGAGCCAGCGCCAAGCAGAAGTGAAATGACACACCAACCAACACCAAGCGCACCAGGGTCCACGAGCACGAGGCAATCTCTGCCGGAGCCAGGATCCAGCCGTGAAACTGAACGTGTGTTGTGGTCTTCTGCCTTAACATCGCATTCAGTGACAACGACTACAAGTGCATCACCAATGGCGAACAGTAGAAATGAGTCTGCGTCCTTTTTTGGAGTTAGCAGCAGGGACTCTTGGTCACAACAGGCACCCAGTCAAGCGGAAACTACATCACAACTGATCCACAGTAAGGCAAGGACAACATCCACACCAACAGCCAGGAACCTAGAACCCTCATCACCGTTTGAAGACAGGAGTGGATCAGAACCAGAAACAACGACCGGTCAACAGTTATCACCACCGACAGTTCAAACATTGGAAAGAAGTGCGTCCACGACAATGTCATCACCGTCGCTGAATCGCTCCTTGGAGCCCAGTACTGGTTGGTCACCATCAGAAACAGGGTGGTCCAGTGACACCACTTCACCCCACTTGGCTCCACAAACCGTATCTGCACCAACAGTAGAATCAACTAAATTTTTCGAATCTGGTGAAATCAAGGCAACAACGCAGACACCATCGTATCAGATTCTGTCGACACCAGTCAGTTTGTCTCCCTTTGGGAGTGGCAATGAGGGAACCGGAACAGCATCAACAAAACACTTCAGTGCAGGAAACAGCGAATTCACATCTTCCACCACCTCCCTCACACCAGCAGGGGAAGAAAGCAGTGCTGAGATTGTGGGAACCAACAAGAGCGCCTTGCCAGAACTTTCAATCCTCAGCAGTTCTCAGACGACTGTTTCCAGCACCAGATCCGTCAGACCACCAGATGTTTCTGCTGCAGCCAGAAGTACACCCTTGTCCTCAATTGGCAGTGAAGAAAGCTCAACAGCGATCGGAATGGCATCAGAAAAAGTCACTTCAACTGCTGCTTCACGCAGAGGTCTTGTTGCATCTGCATCGGAGAGCAATGTTCTTCCAGCATTCACAACTTCAGCACCGAATGCAAAGTCGCAAAGTCTCTCAGAGCCAGTTGCTGATGAGCGAGGCACAACATCAACTGCTGGCATTCTGTCCTCAATGCAGATCGGAGAATCTGCGACTGAGATCACAACTGCAGTCAGTAGTGAGTCTGTTGTTTTACCAACCATTCGTGTTCGCAGACCTGTCCCTCTCTCCAAAGTTTTTGTTGGAAAACACAAAAGTGTCAGGAAGCTTCTTCGCGAGGCTTGAAGCTGTTTTAGTTGTCGGCGATTTCTTGAACACGTTTCATTTTCTTCTGTTCCAGGATCTGGACACTCTGTCGGCAGTCACATTATGGGCTTCACAGCTTCACCTGAGCCAACCGCTGTCCAGCCTGGATCTCAGTCGAATGCAGTTCTGGCGATATCTTCCTCAAATCTGGTTCCTTCAGCAATCATCAGTAGATTGTCACGAGATCACACAGAAAGAGGGCTCTCAAAACTTCAAACAGTGGGAGAACCTCTCAATACTAAATCTGCAGGATCTCTGGTGTCAACACTAGAAGCTTCTTCCGCACGGGGCCAATCGCCCACGTCAGTTTTGGCTCATTCGTCACAGGCCACTTCAAAAATAGGCATCTCTGATGATCTCATTTCAACGACCGAAGTGAAGCCATCCGACACAAGGCCTGTCCTTCAGACATCCTCGCAGTCTTCACAAACAAAGACGGGTGGAACACACCCAACACCAGTGAAAACAGAGCTTGACCTGAGCACACAGCTTTCAAACAGCAACTTCATTTTCTCAGACGTCTCTGCAAAACTCACCACTGAAGTGCAACCTTCAGCTGAAATCACAGCCTTACCCCCGACCAGCAGTGAAATACAAGCATCAGTACAACTCAGTACAGGACAACAAGTAACAACAGCAACCAGCACAGAACTTTTCCAAACTTCACAAATCAAAGCAACACCAGCAACGACTACAGGATTCCAAGCCTCACCACAAGCCAGCACAGGTCTCCGAGCTTCAGCACCTGGCAGTCAAGTTCCTGTCTTAACACCAATCAGCACACCAGTAATAACTGCACACCCTACTGAAACAGGACTCCAAGCTTCAGTGCCAGTTAGCACTCCAACACAAGCATCAACACCACTCAGTACAGGACAACAAGCAACAGCACCAACCAGTACTGCATTCCAAGCTTCACCACCAACCAGCACAGGACTCCAAGCTTCAGTGCCAATTAGCACTCCAACACAAGCATCAACACCACTCAGTACAGGACAACAAGCAACAGCACCAACCAGCACTGCAGTCCAAGC
>JAAUXT010139266.1_pt1 | contig 21189 bp, 16 predicted proteins | sample 7278171 | NCBI WGS metagenome assembly JAAUXT01 (sample SAMN14350112, study PRJNA611818) | marine sediment metagenome | isolation source: surface marine sediment (1.8m) | place: French Polynesia: Moorea | collected 2018-08 | reverse complement strand
TCTCTCTCTCTCTCTCTCTCTTTCTGTTGGGAACGGGCCAGAAGAACGTTTTACTTGACGAAGAGGTCTCTTGGAAGGTTCTCAAGCAGTGGCAGTTTCAACAATGAAAATGGTTGCTGCACCAATCAAATTTTTGAAGGAAATGAAACTCACGTCTCTGATGACTTTGTTGAGGAATAACAGGCTGTGCACCAGGCGAACTGTGTCAGGACGCCCAGGTCTGAAGTTTCAACAGTCATTTTCGTGAGAAATGAACTGTAGATAATTTTCGTGAGAAAATTGAGGTTTGGAACAACGAAACATGAGACGTTTTTGCTTTGCGGCTGCATCTGAGTCACACAGAGTCGAAAAAGACAGAATGAACGTCACACGTGTGCTGAATCGGAACGGCTCGAGGTTCTTTCCCGGGCTTTGGCGAAAGCAGAAGTATTCTTGATGGCGTTCTCCCTACACAACGAAAACTTTCAGCAAGTTTGGTTTCACGTGGCGCAGCAATCTGCAGCTGGTGTTTCGCGCTCCAGTTCGGTTCGTACTGTTAGGGCACCGGAGGCCCATACGTTTCAGTGAGCACTGCTAAAACTCCCTATTCGTCGTGGTTCCTTCTGACGCAGAACGTGACTGCTCAGCGCAGGGAAAATCGCGGCTTCTCCAGGAAGGTTCAAAGAAACAACAGCCGGGCTCGTGTCGCCGAAACCATCAACGGGCTCGTTCTGTTTGAAGTAAACTCGCATTCAGTGACAGGGGAACAATTTGGAAGAGGAAGTGTTGTCACTGTCGGACAGAAACACGACGTGTGCAGCCGTAAAGCTTCGCAAGACAAAAGTTCTCCGCACACGAACTCGAGCGAGAACGCTTTGAATCAACTCGGCTTCCAGGGACGGAACAGCGCGTTCACTCCGCCGCGAAGAGATCTCGTTTTGTGGTGAGAGTGTCTCGAACAAACAGCAAGAACCCGATTTGTACTTTGGCGGAAGCAAGGAAGAAACGGAAAAGGAAAATACGAAAGATGACTTTATTTTCGTGGAAATTCTGTCAAATTGCACAACCGATATCTGCGAATGCAAGGAATGTTCGTAATCATTGTAATTAAAATATATCTACCCTAGCGCATCGACGGCAAACGTGAGCACACTCGTAAACAGTCTTTATTTAGCAGAGACAAAATATGGTATGAGACTCAAATTGCAGCAACAGCAGATGCTGAATCAGGACATGAAATATTGATGCTCGTTGTCGTCTGGCTGCGGCCATTTGCAGTTTCAATTGTAGAAACAGATCAGCGATAGCGCGAAATAGACTTCATTTGTGCGGCCAAGATGGATGTTCGGAACTCAGACACGCACTTTTCCCACCAGCGAAATTAATCACCGCTGAATGATGGAAATGAAAAGTTTTCACCTTTGCCACAGACAGTAAGTTTCACTGCAAGTTTCGCCCCAAGTTTGCCAACTCCCAGCGCAACCCGTACTGCCAGAGTCATTGTGTGGTCACGCCGAAACAGCGTCAGAAGATATTGGTAGTCTGTTTGTACTTGGACCCCTTGCAGTGGTGATTTGCTTTGGAGTTGTGAGTCGCGTAGTTGGACTGGTAGAGGAAGGGCTCGTCGAGCTGCGTCGTGCCCGGAACGTTCCCGTCGCACAGAGGCTTCGCGGAGAACCCGTCCTCCGGGATCTTCTGCAAACCAATCGCCAAACCATTTGTGTCCAAAAATACCAGGCCCGAATAACTCACTGAACAAAAGTTGGTTTTCTCAGGAAGGGCGGTTTGATGGTGTGAAAGCGGAATTGTGGAGAAAGTAGACCGGTCCGGCTTGACACGGGCAGCAGTCACAATGCAGGAACCATGCGGGTCAATGTTGGGAGAGGTGACGAGGCAGGTTCCCTTCTGCTGAGCAGGGGCGCAACGCAGAACGCATTCAGACTCAAGTGTGTGCGAAATAAATGCTGAGGAGAAGAGGTAAGAAAAGGGTTCTGTACATTTAGTTTTACCCGGTTCTTGGAAGGCTTGTGGCGTCGCTTGGAGCGGCAGAGGTGCTCGAGGACGGACGCGACGAGCGCGAGCACGACGCCGACGCCCAGGATGATGAACACCGGCGCCATGTCCTCGATGGACAGCGACGACGGCGCCTCGATGGCGTCCTGGTGCCGCGAGCACTCCCTCTCCGGCCACCACCTGACACACAAACACACACAGCGGGCGTCACGACGGATTCACCAGAAGTGACGTAACCGGCGACGCAGCGCAAGGACCTGACGCGTGGTGCACCCCACCCTGACCGATGTTGATTGGAGGACCCCGCCGCATATCGATTTTGAGGTTTGGGAAACGATCATAAAGTGTTGCTGTTCTCTGATAAGTGGTTCAATGGGTCCACATAAAAGAGCGGTTAGTTTTGCCATTCACTCGCGTGATGTGAAATGATTGTAAAACTTGCTCACTCGCAGGGGAAAATGGCTGTGCAGGGAATCATATCGGTTTCATGCATGCAGTGTTTATGGAGGGCTCTTGAGTCGGTTCAGTGACGGGGGCGAATGCGTCCGTGATCTACCTGTTTTCGAACTCCTGCAACTGTCCGTTCTCCTTCAGCTTGAGTACTGCAAGTGATATGTCATCCTTGTAATGTACGCCCTCAGGCACCGCTATTGCGTAGTCCAGGACGCGGCTGATCTGGTCCACCTCGACCAGGTCGCAGTCTTGGTGTAAATGCTGTCTCACGTCGGAGAAGTCCCAGAGGAAGGCGTACTGAGAGTCCTTCACTCGACTGAAGCCTTCCGCCGCACTGTTAACCATCCACGACGAATTACCCGCCGACATGGCGTGCCACATGCGCTGCAGATTAGGCAGTCTGCTGTTACGGAAGAAGGCGCTGACGTGACTGTTCCTCACCGTGCCGAACTGCACGCGAGTCTGCCCCACGAGGTCCTCAACGGAGCGCACAGTCGTATCGATACGTGCCGTCGTGAAGTAAGCGGCCAGGTTGGCCGAGTAAGACACCACAATGATGAGCGCAAAGCACCACACTGAGCCCTGCAATATCCGTGACGAGACACTCTTGGGCGACGTGTCCACGGCCTTTAGCACCAGGGAGGCGAACGTGATCCAGACGCTCTCGAGGGCGGAGAGCTGCGCCTGCGCGTCGCGCGGCGAGGCGACGCGGTCGATGACGCAGAGCGCCGTGCTGATGAAGACTAGCACGCCGACGATGAGCACCCACACGACGGGCGAGAGCGGGCGGAAGAGCTGGAAGAGCGTGAAGACGGGGCCGGGGCGGCGCCGCATCACTGCCGACACGGACACGCTGAAGAAGGGCTCGGTGAAGTCGACGGCGCCCTCGCGTGTCGACGTGATGGCGACGGCGCCCACGCCCAGACCCACGTTCTGCAACAGAGCACAGAGCTCGCGTCAAAGTGTGTGCGACCCTTTGACCCCTTTTCCTCTCACGCCGGGGTGGAACAACGGTGTCGCCTCCTCAACATGCAAGATGGTTCTTTTTGTTCAGACAAGCAGCAGTGTTTCTTTCTAAATTTGGCTCTGGCTTTTGTTTTTAAATCGGTTTTGTGGTCTCAATGCAAACAGATGCCGGTCAACGCGACATCCTCGTCTGTCGCCCCGGCGGTTCTTCAGCGGGCATGTCGCGCCGATCTCATCTCAGAGAGATTCGAACAGCGCAAAAAGTTGCGTCGGAATAGATTGCCTTCATTAGGCGTCTCCATGCAGAGCAGGTAGTTTATGGTTGTCTCGTGTTTTCGTGTTTGTTGCAGTCAGACAGCACTGTTGAATAATTCAGATTCTCTTTATGAACACTGGGTCAAACCACGTCATCAGTAAAGCAGCCGTCGCCCCTTATTAGAGACTCAGCTCTGGTCACAGAAAGTTACGAGCCACATCCGATGTCCTTTCAAATCTCGCGTCTTGTTTTTCGAGGCAGAAAAACTCGAGACTTCAATCCAAACCGTAATTCGCCTTTGATATTCCAGTTCAAAGCTGCTTGAGAAGCAACGTTCGGTCGGTTCCGAGTCCAATTATCGGAACGAGGCTCGGGACGGGCGAGCCGCGAGCTGACGGCGCTCTAAGCTCTCAGCTACAATCTCAGCGCAACATTTGATACAAATTGGGACAACTTACCCCTCGAACTAATTCTCCTATCACACCGGACCAGCTGCCGTTCGGGTATTTTTGACCTATTTGTCCGTCGGGGACGGTGTAAATCTCATATTCAAACTCGAGCTTCCGCGCCACGAGGTTGAGGAGATCGACGCAGAAGCCTTCGTACTTGTCGTTGCCTTCTCTGTTTTTGTGATCGCGGTGATAGTGCAGAAAAGGATGCTCCTGCAAAAAGAAAACACTGAGAATTTATTGAGACGGTGATGTGCATGAAAACAAGATCACCTGCAAAGGTTCAAACGTTTGCGTTCAGTTAGGGTTTTCATTGAATGCTTCGTGCATGCCCCGTCCTCGTGAGGAAACAACTTCATTCCTGTGGAATCTCTTCAATGTTTCTCCTCAGCAGAAACGGCTCGACCTGTGAGATACACCGTGACCGAAATGTCACTCTGGGGAGCGATTCCGCGCGGCGTCCCCGGCCCCGGCATTCAGATCGCGCGCGCGCGCCCGTCGCACTGACCAGGACGGTGGCGACGCGCACCCTGCCGACGCCGAGCGCGTGCCTCCCGCCGACTGGGCGGCTCCGGACGCCCGTCAGGTTCAGGCGCCGACTCACGTTCACGATCGACGAGTTCCACACTCCCATCTGCGCGAGGAGAAAACAACATGAAGCGAGCGAGCCTTTGACAGACGCCTTGGGGGGGATTGCCCTGATTGTGCGTCGCCAGAAGAATATTTTTCACGTTTCAACTCAGGGTCTGCCCAGAGTCCGACCAGGGTCGGGCTCCAGACCGGGTCCCGTGCCCAATGCCAGATCTACAATCTCGTGAATTCAAGGGGTGTTTTGTGAATGTGACAACTTTCGTTGGAGCAGGAAGGTCACGTTTGATTTAGTTACCTCGTACAGTCCGGTGTCTCCGAGTCCATACACATTGACCACGTATCCCGTGCGTCTGCCGGTGTCTTCGAAGGTCATGCGCCCCGTCGCCCCCAGATCTGTTATCTGTTCATGGACAATTGTAACGGCTCCGTTATGTGGCTTTGCGAGCAGAACTCAGCGGACGGTTCTCCGGACTGGTTTATTACTGCGATTGCCCCCGATGTCACAGATGAGGACCTTCCGTCTCGCGAGCAGCGCCCCGCTCACATTTCCCCGTCTCCACAGTTCCTTCCGCTCGGCTTCTTTTTTTCTCGCGGAAATGCTGCAGAAAACTTGAGAATGGGACCCCGATTCATCGCGTGGAAGGAGAGAACAAAATCCAAGTTTATTTACCCTTTGAACGCTGGAATAAATTGCATCTTCTCCCAGCCAATGACAAGAGCCCTTCTGATAGTAATAGGATCGGACTCCGTGGTAGATGGTGAGCAGACTGTCAAACAGGGTGATGTACTCGAGGCGGTGCGAGTGCGCCGGAACCTGCAGGTCGGGCACGAAGTTCTCCGCCAGACGAAAACTTGTTAGATTCATCTCCGTCTGCGCATATTGAGTGAGCTGGTCCAGATTCAGGTTCTGCGGAGGAGAGAGGAACACTCGAGCCACTCTGTGACCACAGATGCGAGGTCGTGGAGGAATGGAGCCCCTGCCCAGTTCGCCATAATTCCCATTGAAAGAATTGATTTTGCCTAATTTGGCTTCACGGCCAGGGCTGCGAGACAAACAGAGAAACATGTTGAGGCAAATGGATATGTGCTGTCAATTTTCACAGTGTTTTGATCAAAATCAGGGGTTTGGGGACTCAAAGCTGGGCCTGAGAGGCAGAAGTGAGCCATTATTCACTCTCACAGCGGAGATGCCTCTGTCTTCAACAGCCATCGCGCCGAGGAGAACAGAGCAACGCTGCTCCCGCGCTTTGAAGACACGAATTGCACATTACTTAATTTTCACTCCTTTGTGGAACACTTTTTGTTGGTGTCTCAAGGCGCGTGGAGCATCGAACTCGTACATTCGAGTTTCGGGTTTGGTTTTGAAAACCTATCATGCAAAGCTGGCAAGTCTCGTTTGCAGCTTCCATGCACACTGGAGACAAAAGTTGTTGGCCCCAAAAAGGCAAATCAATTCAGAAACGAAAGACGTTTTCACTCTGGGCTCATCGGAAAGATTGAAAAGGCTTCCTTCGGTTCAATCTTTCTTGGGGTGTTTTTCTCCTGCAAAATGAACTCTTTGTTGTGTGAGGTGCCAGCAACGATGTTTGGTGTGCGAATGAAGTTCAGATTCAGAAAAAGAAACAGCAACCCAAACAGGGTGGTTGTGCTTTGCGGACAAAAGAAGCCCCGCCTTTGGCCTGACCCACGGAACCTGTTGACATCGCGCTTGTGGCCACGTGAGGCTGCGCGCCTTTGATCGCTGCAGCGTCTGAGTTGTGTTCTCGGGTCTCCGAAGTCTGTGGACGTGTAGCATGTGAGGGACGCCGGTCAAGCTGTGAGCTTTACAACCCGTCGAACCCTCGTACCCAGTGGGCTGTTTTTATTATGATTGTTTTCAGATCGGCCTTATAATGCATGAGTTGCGTCCTTATGTATGGGTGATTTGTGGCCCTGCGAAATCAATAATGTGGCAGCATGACAGTAATTGTATCAACACAAGTCATCCCCAGGTTTGCTTTTGCTATTATCTCACTGCGGATTAAGTCCTGCCTGATGCAAGACAAAAAACGTCGATGCTAATCTGAAAGCATAAGGCTCAATTAGTCATCCGGTACTCACCATGTTTGGAAGTATCCACGAGTAATGATGCGACAGTAAACTGAGATGCAGGGCCTGCAAGACAAACACAACTGCTGCAGTTCCTCCAGCAGATACACAGGCAGAAGCAAATAGTGCAAAAAGGTAGAAGGACAAAGGACTTGGGAGAGATGGGCAGCCAGACAAACAGAAGTTTTGCGAATCACCGAGACAATTCTCGTCCAAATTTATGACTTCCTCGTGTAAGTGGCCGGAAAAGTATCACATTAAGGGCGTCCCGTGGTCAGAAGCCTGTGAAATGAGGGAGAGGAACCCGAACCTCGGAGAGCACCATATCAGCGACGTGGCCCTCGGTGGTCATGAGCACGATGTTGGCGATGCCGAGCTGGCGGATGGTGACGAGGATGTCCCTGACGCCGGAGCGCGTCGCTGCGCGCGGCAGGTTCCAGCTGTGCACGTGCAGCGACGGGTACTGAACCAACTTCTCCATCAAGTGAACTCCTGCGCGCAGCGAACACGGCGCTCAAATTTCACAGAAACTCTCAGGCTCGACGTCACGTGCGACATTCAATTTCAACACGAGAAAGGAAGATCGAGACTTGACGCCACAGTGTGGCCGGAGCCCACGGGAAGGAAGAGTTACGGGCGTCAGAGCGCATTGTTTCACACTGGCAGTTTTTATGGCTGTCCAGGACAGCTTTAGTGCAAATAGACGGTGGTGGAAAGATCACGCAATCTTACATACCTTCCTCCATGTCATAGATGACGGCCAGTTCTCTCCACAGATATTTCCTGGCCACATCAGCAGCGACCAGCATCACATCGAGGGGTCGAGGCAGCACGTACAGCAGGTTGTAGGGCCGGTAGCGCACTTTGTCCAAGGGCGCTGTGACGAAGTAGGGGATTCCGAACTTCTCCGTCACTGTGGCCAGAGGCTCGAGGTACGGCCCGATCATGGCCGTCATGTTTATCGTTCCTATTTCCATGTATGCTGCGAAGAAAGCAGCCAAAATTTCAAGCTGCGACGAGAACGTTTGACACGAGATTCGGGGTAGAGTGGTTCCTCGTGCAGCTGAATTGAGCTGAATTGAGGGAGAAATGATAACTCTGATGTCATTGATTTGTTCTTGTCTGAACTGTACAACCCCGGGTTTTTCCTTGCCTGCAGCCTCCAGTCTAGTTTTCCTTTCTTGAGCGCAGCGCACCGGCCTCATCGCGAACCTCGGGCCTGAGGAGCTCAGGGCTGCGCGAGGCGAGGCCGTGCGACGCTCTCAACTCTCTCTTCACTCCACACACCTCGTACAGGGAAATTAGCCTATCAGACACTAATGAACGAGTGCTGCTGCAACTATATTAACACAGCGTGACTGATCTGTGGTTATTTCAGGAAATCTCTTGTCGGGTCACCACAGCGCCAAATCCCCGACACTGGGTCCGCACGCACTGTCCGCAAATGGGACTTCATGAAATTATCAGCCGGTAAACACGTGTTTTGTTTTTGCAGGATGAATCACATTCGTTGCAAACTCGTATCAGATCGTGATACCAAACTGAGATTTTACTGACTGAGTCACAAGAATTTCCGGAATTTTCTGACTGCTGCCAGTAAACAGGCGGATCCACCATTCCCAGGGCCATCCATTTTGATCATCGCTGTTAACTTCTGCGCGCTCACACTCATTTTTCAGAAGCTGCCTCGACAACCGCACAGAACCGCGAGCTTTGTCTGCGCCACGAGGCAGAGCACCACAGACAATGTGGACGGACAAAAAAGTTTGATTGTTGAGAGAATCGGGACGCGAAGGCCAAACCCCCGGAGGCCGTAGGAATGAGGGGCTCTTCCATGCTGCCTCCTCAGCCACAGATCAATGGCGAAACGCTGGTCAAGAGGCTGGTGTTTTCTTGGTGGGTGAAAGAAAGGGGAACCAATTTTAGCAGCCATGGCTTTCACCAGTGGTCCCTGTTCCTCACAGGAAAAGACAAACACCTATTGTCAGCTGTGCATTATTTTGGTGCCGCCCTCCCGGCCCCGAAGGGAACCCTGCCTTGACTGGGATCAGAACCCATGTAGCCCTGATGAGACGGGCCTACATGTCCGCTTGTCCACTTGATGTTCCCCAATTCTTTTTGGGATGATTTTACCGATTTTACAGGTCAGCCAGGACAGATTGCTCACAGATGGATATCTTCAACGGTTCGCCACAAAAAAGTTCGTCAAACTTCAACCCATGGCTTGCAAAAACAAAGGACGAGACGCTGTCAGGCGATGCCGGAGGCTGAAAGGGATTCTTTCTTCCGCCTGTCTTTCCTGTCAGCAATTTCCTGATGTTTGAGAGGAGGATGTTTTGAGTACGAGTAGTATGAATTTAGACTTTCCCAAAGGAAGTGAGATATCTCCATACAGTGGAAAGCGTCAGTGTCTACAAACGTAACCTCACCGGCGCCCTGACCCCCAGGAAGATGTGTGGACAAGGTTGCTTGCTTGTTGCCTTGATCTCCTGGACACAACGCCACACCTGCTTTGAGAGTGTTCTGACTTCCATAACCGTGAACCGTCCTTTCTACCGTCGACGATTTTGCTGACGGGGAGGAAACGACACGCACGATCTCTTCAAACATGGCTGATTCTAATTAAACGGAGGAGATTGCGTTCTGCGAGGGTCAGTCGCGGCCTGAACCGAGCTTCAGTTTTGCTTTCACGTCTGTTTCCCTGATTCTGTGAGATGCTCGAGGTCCCCCCCCCTCGCTCCGACCTTTGCCTGGAGATGCTGGCGGCGTGGTGACGGGGTGTGGTACGTACCTTCTATGAGCGCGTCCATGCCGAGGTCGTCCCGCTCTGCGATGGACACGAACTGGATGTCGACGTCCATGATGTTTTTGTGAAAGCGGAGCTCGGACCAGGCGGACCTGACCTCGTCGAGGCGGGACGGCGCCGCCGCGCGCCCCTCGTCCGCGATGACGCCTGCAGACAGACGCGAGTCCTGCTCATGGTGCCGCCCTCAGACCGAGCCGAGACCTGAGACTCGCGCTGCACACGCCGCACCGTGTTTGGCTTCCCCGTGCGACTGCGTATTTTGTCAACAATATCCTGACAGCCAGATTTTTGCTAAGACTTTCGTGACGCGTGAAATTTTATTTGCTTCCTCGACCGCGATGTGCTGCAATCAAGAACTCAAATTGGTTTGTGCGGGCTGGAATCAGCTTTGTGGGGCAATTGTCGGAATCAAATTGAAGAAATGCTGAAACCCATTTTTGTTTCATCTTGCTTGCAGCTTTTCGTTCGTTTGACAAAAAAGACGGAGTCTGAGATGTGGCTTTCAAAACCTCGCCTGACGCTTTGTTTGTTGCTTGTTCGCATCACTTTACATCTGCCTTCAGCGCATTGCGGGTTCTGCCTTTCAGTTTGAACACGAGAGCATGAAATTAAATACTTAAACAGAATACAGTGATTTAGCGACGCACAACTTGACAGCCGAAAGAATTATTGCGCGGAAAATGAATAATTGGAGGACAGCTTGCAGTGGCTGGCGACGAAATTGTCCCATTCCAGTGGAACCCAACAATTGCTGCTCTGAATAATGAATTCCTGTGAATTGAGTCGCGTTTACTTTTGCAGTGGGACGAAGGGAACAGCAATTGAACTTGGCGTTTTTCACGGCTGTGAATCTGATCAGTCCGAACTGTTCCTTTCCGTGTGTCGGCGCTTTGTTCGGAGACAGACGCGTGAGACTCAGTATCGACCACAACGCGACTCTCCGCGCCTCCGCCGCCGCAATCGGCGCTGTTGCGGTCGAATCCGTCAGTTTGTGACCCAGAAGGACCCGAAAACGCTTTCAAATCTTTCAAAATCCCCACACAGTGAAAAACTCTTTCCGAATCAGGACTTGTGTTCTGTGAGCGGGCGGCTCGCTGACCCTCGGGACACGTCTCACGGGGCGGGGACCACGCCCTCCTCCCGCCTCCGACGTGACGGACTTGCTCCTTTACGGGTTGCAAAACGGAAACCAGTTAATGTGTTTACTCAGCGTGCACTGCGTCTCACGACTTCTCTTTGATATCGTACACATCAAAGGGGCCTTTACATCCTCTTCATTTGCAACTTGTTTTCTTGATCTCGATCTGTTCTCAAAAGACCCAAGCAAACTGAAACAAGGGAGTTTTGTTTCGAAAGTAATTGTTCTTTCAGAACGTTTTCGCTGATGCATTTTTGCCTGAATAGAATCTAGTTTTCTTCCTCGTGACTTTTTTGAGGGAAAATGGAGGCGCATCGCAAAAAGAACAAAGATTTCTTCAACATCCTGCGTCCACACCAGAGACACACACACGCACAGGTTCTCTTGGGGCCTGTCCTCTACAACAACAAAAATTCACTGAAGGACGACATTGCTTTCCCTCAGTTCAAGTTTCCTCAGCTGACGGGTGCGAAAACAATGTTCTCGGGAGAGTTGTTGGCGGTCGAGCCGTGAGCAAAACAAAGCTCGGCTCTGGGCTCCGGAGCAGTCAATAGTCTGTCACCGTTATGTATGTTGAAGGATTAGGCCTCTGGTCAATATTCATTGCTTCTTCTTCATACGAGTCGATCTTGAGCAAGATCTCTTTGGGATATTCAAGTACACGGAGATCTGAAGGGACTCGTCTTCTTCTCGAATATGCGCAGCCTCCATATTCGTCCACAGGCAATCAGGGCGCCGGCGCTGCTCGATGGGATCAATATGCTCCACATGCGCGAGATCCTCCCGATAAACACAACTTCTTCATGACAGACTTGTCCATCATTGCAAAGTTGAGAACACGCCTCGAGTTCGCCCGATCCAACCCTGATCCCCTCTGGGAGTCCCTCCTCCAAACCGCGAACGCTAAACACGAATTAGTGTGTGTGTGTGGGGGGGGGGGGGTACACGTCAGCGTTGCGTATTTCTATGAGAAGAACAGAAACAATCTGTTGTTTTCCAGGACCCAATCTTTGTCACAGAATCGATGTCACTGGGGACGCAAAGATGAAGAAGTCTTCACGAAGCACTGAGCAGCCGTTGGGTGCGTGACCGCATGGCCACATATGTCTTGAGTGCAAAGTTAATAACATCATCACAGCTGTTGGAACTTCACGTCGGCATGAAGCTTCATGTGGGCATCGATACGAAGCCCGAATGCCGCCGCGGAGTTCATCGTTTGGAGAGCACTTTGGCAAGTCGCGGTGTTAAAGCAAAAGGCATGTCAGAGAGGACAAAACATGTCGCGGTGAAGAAGGGGCTGAGTGCCTGGCTTCCCCGGGAAGTCAATTCTCAAATCTGGGCTTGTGTCTCTCGAGTGGGATGAGCATTCTCTGAGATTTACCGGGTCAGAGTTGTCGTTGTTGGCCATGTCTGGTGTTTCTGCCACTCAAATGCACAAATAGTGATTCCGCAATGACATCGTGCGATTCCACTGCCTCTTCGAATGACCACAATTCACCTGTTTATTGGCTGTCACCGGTGACCTGATAAATACAGCACGGTGGGAATGTGGTCTTTGTCGAGAAGGGCCTCGACCTGTTTCTCATACTCAGTCTCAGCTCTGTCCTGAGTCCCTGATTCTTCGGAGCGCTACTTGGTCTTCTTAGCCCCACAATTTTCTGGTTCACCAGAGCACAACTGTCTGGTTCCCTGGACCTCCATCACCCTCCATCATTCTGACCCCCTGGATCTTAGCCCTGATGAACCAGTTCTTCAGAGCGCTACTTTTTGGTGGTGCTATGCAGGACTGGTTCTTTGGCTACTTTGTCAGGAAAGTAGTGCTCCAAAGAACCAGGGAGTGGTCTCACTCTGATGAACCAGCAGTGCTCTGAACAACCAGGCAGTAGTGCTCTGATGAACTAGGTAGTGCTCCAAATAACCAGGGACTCAGAACTGAACTGAGACTGAGAAACAGGTGGAGGTAACACAGTCTTTGTCCATTTACGTGTTTGGATGATGTTCAGATGAGACGATTTCACATTTACAGTGGTTTCACGCCGATGTGACGTCCGTGTCAAACTTTCAAGAAACAAAGACGATGAGTCGAACACAAACCTTGTGGAGTTCGATGTGTTCGAGTTGGCAATTGTCTGGGTTCGTACAAAAAGCCAACAAAGTTATTTGTTTTTGCCTGGGAGAGAATGTCTATGTTTCTACCGAGCAAAATACATGTTGGGTAAAAATGTCCAATTCGTTCTTCAAGCGAAAGAAAGCGCCGTGAATCCAGAAGCGATAAAACTTTGCACAAACAAAGCAGTCATTTATCCAGACAGAGCTCGGAGCTCGCATGTGATAACACTGCAGGGATGAATGCTTCATTTGATCAATATGGCAATATACAAAAGGAGTCGCCTGGATAGGGGTCGTGCCAGTCTCATATCTCATTTTATTTGGCGCTGAGGCAAATCGTCATGCAGGACCATTCTACCCATTTGCCAAGTTGGAGTCAGCGGGGAGAAGCGAATCGAAGGTTAAGCTGTTCGGTTCCAGCCCTTCACACCCGCACCTGTGGGGTCCGAGCCAATTGCCTCTTGATAGACTCATTGTTTTCACTGCTGTGTGCGGAGAGAATGGGATTCTCGTGTTGAAAAAAGTCACTCTGCAGAGACTTACCGCCGAGACAACCGCGGATATGTCTGTCCTTGCACACTAAATGGGATCAATTCGACATTGTTTTTCACGCGTTCCGCAGCTCGAGCTGCTCGCGCTGATCTGACCGCAGCGGCGACATAAAGTTGAGATTTAGCGCTGTGGGGCCCGGGGGCCGCGACATCGACGATTACGCCCTGCTTGATTTCAACATGATCGTGCGTACACAGCTGACCTTTGGAAGCGCTGCAGCCGAGATGAGTCCTTTATCAGGTAATGGCTCGTGCAGCGTTTGCAGCGCAGGCGCGTCCTACGGGGCTGACGGTGCTCAGCGCAGTGTTGCAGACACACGCCATAAAGCGCGTCCCTCCCTCCCCGCGCGGCGGCGGCGGCGGCGCTGTGCGCCCCCGCCGGGTACGACCCGCAGCGCCCGGGGACCCGGAACAGCGCGGCGCCCGGAGCCGCCGTAAACCCCGCTCCAGCGCGCCCGCCGACAGCGCCATGTGTCTCTCCGTCTCATTCGCCTCTGCGCGCTCTTCATGGGCCAAGGGCTCGCAAGGATGTTGAACGTTTTTCACGAGGCGCTGATCGTGTGGCGTGAACAGCAACAAGAACAAGAACAGAGCCATTCGCATTCCAGTCGCTGCACGTGAGTCCAACCAACCAGGCTGCAGTTGTCACACAATGCGATTCACAGGTCCAATGGTTCCGCGGGTCTGGACGCGCAGTCGAATCCATCGAAATGAATGTTTGATGAAGAAGCTCAAGAAACTCACGGCGCACGGATTTCACCTCCGGGATGGATGCCGCAAGATGCTTTTCAATGAAGCTAAGTCTGAGTCAAGGACCATTTCTTCTGATCAGCAAATTGGAACTCAGACTCTGTGTAATCAGGCAGAGTGGTAATAATGCTACAAAAGCGAGACATGTTCTTCATCAATTGCCGTGAACTTCTCGAGAAATAATACGCTTTCAAGTACTCAAATGGTTATTTGGAGAAATGTGGTCACACCAGAGAAAGAACTCCACACTCGCGCAAACTCAAGACCCAGATTTTCTCCCCACAATGGCGGATCCTGCTGCGAGACGAAATCGGTCCTGGTCTTCCAATTCACGTGCAGATTGCTCGCAGCAGGCTACACTTAAGATCTTAATGGTGACATATCTTTCTGCCAGATTCCCTTCTCAACGAGAACCCCAGGGCCATAGAAGCGGGCAGAGTTCTAATTAGAAACTGCGTAGCGACCACTGCCAATTTAATGGCCGAAACCTCCTTCATTCGCGTGGAAAAGACGATTCTATCTTATACTTCTCAATCTCTCTTTGCCCTTTCAGACAGCTGTTTGTGTGTGCACAGCTTGAGGGAATAGAGGATCAGTAAATGAATTTGAGTCACCACCCAGAGGAGGAAATCAGATCAACTCGTGCATTTGTCACACAAGTTACACAAGGTTGTTGTGTCAAATTCGCTCCCTGGTCTACGCCATTTGCTGTGCGTCTGGACGGGCTCGGCGCGCGTCTTGTTGACACTCACTCTTGTCAACACGTGTAGCTGCAGACATGGGGCTGCAGGGCGTGATGGATGTTCGCCGCCTGTGAGCAAAGCTCCGCTTCGTGCAGTCAGTGATGCTCGCAGAATGTGACCTTGAGACGGCGAGGCCGCCGGCACCGGGCGGACACGCGGGACTGGGTGGTGCTGCGAGGTGAGTGGACATGGCCACGTCTGGTGCAGGGTCTGGTCAGAACAGGGTGAGTCTGGTCAGTGGAGGAGGTTTCGCGCGATTCTGGTCTGGGACACATTTCGGCGTGAGTGAAAAGGGTTGTCAGTGAGGATCCTGTTTCTGCGTCGACAACACGAAACGACAACAACCAGGGGTTGTTTTTGTGTTTGAGGTGCATTTCTGACCACAGAACCGTTGATTGGAATAGTGGTTCAGTGAAACGTTTCGTTGTTGCGAGGTTCTGCTCATTCCTCGTGCGGCACGTGTGTCATCGGTGGATCTGTCGTGGTCCCTCGCGCTCTGGATGTACGGTCCTGCGCGTCGCTGTCTGGTTCGCGGTGCCCCGCACAGTCTCTGGTCTGGAGACGAAGGTCTGAGCTGCGTGGTGAATTAATTGTTCAATTTGGCGTCGGACCTGATGTCTCCATTGCGCGCACCTGGAGCTGCTGGGAGATGAGGGCGCCGCGACCCTGGCGCGGGAACCACCGAACAGCAGGTGACGCTTTTCTGGTTTGACAAGGTGAAACTCGCATACCACGTGACGAACTGACTCCAGTCAGGGTCCAACAAACCACGAGAGGAAGGAGCTTCAACACCAACGTGCGGCCACTTATGTGAGAGACTCTTTGTGACTGCAAATGAGTGTTCAGATTTGAAAGCGCCACTTGGAATCATTGATTGAATTCGACTTGCTTCACGGTGGTTTTCAGCACAGCGCGTCGAGTGCGTCTGAAGAAGCGAGACGGGGACTCAGGGGGCGTCGCACTGGGCGTGTGGCCCGACGACTCATTCGGATGGAAATTGTTTCTGACCTCATCTCACAATGAAACTTTGATATTTCGGGCGGAAACCTGATCGCGGTGCTCCGGTGGAGCTCAACAGGTGACATCTGCGTCAGGTGAGCGTCGCCCAGGGAAGCGCCGTGAAACACACGTATCAATATTCAATTGTGAAATGTCATACGAACCGCTCGCGATGAGTCTATTAACGGCGACATTTGACAAAACAAGATTCCTAAATTGCCTTGCAAAGTGGCTCTTCGAACACAATACTCGCGTGCAATTCAGAACAAATACCATTCACGTTTAATTCAGTCACAGATGCATAACACTTCAAATTATATCCCAGGCATTGCAGACACTTTATCTGTGCCGTGGTATCTGATGTATGTGACGGTCGGTGCCCGGTGACTTACCGCACTTGACGCGGCACATGAGCCTGGATGACGCGCCCGGCTCCCACGTCCACACCAGCACCGCCAGCAGCGCGCCTATCTGCACGCCGGGGGTCATTCTGCTAGTCCCATATTGCCTTCATATCACAAACAAGGATATCCAGCAAAAAGCAACTAATGCAAACCCAACAGCTGTCCCGGCCTCACTGCTATCTCTGCAGCTGACTGACAGTCGTGATAAACAGCTCCGCGCCACCAAACACTGAAGCAGTTGGCCGCAACACTGCATGTAACGGAATGTCACTCGACGAATATTAGCGTGTATATCTGCGTCTGCGAGATTAGTATCGCGGGACGGGTCCGAGAGTCGCGGCTCAGCCGGGGCTGCCGCCCAGGCGTCCAAGACGAGCTTCTCTCGCTGCGCTGACGCGACCGATGCGCGACGATTCCCCGGGGCGAACATGGCTCCCAAGAAGACGAACATGTCGCCAACGAGTGAAAAATCAAACTGAACAGCTGAAATTCGCTTCCGTGCATTCTGCAGAAGGGTGAATCTTACCGCAGTTTTGTTTGAGTCCCTTTTGTTTTGGGGTCTTCAAAGAACAGAACTTCCGCCCAATGACACCCGAAGGTGTCAACACTGTCTGTGCTGTGTGGACTGTACGATTGGAGACCGGTCGGTGAGGTCGCGGTGACGGCGGCGCGCGGACACTCGAGTTTATCGCTTTGTATTCAATGCCACAACAATCAGGACCGCGGTAAATCTGGTCAACACCGAGTCGGTGGCATTTAGTGCAGATTTGGGAGGAGACGGTGTCCGGCGGGGCGGATCCAAGTGCCCAGGGCCCCACAACAATCCACTCTGCTCCTCCACGCCATAATGTGTGCTCCACGCTTCAAAGTCGGGTTCGGGTCCCTCGATCAAACTCGCGATGTGTGTCTGAAGGGCGAAGGGAACATCAGAAGCGATCTTTAAGAACAACAGGAGGGAGACACACGACATGAACTCCGGTCTGAAGGCTTCTCCATCAGAGTAAAATTTAGCGTGAATATTCTGCCGAAAGAAGAGCGGTCCCTGTGGTGAGATTCGTCACTTAAATCTGAAGGTCTCAGTCAAGGAATACGAGCTCGTACCTTGCACGTACTCGTACATGGCTCGGTTGTGTTTGTCTTCCCACCCACCACACACCTTCTCACACAAACATATTTCTCCGAGATCGCAGAGCTCGTGACTTCTTCAGACGATGGAGGATCAAGAACAGGAAAACAATCGTCGCTGGTGACAAGCTCAGCACTGCTCGCATCCTGCGGGAACCTGGCCGAAACAGGGCGGCATCTGTCAACCGTGTTTTCAAAATGAACACATTCGCTGACCTGGACCTGCGCGAGTTGTGACGTTCACCGGCCGCAGCTCTCAGCGTGACGCGTCGAACCCGCGTCCGACAGTAATGAGCAGCTGGACCCGCATTAATCCTCGGTGCGCGACGCGACGCGCTCGACGCTGCGTCCCGGCGTCACGGCCGCGTCACGGCCGCGCGGATTAATTGCGACGCGTATTGGATGAACCCGGGGCGCGCGGCGTGCTGTCTGCATCACACGGTGGTCTCTGAGTTATGGCGCATGCAGGGATACGAGTATTTACTGTGCGTTCACTGAACAACTGGGAACCATCGCTCAGTGATATGCACACACCGTGCGATTGAGTCCCAATTACCGTGGAGAGAGGAGTGCCGCTCCGGATGAGCTTTGATCAACCCGAACGGAAATGTCGGTCGCGCTGAACGAGAGGACCCCTCATTAGCTTCACGTCGTCCCACCAACCCCAAAGCCTTTCATTTCCATGTCATCCTGTCTTTCAGTTCCAACTTAATTGGGGAAGAAAGGAATCACGTGTTCATTGAGACAGCTCGTATTCACTACGTTGCGTGGTGATGAAACCACGGGAACCGCAGCAACGGGACATAGTTCGTGTTCTCAAAAATGCGAGCTTGGCGTCTTCTCGTGCTCGCGTGTCCGCGGTTGTATAATCACGTGTCAGTCTTTCGGGGACCTTCACGTTTTCGCAGATTCCATTTGATTGATGAATCACGCTAAAACTGGTGCGGACGGGAGGTCTGTTGAGGGAGGTCGCGACCTCTCGAGACGAGTCCCGGGATTCGACTCAAGTGCCTGGAGAGAGAGAGAGAGAGAGAGAGAGAGAGAGAGAGACTGAAGTTCGGATCAGTGAGGCACATGGATTCAGTGAAGAAGGTAGATCTATTTGTGGTCTGATAGACAGACACAACTGACGTAGATCTCAATCTGGGCATGTCCAAAGCATGGCATTTCCAAACCATGTTTCTGGATGTTAGCATCAGTGGTCGCGATAAAACAGGGCAAATCGGTGCGAACAGCCATGTCCAGCGCCATTTTCCTCCTGTCCAGAAAAGGAGCAGCGGTTCCAAAAATGACGACAATCAATCGAGTGCCGAAATGCGCGCCGGGGTTTACTTCATGTTGCGCTAATCTGGACCTCACTTCAGTAAAAGCTTCTTCGGTTCAGCGCTAAGTGAGGAATTGCCCGTCTTGGCGCTCCCTTTGTCCGCTCTGATGACAATGGAGCGGAGCGGGGCTCGGCGCCCCGCGCAGCGCCGCCCTCCCCGCTCAATTTGCAGCTTCTCGCCGGATCCGACAGAATCTCGCGCTCCACGATAGAATCAGCTGCTCAAGACGGATCTTCCCGAAGCGTAATCAGTTCATATCCTCGAGTCGTGACCAAACTCGGTCAGGCCGCCCACACCTCGGATGCCGCGCACGCGGGGAGGAGGTTTGGAAGCGCAGATCGGATCGAACCCGAAGTTGCGCCTCGTCCAGGTGGTGCGCACTGCGGGGCCGAGGCTCGAGGCGGGGCACAAATCTCCGTTGTAGTTATCCACTGGGGAGTCATCTCTGTCCCGCGGCATCGCCGCAACGCCGGATTCATTGATACAAATTACATTTGTATTCAGTTTGTCCAACTTGTAAGAGGGGCATCAAACATCAGATAAGGAAGCTTTCGGGAGAGCTGTGTGGCGGAGACCGCAAGGTTCAGTCCAGAGAGTTTCAAGAAATCTGTTCACTCTCCAAGTGAGAGGTTTTTGATCAAACCGTCCCCGTTTTCGCTCCCTCTAACCTGTCGTGATTGAAGGAGCAACATGCACAGACGAACGCCTTGTGTCACAGACGATTCAGCAAATATCCTCTTGATTAATTGTTTTTCTCCGAACACCATTGAACCTGAAACATCACTGATTCCAGCAACCAGGGCCGGGTGATGATATCTTGGTGCAGCTGTGTAGTCAGCCTGAGGAGTCAGATCTGCTTGTCTGGGTTTGTCATGCGCTGTGGTCACGAACCACGAATCGCGACTGTGTCTGAGACGAAAGGTGCCGACGTTGGTCAAACTTTCGTCTGTTGTTGGTTGTGAAGACGACAAGGTTTTCAGGAAAAGGGTCAAGTCACACGACGTTTCGAGACCTTTGGTTGAGAAAATAGTTCATCGCACTCCAGAATGGAGGCACATACGGCAGCAGGAAAAGGGACGGTCGGCGGTCTGGAACGAAGCCGGAAACCCGGAGTCAGACTCGGAACAAACACAAAGACAAACATCTGCACCTCGGCGTTTCTCTGTCCAAATGTTGTTTCGGCCATTGCTCCTCAGTGTTTCTGCTCCGCGAAGCATCGCAACCTGGGAAGGTGCGCCGCCCCGACCGGCCGCCGCTCAAACCAGCGACGCAATAAATTCTGATAGAAATGGAAATGCCGACCCTGCCTCTGGGGCCCGCGGATCTATCTCCTAATCCTGGTCACCAGCAATACACGCTTCTGTAAACAAAATCGATCAGCAAAGCAAACCACCAAGAGCTAAATCTTGAAAAATCGCATTGTTGGCGTCGCTGGCTGTGCGCGTTGTTTCGCTTCTGTCTCCACCAGCGGAAAGGTCGGGCGGGCAGCCACATCCTGCCTCCGAAGGTCCGTGGCGCGCCGTCCTTTTCGAGAAAATGAGTCTAATTTTATGCACATTCGTCATTCGAATTGGCACAACAACGAAGGAGGAACGGGCTGACCACAAGAAAAACATATTCCTCCTGCATACTCGCCAGCCACGATCGTAATCATGCCAATTCCGAGAGAGGCAGCGGCCCCTCGCCTTGTGCACACAGGACGCAAGTCGGAGGAGGAAGGTCACAGGTGTCCCCTGCAATTGAGTCGGCACACAGATCTCCTCGCCGACTCCATTGTACAAGACACATGTCTCTCACATACAACCAGCCCGCGTGAACATCAGAAAATCGAAACTGGACGTGATAGTCCATAACCCACGGTGTTCCAACAAAAGGGTGCAGAAATTCTTCCCGAGGCCACAGAACACATTCCAGGAGGAGGAGGAGGATCTCAGAATTTTCACAACAGAATGTTCTGCAAAGACACTCACACGCATTGTGTCTTTCTTGATTTCAAGCACGAACCGAAAGCTGATCTTGCGCGTATTGCAAGGACTGCAGGAATGGTAGTCGTGATACTTCAACTAAGCAGCGTATGAATGAGAGTCTGTTCTGCCGGTAGCATACTCTGAAGGCGTTGATTGATGCAAAGGTTGTGTTCTTAAGTTATGCCGCGAACACAAGCTGTTGTATTTCCAAGGATCAATTGAAAGATCAAACCGTACTTGGAAGTTGTATTATCGGGTTGCAGTCGATTGGCGTTGCGAGGGTGTGTGTACAACAGAATTAGACTAACCTGCAACAAGATTAGCTCAACGATGAGTATGCATGAAGTGGTAAATGAGGTATAGGTGCCTGGATGAGGAGAAGCTGCTGAGGGTGGAAGAGCTGCTCAGGGCGCAGAGCAGGATCTCCTCTGGTTGAACTAACAGCACGGCACAAAAAGTCTGCGTTGGTTATCGTAC
>JAAUXT010076195.1_pt1 | contig 21189 bp, 17 predicted proteins | sample 7278171 | NCBI WGS metagenome assembly JAAUXT01 (sample SAMN14350112, study PRJNA611818) | marine sediment metagenome | isolation source: surface marine sediment (1.8m) | place: French Polynesia: Moorea | collected 2018-08 | reverse complement strand
TTCTTGGCTGTTGCCTATTTTTCAATTGAATTTTTGACAACTTTACATTCCATGTTTACTGTTCATTTGTTGACATTTCTGTTGTGAACATGTTTTAGTTGGTGTTGAAAAAATTTCAGAGCAATCGCAACTCGCCTTCATATTTTGCGGCGCGAGAAACTAAATCTTAATTGACATACCTCGTATTCATTGTCACTATCGTCTGACCAGACCGATCTTCCACAGGCAGACAACAATGATCACAGCAGCCACAGCTGTTTAAAGTGATTTGGTAACAAGTGCTGAAACTTTCCACTGCCATGTTCCACTGGTTGTGTTCCATATTGACTCATTTTTGCACTGGTCACAGGGAAAACAAAAAAACTTATCTTGTTGCAGTTTCGCAGTTGAACAACTGCTTTGACCAATTGTAGATGAATCAGGCAGAGCCGTGCCTACCTGTTCCAGGAGAGGGTACGACAGTTCCGGTGCCAGGCGGTCCCGGCGGACCCGGAGGTCCAGGTGGGCCGCGAGGCCCCTGTATCCCTGTCAGACCTCGACCACCCGGTGGGCCCTGTAACCCTGATCAAACAAGAGATAAACAGATGAACAACGACTCGCATTGATGAGATGTCTCGTTTGAAACTGAAGAATCGGAATTGCTTTTGTGAAACAAAACACAAACCTTGCAGTCCTTGTTGTCCAGGTGGCCCTGGTGGACCAGTCAGGAAACCTGAAGAACAAGCACCATAACAGCGCACGCCACCACTTGTGCCCACATGACACATGACAGATGTTTCATCCGAAGAGGACGACCTGGTGGTCGTGTTAAGTTGTTTGAATTCATTCCTGCAAGTTTTTCCGATTCCTCACCTGAGTTGGTCCCAGGAGGTCCTGGTGGTCCGGGCGGCCCTCGCAGACCTGAAACAGGCACAACAAGACGCTACCATGTGTGGTCAGGCACAAAGGTTCGTCACGCACTCCCGCTGTTCTTATGAGGACCAGACACATGCATGCAGCTTCCTTGACGTAAAGAACCTAAAGTTCGTGTCTCCGAAATCGAACTGAAGCAAAATCACCGAACCTTGGGTTCCAGTTCGCCCAGGTGGTCCTGTGGGTCCTGTGGGTCCTGGGACTGCATTTCCCATGGTGAAGGGTCCTGGCGGTCCTGGAGGCCCGCGCGCTCCGTCTCGCCCCTGGAGTCCGGGAGGGCCTGGAGGACCCCGAGGACCTTGCGCTCCTGGCGGGCCCTGAGGCCCAACCACCGAGTTCTGTACAGCTGCAAATAATTGGAGTCGTTGATCACTCTCATTAGCGCATCAAATCCTCAGGGACGTGCACAAATGGTCTCAACATGTTACCAAACAACCCATTTTCCAAGCAGTTTCTGCACCATTTTCTCAACAACTGCTCCTTTGCTTTTCTGTGGTGGTTGATTTCGCATGTGGTAAGAAAGAGGCGAAACGCACGGACTTCACACTGCGTCCCCGTCCACTGAGAGCTGCACACGCAGCGGCCGGACGACGAGTCGAAAAAGCCGTTGACACAGTTTAGTGACCTCGTTTCGCATAAGGTCCCCTGGAACCCGTTGTTGCACACGCATCTGTCATGAACAACAACTCGTATTGTTGTCAACAGCAAAAGAATCAGGGCTCAAGCATGTTCCAGCCCAAACTTGTTGTTGGGTGCTTTGGGGAAAATTTTGGGGAAGAATTGGGTTTGGATTCATGTGACTGACAATACGACAACTTCAAGCAGAGTAATCTGTTGACAATCAGAGAAAATATTGTCTTCTTGCAAAGTCTGGCTGTCGAAATCCTCAAGCTTTTTGTGAGACAACCCAAAAGGGAGAAATGTGAGACAAGCTCATTTTGGAAAACAACGAGGGCACTTCTCAAGCGACTGTACTGCACACGACATGTGCATCAGAAGTGACATGTGTTCTGTTCTCCAAGCAAAGTGAAGTCCTGAAGGACACCTTGAAGGACACCTCTGCACCTTTGTGGAGATGTTGACAATTCACTCCAGAGGCTGATAAGATGGATTAAAGACACTGGATGCGATGAAAAGGACAGGACAGAAGACTCACATCCGTCTTCCTGAATCAAAGAAGCCGTTAACACAGTTGAGTGATGTCCTGGTCTCGCACAAGGTCCCCTGGAACCCACTGTTGCACACACATCTGCAAGAAAGAAAACGTATTTTGCCTTTTCGCGTATGATGACCCAGCAAAACATGTCACCAAGTAAACCAGCAGTGGCTTGGTCATACAACCAAAAGTTTGAGGTGCAAGCATCAAGGCCAGAAATCCTTTTTTTGAGTTGGACTCAAATTTCAACCAAATGTTTCACCAGTAAATTTTCTGTTTTGAGAGTGCAGCGAAATTTTCGTTGCAACTCGTGTTGTTACAGAGGAAGTTTCACCCAAAGTTTCAAAAGTTTCACCCAAACTTCTGAGAATTGTGCCCAAAATCTCTGAATTGACTTGGGTGAAATACATGTTTGATATCAATAAAATTTCAATGTTTGAAATCAATTAAATTTCAATGTCAACATTTCACACAAGATTTCCAAACATCTCAAGTTTGTGAGAAGCACTGCCATCAACCTGTTTGTGATAAGGGTGCGGATACACTGAACCTTGGTTTGTGTGGAAAGTCACGCGACTGGATGGTTGAATCGCAGTTGCAGCAGGAGCTGTGTTGCATTGCCTTACCCTTCTGAGGCAGTTTCAATGGATGGAACACACTCCGTTGCCAAAATTTCTTCTGTGACAGAGCATCCAGTTGCACGAACCATTCTGGTATTGGTTCAGTGACCCAACTCATAGCTGCAACTAGATGTTGCTTAGACAACCCCAATTGTCAAATTCATTTCATCTGATTGTTTGAGGTTGTTCTTGTCACAAAGAAACTGGACGGTTACCTAAGAATATCTGAAAAGCATCCACCCAATCATGTTTGTTTCAAATACATTGTACAGGTCACAGAACAACTGGATGGTTTACCAACAAACACAAATACAGAAAACTGGGCAATACTTTTCCTGGAAAAATACTTTTCAGATGCTGTACCAATTCATCCTTTGTGACAAGAATAACTGGGTGGCTTGCCAGTGTGTTTCATCCTGCGATTTTGATGCTGCAACAGTCGGGGTGCTGCAGTCTCGCCCTTCTATTCGCTCAGTGTGCGCCGAGCCTCACTGGCTTTGCGTTTCCGAAACAGGCAGAAGGGAAACGCACTTACATTTGTCTCCCAGAGTCGTAGAATCCGTTCACGCAGTTCAGTGGTGACCTCGTTTCACACAGGGTCCCCTGGAAGCCGCTGTTGCACACGCATCTGCAAGTGGCAGCAGATGCTCCGGGTGTGAGCTGCATCCTTGAGTGAGTTCCACTACAGTTCTGAGGTTTGCTTGAGCTGAGGAAACCTTTTCGACTAAGTTTGCTGGGTTTCACAAAAACAAGTGAGTCTGAAACAATGATGTCAGACTGACTCACAATTGTCTGCTTGTGTCGAAGAAGCCGTTGACGCAGTTGAGCTGTGCGATGCGCGTGTCGCAGAGCGTGCCCTGGAACCCGCTGAAACACACGCAGCGATTTCCGTCGTCGAACCCGTTCACGCATGCGCGGTTCATGCGCGTCTCGCACAGCGTCCCTTCAAAGCCCGGGTTGCAGACGCAACGCGTGCCGTCGAAGAATCCGTTGGCGCAGTTGAGTTGGTTGCCGCGGGATGCGCACAGCGATCCCACGAAACCGTCGTTGCAGACGCAGACTCCGGAGGAGGTATCGAAGAACCCGTTGACGCAGGAGAGTTGTCTTGTCTGGCATTGTTCGCCAAAAAATCCCTGCAGCAGACATACAAATGATTTACGAACTTTTGGGTCTTTGACTCCCAGACTGTTCAGTGGGAACTTGACCCTGGTTTCACCCTTTGGGTGTGGTGTAACAGCAAAAAGATCTCCATGTCGAGTCATTTTAGCTCAGTACCACACCCAGCCTTCACCGGACGAGAGTGCCGCAGCTCAGCCAATCACTTGGCATGACAAAAAATGTGTCGGCTGTATGATCAGCTGAGCAGCGAGACTCACACAAAGACCCGCTCAGTGTGGCCGCAGTCTGAGAAGTCGGCACTGGTGGATTACTTGACGTGAGTATTTGTTATTTCACTCGAGTCTCTCTACCCTTCTGCTCGAGTCTAGTTTTGGTCACTTTTCTCAACTGTCTGACTGTCTGGATGTCTGACTGTCTGATTTTTCCTTTCTCCCTCAGCTGGGCATTGTCCTGTGTGTGGTCGCCATTCCTCTCATCATACTCAGGTCCAGATTGTCTTTTTTGGTAGCAGGCCTCTGAAACCGTTCGAAAGGACCCGAGCGTCATCTTCATTCGTTCCGGTGTGTACAACGAAAAGGCCAAACACCCCAAATGAAGAGGCACGGTTGTCTGGCAATTTCAGTTGAATTGAAACGGTCAAACACAGGGCGAACAATCTCGGAATGGCAGTGTCAACTGATATATCAAATGTGAGGACTTTGAAATGAGTAGGCAGGAATTCCTCGGCCATGCAGACATGCTTGGCTCTCGGCAGAGAGCCTTCACCCCGTGTCAAAAAATTGTGGTGTCTCTCCATTTCGTTTCATCGGGATCTTCCAGTCTGCACACTCAGTTCAAAGTCAGGCCAAACTCGGTGTTGGTTTCGAGAGCTCGTGTACATCAGAAAGAAACGACGACGGTGACCTTTGGACGCACACACAAACGTGGAAAACACACGCATACTTCCATGCATGATTGACGGCCGTGGAGATGCACACCCGAGTTGGGTTGACACAAGACATACTGTAAGTTCCGAGACGCCTCGAGTCGAGCGTCATTTCAGAGCGAACCGTACTGAGAAGCAGACGCAGCGGGAGCCGCTCGGGAAGCCGTTGATGCAGCTGGGCGTCGTCGAGGCGCGGCTCTCACAGCGCGTCCCGGTGAAGCCGCTGGGGCACGAGCACGCGCTGCCGATCAACACCCCGCCGTTGATGCACACCAACACTGCATGACAACGGCAAACACGTCAACGAACTGCGTTTCCGCGTCAACATTCCCGCTGTGTGAAGCCAATGGAAGAGCAACGGTTTGTGGTGCTCCCCAGAAGGCTACGATCACAAACTGACGATCAAATTTGTCATTGGTGAATTTCAGGTGATTTGAAAGGGGACGCTGGAAAAACGACGCGAAAATCACTTTCAGGCGTCCAGTTCAAATTTCGGATCTTGTAAATCAGACCAGCTTTTCCAGAGTTGTGGTCTTTTATCATGGGAGTTTTGGAAAAAAAGGACAATTTATTTTTGTCAAGAAAAATCCAAAATTTGTCAACGTTGCCAGAGTAAGAGTACTGTTGGTAGACTTGATGGGTCAAATGAAGTTCTCTTTTGCGTTCAGTTGTGGACAGGCCTGCACCAACAAAACCACCAGTCAATGACCGGGCTTCGCTTCACAAAAGCTGCACTGATTGTGAGACCAGTTGCAGGGATTCACGGAAAGTTCGTGGTCAGGGTCTCGACCTCAGAGGCGGCATTGTTGGGCATCTGTCAACTCGGAGCGCTGACACTCACCTGGGCCTTGGTTGTTGCAGACTGTCGACTCCGGAGGGATCGTCATGTCACACGGGAAGGGGCCTCCTGTCAGCAATGTTGAATTTATATGTATTTAAACTTGTATGAGAACAACCGCGCTGTTCCATAAATTTATACAAAGCGGTTCAATTTCTCATCCCTGCCCCATGCAGCGTACACAACCTGTGAAAACAGAATACACGTGCAGAATAGTGAACGCCTCAGACAATGGGAACTTAAAGCAAACACGCGCGGTCCTTTCCCGATGTGCCCCAATTGACAGATCGGCAACACAGATCCCATTTAGTCACTGTCATTGGCTCACAGCGTCCTGTTTGGTTGTCTGTACTCGTACCACCGGTCTGGCAGTTGGGGCACCTCACGGAATGAAAACTTGTGGTTGCTAAAACTCATCATGACGAAGAAGAACGTTTCTTGGACGGGAAGCTGGTTTTGGGCAAATCGGATTGCTGGATTTGTCTGACGAAACACAATTGGCTTCTGTGTTCGTTGTTCGTGAACACAGAAAGCTTTCGTTTGAAGTTCACTGACTGGCGCGCCTTGCGTTGTGTGTGCAGAATAGACAGGTTCTGTGATTTGTGTGTAACTTGCGGTGGGTGTGTCCCTTTCTGTACTCAACTGCCGTGCATGAATTATGAAAACAAACAAGCCTTGTTGCTTGACTCGAATTTCACAAGGAAACTTTTTTTTCTCAAATCTCACCGCACGGCAGAGAGTAGGTACTGCAACGGACCTGTCCCCAAGTCCCTTTGACCTCTAAACTGTGCCGTTTGGCTGGTGTCAACAAAAATGTTGAATTGACCCTCACGGACCAAACGAAGAAGCCCAGGGCAAACAAAAGTTCGACAATTTTCTTCTTTGAAAATTTGCAAATGTTTCAGCACGGGGAAAAGTTTTCAGTAATCAAGGAGGCAGGCTCCATTTCCAATGTGACTACCAGGCCCACTTCGCGGGTAAACCTGGAGTTTCGGGGGACTGACCTTGCACGACGGGGTAGGTTCCGAAGTCGCACTTGGTGTAGCGGAAGAGAATGCGGTTGTCGTAGTCGAGACTCGGGGCCCAGATGAACCGCGCGTTCCCCCAGTTCACTGAAAAGGTGTGTAAACAATTTGGCTTCAATCTGTAGCTCCGTCGGTGACGTGATGGCCGTCCGCAGGCTTCATTTGTTTTGACACAAGCCTGCAGGTGAAATTCTGGAAACCGTCTGGAACGTACACACGCCACATGCCGAGTTTCGAGCCAAGTCAAATGTGCAGACAACAAAAACAATCTGAGGCACAGCTGCCTTTTTTCGTTCGTTTCCACAATGGTCGTGGACTTGACGTGTCTGCCCAAAAAGGACGCTGACCCGGCCAGTGAAGCAAATACACAGACACGATGACGCTGCACCGAGCTGCTGACACTCGTGGTTTCGCGCACCGAATCTGGGGTTTTCGCAGCCGATGTTCTGCGGACTGGGTGCCCTGCCGAAGCCGACGTCCTGCAGGGTGTACTCCCGCGCGAAGTCCCACGAGCTGTCGCCGAGGTAGCGAGGAGAGCACCAGTCGTTCGGGTACGGGCTGCGAAACACACGACACAGTAGTGTAACACCAGGTTCATTTCTGGGTCTAAGACCCAAGTTACAGCGTGCCAGCTGCAAAGACACATCTGCACTTACACTTTTTGATACTGACACATGACAAGGTTGTACACAAAGAAAATGCGTGTCACAAAGAATACAGAACCATGTGTGTTGCTGGTACGACGTGCAAGTCGGGCAGTGCGTGACTCACGTTCTGTATCACGCAGGAACTACGAGTTACGAGTACGAGTGGAGCGGTGTTCAAAATAGGAGCACAAACACGGCGCGTTCAGTGCCATAACTCCAGCATTACAACCAGTGACGAGAAGACGAGGTTTTGTGGTTTATTTATTCATAACTAGTGCGTGTGCGGGTTATGAATGGGTAAGAATTTTTTATCGTCTATGAAAAAGAAAGAGAAACAAGACGACTCACTCCTGCCGGCTGTAGCAGCCGGAGGCCGGAGAGAGACGGCACGTCACGTTCGGGTTCGGGTCGAAACACGTGGCCCAGTTGACGGGTCCCGAGTGGATCGTCCTGTACCGCCACTGTGAGTTCGACACCGTGCCTGGATAACAAGAGAGCACGCCTAAAGCGGCAGTCTGGGGGTAGGTGCCGAGAGAATTTGTGTTGAAGTGGCTTTTCTAACCACAACGAACACGCTGTGGGCTGCAATGCATCGTGCCCCTCCCGCGTCTTCTCTTCATCCCATTTTCAGTTTCTTCAAGAATACCACCAACGACCACACGCTATGCTTTAGAAGCTGAAGCCAGGCTTTCGGAAGTCTCTGCAGGAGGAACTTCATGTGCCTGAGCTCGTTTCCTCATGGTAATCTCAGATTGCAGTTCCATGTGTCTGAGGTCGAGGGTTTGCTCAAATTCTTGAAAACGTTTTTTGTTATTGGGAGAAAAACATTTCCCCAAAACACGCTGCGTCTTGAACACGATCACGCAGGATCTGCTCGAGCTGTTCTCGCGCGGCTCTCTGTGGGTCGGTCGGGTTCTGCAGCCCCGTGTCTCACCGTCGCTGATGGTGACGATCATGCCGCCGTCCCCGATGCACGTGTTGTCGTACTCGAGGCTCGTCTGGTCGTCCGCCGAGTCCGTCGCGTAGATCGCGTACGTGCGGCACGGCTCGCCTGCAACGTCAACCACCCACTCACAGCAGAGTGCGCAAAGACACAACGACAGATGTCCTGCAAATCCACAGCAGTGACTTGCACACACTGCAGCCGCCCACACCAGAGAACACGCCAAAGTGTTGTCTTCCGATTCAGCCCTGCGAGGCAAGAGGTCCGACGGCCTTCAGGCTCTTCAGGGAATGACACCAACCAGCCTCGCTCACATGAAGAATTGGGGTCTACGCCAGGACAGTGACAGGAAGCAAATGTTTGAGTAAACAACAGGGACTTGATTCCTATCCCTGAAACTAACGCCTGAGGCCAGAACAAGGATCAACGAGTCGGCTCTTTGATCATGAATCGGAAAGCCTTGGGTGAATGGTGGGACGCTTCCGCGCTGAAGCTCCTCGGGTTCTGTTTGCTGTGCTGATGTTACCCCGACCCCTCGACGCTTGTGATGCTTGCAGGTCTGTCTTTGAAGTGTTTGCTGTGCATAGAAACGTGTTCAGTTTGCGAAACACGGTTCCCTCACATGTGCTTGGTGTGCGGAGGCCGCAAAACTTGTCATTTTGCAGAATGCGGCTTCAGCGAGCTTGCACAAAACGAACTGAACTCCTGTCTTGAAAACGCTACGAGTAGTGAATGGATTCTCTAGTTTGTGTTTCATTCGAGCTTTGTGACCAGAAAAATCCACGAGGACAATACTGAGATGTTCAGAGGGTTTGGCCGGCCACCCTTTACAATGCAGTTGCACAGGCGGTCCGACCTTGTCCCCCTACACAACAAAGAAGTGAGACGAACAACCCGTGAGGATGTGGGCTTGTCCTGAGGGTGCAGCAAGAACGCCCGCATGCGTCTGGATAAATCCATGTGTGTCCCTCCCAATCGTGCTTTGGCACTCACGGACACAACAGTTTAGATGCTTTCCCTGACCTACCCACTGGCGGACAGATTCATGTACTCATTGGAGTGGCCCAGCTCCACTCACAGATCAACATCACAGTTTTTACTCACTGTCCTCGAACGTGAAGCTGACGGCGTTGTGTGGGATGAAGCGCACCGGGTCCACCGCCACCTGCCGTCCGTTCACGTACAGCCGGAACCAGTTGTCGGCGTAGATGGTGCCGGTGTAGCGCGCGGCGTCGGCGCCAGGGGGTGGCGCCAGCACCAGCACCAGCAGCGCCGCTCTCATGAGGAGGCGTCGTCCGGTCGACATGGCGGACTCCGTTGACCTGGAGGCTGCGTGTAGCCCTTCCCTACACATCGTGGACGGAATATTCCAAAAAGTCTCGTGGCTTCGGATTGAGTTTGATCGGTGCCACAGGAGTCCCTGCCCTTGATTTTGTTGATTTGATTGTGTTGATGACGTGACTGTTTTTATCGGCACTGCATTGTACGCACACGTTTGTAGAAGAAACGTTGATACAGGAAGGTCAGTCCATCACGCAAAGAAGTCTGTCTCCATTGCTCCGAGCACAAGCCGATCGTCGCTGGACGTCTGGCGGCAAATTGTTTTGTTGTTCGAGCTTCACGTCGAACGAGACGCTGGTGTTTTATTGGTTTCACGAAGTTCTGGTTTCCTTTTTTCAAATCAGAGCGTGCGATTCGGGCGCGTCTCCACCAGTGCCGTGCAAGCTGCGATGTTTGCTCATCAAGAGTTTCTTTCAAAACACATGAATTTTCCAAAAGCGTCCTCAAAGAAGTCAGTGTTTTTGTTTTTTGTGACTTCAAACATGACGCAACGAGGGAAAGTATCAGGTTTTAGTTGATACGGAGTGGCACTAGAAACAGTTCTACTTGAAAGGAGTTGGGCTAAACTCTGCGCTCTTTGGTTACCAGCCGATGCACGCGACCACAAACGTGTAGCGACACGTGCGTGCAGAGTCGTGTCGACTTCATGCATCCAGAAAAGAAACAAGCATGGGACGGGTCTGTCACTGAACGCGCTGCAGTGTGCGTGGTTTGACCCCCAACGGTGCGCGTTTGGTTTTGTGAGAACAAGAGTAAACTTTGTGAGTTTTTTCAAACGTGCCTCTGGTCGTTGTAGAAAACTCATTTGATGTGGAAAAAATTTGGGGTTTAGCCCTGTGTATTCTCCCGTACTCGGCATGCCTCTGTGTTTACCCACTTTGTTTGGGGTGAATGTCTCCCAGTTGAAATCAGCGGATCCTCTGTACACAGTGCCATCGGAGGGTTCAGGGCGCGCCGAGTGGCATGCGCTACTCAGGTGTTGTTTCTCCAAAAGGCGACCGCACGCTGTTCAAACTTTATTTGGCGAGTCGCGTGAGGCAAAATTTATATTTCTGTCGTTGTCATCTCATCAACTTGTTCCAGACGATGACAGGACAGTTGTGCGCGCGGTCATCAAGGCTCGTTTCCCCGGGGGGCCCTGCAGGGCGAGAACCACGCTGCTCTGCCCCCTGGAGGTGGACTGACTGCAGGAATGTAGAGGCAGCATTGAAGACTTGTCTCCTTTTCCGCACAGATGCCACATAATTCAGGGCAAGAAACAAGAAACAAAGGCGTTCTGTTAGACAAAACGTATAATTCGCCTTTTGTTTGAACACCATTAGTGATCATGCAGTGGAAGGAGTTCGTTTTGTCCAAAACCATCAGGACATTGTTGAGAGACAACTGCAATCAACGCAACAAGAGAAGAGAGAAGCATAAAATTGGGGTAATTTTTACCTACCGCTGTTAGGTATTGCACTGACCAAAAGTTGTTAGACTTGTTTCACCAAGGAGAACACAAGACAACACATTTGAATTGTACCACGAAATTCAGGCAAAAATGTACATCATGTTTGCAGTTCAGCAAAATTACGGGTTATTTTTTCAGCTTTTCATTTGCAAAATAACTGCCAGAGTGAAGAAAATGGAACACGTGAACACGTGAACTCTGGATCGACGAAACTTCCGCATAAAAATTTCCGCAATGTGCATGGCATGCGTCTGTGTGTTGGCCAAAAGGCAACAACACACAGGGAAAACCCACTTGCACTGCTCTCAATGCTGAACATTTTTTGATCCATGGTTCATCAGAGCACAAGACGACATCTGCACAGGCCACGTCTAGTAGTGGACGTCCGCGACGTCATCGTCGTGTTCGCTGTAGGCGGACGAGGGCGCCGAGCTCGGAGACAGCGACTTGATGGAGCGCACGGTGCCGGCGAGTGAGCCGCGCAGCGACGGGTACGGCTGCGCCCCGAACTCGGACGACGGTGGCGCCGCCTCGTCCTCCCGCTCCAGCTTCCGGCTCTGCTGCTTCCTGCGGGAAAACGAGTACACGACCCTCAAGACGGGATTGATGAAGACACGCACATGCACACACATACACACTGACACCATATGCACGCTCGTTCTCCTCTCCTCTCTCTGCGGCGGTTTAGCAATCACGTCCGCTCCTTTTCCGATTGCCAGATCAGGGACACAGACACAATTTAGCCATTTGTCTTTGGCTTTCGGTGCAAATTCCAGACAAGTTTGGTTGTCTCCGCTACCATCTGGCAATTGGAGCACCACACATATCCATAGAAAGGCCGTGCTAAACCTCTCCTCTCCCTCTCTCTCTCTCTCTCTCTCTCTCTCTCTCTCTCTCTCTCTCTGTTCACACACAAAAAGCACACACTCATGACACATACCGAACCATCACAACCTCAATCCAAAAAAGAGAAACACAGAAACACGCAAGCACACACTTTCATCACACACACAACACACACACACACACACACACACACACACACACACACACACACAATATTTCACACTTTTGCGGATTGAAAAAGGCAAAAGTAGAAGATCCAACGGCCACGACTCTCAAACCCGTACACGGATTTGCGACTATCTTGGCAACTCGCAAAAAAAACCTGACGAAAACAGCTCTCATGTTGCGACATGTACGCACCTATCGTGCATTCTGAGGTAGAGAAGGAGCGCCGCCGCGATCACGGTCGACACGATGACCGAAAGGACGCCAGTGGCGATGAGGCCGGTTGTGGTGGCGCCGGCCGTGGTCGTCAGCGTCGCCTCGGCGCCACTGATGAGCGGCGCGACGCCGTTGATGAATTGGACGTCAGAGCGCGAGAGGGTCGCTGCATAACAAATATAGATACAGATATACTTTTGCATAATCAGTCAACCAGCATTTGGTTTCTATGTTCGCCTGAAACGCGCAAGGAAACGGACGTCATTTGAGAAAAGAGAATCATTTAATTCGACCAAACATTGCAACTAGTTGAGCGTGCACTCACAGGTAATGGGGGGACTGCCGTCCGTGAAGTGGCACTGGTACTCTCCGGGCACGCCCGTGTCGGTGCACGTCAGGACGTTCTGCACGAACCCACGTCGCACGCACAGCTGCACACCGAACCGAGCGAAAAACGCGCATGGCTCGTTCGCTGAAAAATACACGTCAAGTTTGTGCAAAGTGCTTCGCTTTCGGCCCGATTCACATGCTGTGCAGGGTTACAATCCCAGAAGGGGTCGTCAACCCTCGTGCCCCATAATCTCCAATTCCTTGTGAAGTCCCCTGACCAACTCCTGGAAGGGCCCCAACCAAGCCACACGCCGGAGCACAGGGGAACACAGACGGGTTCAGACAACCATTGGAACAGCGCAGCCGTGAGCTCATGGAATTGACATCGTCGCCAGAAACAATTGTACACCGTGATGACCCTTGCAGCGCAAACGTTATGTTGAGGTACTCACGAACACAGAAGCTGCCCTGGGCGGTGCCGATGCCAACTTGTGAAGTGAGGGTGGGGCGTCTGCACTGACAGACGGTCCCGCCAGGTGCGTCCACGCACACCTCACCATCTCCGCACTGCACATTTCCAAGGTTGCAAGCTGAAGAGAAATGTTTTGTGTTGCAGTCCGTGGTTTTCCGAATTGTTGTTGCCACTAGAATGCTGCAATCAAACTGGTACCCACGCCTCAATACTGCAAGGACTGTGGTGATGGTAAAGGTGCAGATCGGGTAACGTGTGAGTGAGAGTCTGTTCTGCTGAGAAAACCAATACATATCCCAATGCTGTTGACTGTGATAAATCACAAGATCAACTTGTACTTGGAAGTTACATTATCGGGTTAGTACATCTAATTCTGAGAAGAATGTTGCCAATAGAAAAAGACTAGAGTAATAACAGACTCGACTGCATGAATATACATCACTTGCGAATAGCGGAGATAGAAGTGTAAATGCCCGGATGTAAGGAAGCAGCTGTGGGTCTGAGTGAGTATTCAGGGCACAGAGTGCGATCTCCTCTGGTTGACTTAACAGCTTGGCACAAAAAGTCTGCATTGGTTATCGGACTGCTGCACTGACTCGGTTGACTGTCACAGATGTGTGACAGTCAGACTTGCGAGAGCTAAGTGAGCTCTGACGACAACTAAAGCACAGTTATTTTCCGGTGTTCACACTTTAAGGGACAGAACAATACGCGTACGACACAAGAACAAACCTGAAGGTCCTGGAGGGAAAGATCCTGGTGGGAAAGGACCCGGAGGAAAAGGTCCTGGAGGAAAGACGCCACCAGGAGGCCCTGGAGGACCGGGAGGGCCTGGCGGTCCTTGGCTTCCAGGGAAACCAGGTATGCCATCCGACCCTGCAAGACCTGGAGGTCCTGAAAAAGAATTTGTCAGAGCGTTGCAACTTCTGATCTTTTGGAATCCGTACAGTGCAATAAATCCTGTTTCAGAAAGATCTGAAAGTGCAATTTGCAGCATTTAGTTTTTCAGACGACAGATCACCTTGGTGCGCACTGTTCAGTCAGGCACGCAATTCAAAAGACCTATCCAGACGTTACCTTGGATTCCCCGCAGTCCGGGAGGGCCCTGAGGTCCGGGTGGGCCTGGATTTCCTGCAACACAACAACTCGCACTGAGCGTGTTGGAAAATCATCACGGACCGTGTGTTCTCTCGTCTCCGTCCTTTTGCGGGACGCACAGTTTTACGAATTTGGACACGAATAATTCGATAAAAGACATTGCGGTCCGCAAGTGTACGTCAGCGTATCGACACTGCCAAGGGACTCGGGTCAAATCAGATCAGTTGTCAATCTCTCGAGGCTTTGGGAATCACAACTTTAGAGCCTCACCGAAGCCGGGGGTAGCGCCGCCGGGAGGCCCCGGGGGTCCTCGTGGGCCAGGAACGCCTTGAAGAAAGAGGTGAAACAACAAGTCGATCACTGCATCCGAAAATCTGAATTACAATAGCCAACATCCTCATTGCGTTTGTTGTGCGAATTACCTGCGATTCCTTGGATTCCGGGAGGCCCAGGGGGTCCTGGGGGGCCTTGACCCACTCCAACGCCGACTCCGGGCGGGCCAGGGGCACCGGGGGTTCCGGGGATTCCGTTTTGGCCTGGGGGACCGCGCGGGCCCACCGGACCCACAGGTCCAGGGGGTCCAGGGGGTCCAACACCTGGAGGACCGGGTGGGCCCACGACAGCTGTTGAAAATGAAAGCGTTCAAAATTTTTCATGTGAACAGAACTGTTTCAATTTTCCGGCACAAGGGATTTGAAAAAGCACACAGGGGAAGAGTTGCACAGACTTTGTTTCTTCTTGCCATTTTACATGGTGACGGTGAGAACCCCTCGTGCACTGACTGACCTGTCTCACAAAGTCTGCCGGTGTAGGCGGCAGGGCAGATGCAGCCGTTCCGCTGCGAGTTCAGAATCCCACCATTGATACAAGGGGCCTGGCTGCCAGGAGGACCCGTCGGAGCTGGAGAAGCAACAGAGCTCATGCCGAAACGACAGTCATGCACGAGACAAAGCCATGGAAAATGTGTTCATGCGGTCAACAGATAAGAGAGAAAGCTCTGGTTTGGAAGTCCGTGGACATTTGAACTGGGTTGACGGATCTTGCGGACTCACGGACGTCGCAGAGCCGTCCGCGGAAGCCCCCCACGCAGATGCACGCGTCCCCGCGGTCGTTGAGTCGCCCGCCATTGCGACACGGGTTTGCGGCGGACGGTGCTGTTAGCCGTGGAAAGCGAGTGCAGATTTTGGAATGGTGCAGGTGCAAGGTGTGAAAATACATTTTGTGTCGCTTCCATGGATTTGGTACTTGCAATGATGTGACTGATAATGAGCTTGCGTTGCAACATTCAGAAATTTATGTTCATGTCAGATTGAGTGGACGAACAAAGCGCCACTATTTCTGCACCGCTGACAACAGATGCACTCGAAATGTGTGAAAGGCGAAATCCTCAAGCACCAAGTTCTAAGGCACATTATGACATGTGGGCACGCAGATTTATTCCATGGACGGACGCTGGTGACTTCAGCTGATGACAGACAGACAGACAGACAGACAGACAGACAGACAGACAGACAGACAGAATAAGCCGACACAGTGGTGAGTACTTGTTGAGAATTTGTGTGGTGTCATCTGTTCTCCGTGTACCACCGCTCAGAGAAAGGTTGGAAGAGCCGTAGATTTTCAGCTGAGAGACAAAAGGATCCCTCAGGAAACTTACGGGTCTGGCAAACGTTTCCGGTGAAGCCGTTGATGCACTGACACCTGCTGGTCGCCGGATTGAAGCGACCGCCGTTCTGACACCGGCTGTCTGCAATTGGTACGAGTGAGCACATTTATCCGAAGGTTCGAAAAGCAAACACGACACCGACTGACAGTCCCTGACAAATCATTCAAAATGTAAACTGAACTTTTCTGTTCCAACCAATGGGGCAACAAGTGGTCAATTCCAACACAAGAAATTTGAACTGATTTGGTGAAGAAGATGGTTACATGAGGTGGAATGAAAGGTGCGCTGGTGGCATACTGGACTCCGGATTTTGCAACTCGGTGGGTTTGGACTCACAACAAACAGAAAAAAAGTTGGAAAAATTTCTTCGTGTGTTTGCACACCCAATGGAAAGGCATCAAACCTTGCAGAAATCAAAGTTGTCATTTTGTGTCATGTTTTGCTGTGCAAATTGCACGCAGAATAACTTGACTGATTCGACAAAAAAGATCCGAAACATTTGTCTGTTTTGGGTGGTTTGTGGTCAAGAAGGCAAAAATTTGTCAATCGCCCTAAACTTGGGGAAAAGCTTTGAATCTTTAGTTGCTACGACTGTCAGATGACTTTTTGTGCTGGAGCAACTCACCAATTTCACAGCGGGTGCCAGTGAAGCCTTGAGGACAGTTACACCTGTTGAGCTGGGCGTTGAAGACTCCGCCATTCTGACACTGCACTCCAGGAGCTGCAGCGAATAAACTCACATAGTAAATAACATATCCAAATTTAGAAAATTTGTTCCACACATTGGCATTTACTCATGGTGTCAAAAAATCTGGAATTGGAATCTGGTTGAAAAAAGCGTATTCACATGCACTTCAGAGAAGTTTTCTTTTGTGTGCCTTCATACAGTGGAAAAAAGACCAGTGCACTTTCAAACTGTGAGGAGGACATCCTGAGTGGGACTTGGGGAGAGTCCTGCAGCTCAGCCAATCACAATGGCCCACAACCTCTCAGAATTTCTAATCTACACAAAACCGCCTCACATACCTGGCTTGGTTTGCTCACACTAACCTCCACCAAAACACCTCAACAAAGATTTATATTCAATTTACCCTTTACAAAGCTGTGGCAGTTTTGTAGATTTTAAGTTCAATGAACCGATGAAATCTCTGTTGCTTTCACAGAATACTTCGAGTTTCACAAATTAAGTCACCCTTGGGGTCAACTCACCAATTTCACAGCGGGTGCCAGTGAAGCCTGGAGGACAGTTACACCTGTTGAGCTGAGGGTTGAAGACACCGCCATTCTGACACTGCACTCCAGGAGCTGCATTGAAAAAACTCACACAGTAAATGATACTCGTACATCCAAATTGAGCAAATTTGTCCACACCATTGGCATTTACTCATGGTGTCAAAAAATCTGGAATTAGAATCTGGATGAAAAAAGCATATTCATCAGGCACTTCAGAGAACCGCCCCATGCACATACCTGGCTTGGTTTGCTCACACTGACCTCCACGAAAACACCTCAACAAAGATTTATTCAATTGACCCTTTACAAAGCTGTGGCAGTTTTGTAGATTTTAAGTTCAATGAACCGATGAAATCTCTGTTGCTTTCACAGGATACTGCCCACCCTTTTGAGTTTCACAAATTAAGTCACCCTTGGGGTCAACTCACCAATTTCACAGCGGGTGCCAGTGAAGCCCGGAGGACAGTCGCACCTGTTGAGCTGGGCGTTGAAGACACCGCGGTTCTGACACTGCACTGTACGTCAACACCACAAAAAAGTCAAAAGTCACAAGTCACTGTCAACAAGAATTGGAACTTGGAAGAACTTTGTTGTGTGGAGTCGACCAACCTCTCCAAAACAAGTGATCTTACGTGATGTCAGACGGACTCGTGGTATTCAAGAAAAACTCACCAATTCTGCATTGCGGACCAGTGACGCCTTGAGGACAGTCGCACCTGTTGAGCTGGGCGTTGAAGACACCGCCGTTCTGACACTGCACTCCAGGAGCTGCAGTGAAAAAGCTCACACAGTAAATATCATATCCAAATTTAGAGTATTTGTTCCACACATTGACATTTACTTTGACTCTATGATGTCACAAAGAAGCTTGAACTTGCAAAACAAAGGCGCGTTCATCATGTACTTCAGAGAAGTTAAATGTGTCTGCCTTCTTGATACTCGAACGTGCGCTTGCACAATGGCACTGTCCCTTCACAAGACACCAATTTCATCAATATACCTGGATGAACGAGCTGTGACACATCCAATGATTGTGGCAGGGGAATTGTTCACTTACGTGTCTGACATCTGTTTCCAGAGAACCCATTGATACACACGCAAATTCCTCCTGGGTTCTCAATCCCACCGTTAAAACACTGCACTTGCACATTGGGTTCTGCAAGACCAATCAAAATGAACATATAGCAAACAAAAATGGGTGCAGAAGGAGTTCCAGTGAATCAAACGCTTTCAGGTTGGGAATGGCATTGTTCGAGCAGCAGGTACTTGGGTTGTCAGGTTTGAAATCAGAGCTGAACTTCTCAACACTCGAACAGTGCGCTTGCACAATGTCACTGTCCCTTCACAAGACACCACATCCAATGATTGTAGCAGGGGAATTGTTCACTTACGTATCTGACATCTGTTTCCAGAGAACCCATTGATGCACGTACACGTTCCTCCCGGGTTCTGGATCCCACCGTTGAAACACTGCTGCACTTGCCCTGCAGGTGCTGCAAGACCAATCAAACTGAACACACAGCAAACAAAAATGGGTACAGAAGGAATATCCAGTGAATTTTAAACGCTTTCAGGTTGGGAATAGCCTTGTTCGAGCAGCAGGGACTTGGGTTGTCAGGTTTGAATTCAGAGCCGAACTTGGCAGATGAACATCGCGTTCAGTGCGAGTCGACATACCGCTCCATCCAAAAGGGTCTGTCAGAAAAATAGCTCCAGGGAGCTCGCGGTGATTTCACTGATTGAATATAAGCAAAACTTGGGCCACCAGGAATAAACACACACAAACATGTAGCCCCAAATATAACAAATTTTCTTCTTTCACCTTGCTTTGCATTTGTCACTAACAAATAATTCAAAATTGGTGCAAAAAGGTCACACACATGTGAAAACTGTGACCAGAAATATTGACTGAAAACTTACTCCTTTTTCTAGATATCTATCTCACATGTCAATGTGACTTTCCTATTGAAAAAAATGTTCCTTACGAGTGCAAAAAGTATAATTTGTATACTTTTCAAAAAGTACCAAAATTAAATCCTCAAACCCAAAAACTATGTCAATATTTTGGAAAATTGCAAATCAAATGCATCCCAAAAGATGCATCAACCAATCCTCCACATTTGCCTTATTTACATTTTTTGTGAAATACTTGTACTTTCTGAGCAAGTTCACATTTTCTGAAATGAAACCAATGACAACAATATGCTTTCAATTGACCTTTTTACACTTAAAACTGGGCATGCTTGATTTGGATCTTTTATGATTTTGTACACCATCTTCAACTCAGAATAGGTTCAATGGAACCAAAAAGCCCAAAGTTGTACTTGATTTTCATTTCAAAATAGCTGCTGATGGGATTTACCCAGGTTATACCTGAAGATGGCTTTTCTGGCTTGATACTAAAACTTTGGACTAATAAAAACCATGTAAAAAAATTTGAAAATCACAAATTGTATGTATCAGAAAGATGCACAAACTAATCCTCTACATTTACCCAATATACATCCTTCATCAAATATTTGTACTTTCTGAGCAATTTCATATTTTCCGAAACAAAACCAGCCAAAAAATTAACCCAAATTTGACATTTTTGCCCATAAATACTGGCTACACTTGATTTGAACTATTTCCTTTTTTGCACCACATCTTGGACCAACAATAGCACAAATGGACCCAAAAAGTTGGAAACTGTACTTTCATTTCATTCCAAACCCCTTATCCACAGGTTTTCTGTCTATGATGCCTAAAGGTGATTTGTCCGGCTTGACACTGTCCGGCTTGAAAAGCCGAACAGTGCCAATCCGCCAAATCACCTGAAAATGGCGTTTTTGTTGAAATGGTCAAGTCGTTCAACACAACTCCAAGAAGTGGGCCAGTCCGACAGTTCACAGGTTTCAATGCAGCTGCACAACGACTTCACAAGAGGTCGAATTGCAAAAAGACTCCCAGTGTGAAGGGTTTCTGGCAGTGAGCAGGTCAGACCAAGAAATTGCTGAGTCTGACGCAGTACCGTGGGAAGTGGTGGTTGGGGGTGATCTCAACTGTCAAAATGGAAACTGTCATTTTGTTTGGGCACGAACCCCACTCGTATCTCGCAGATTGGTTCGGTTCGTTCTGCACGAACAAGGCCCCGGACGCACAACAGACCACATCAGTCCGCCTCCCTGTGTGTTTCAGCGCAATCCTGACGTGCGTATATACGTACTTAGGCAGAAGGTGCCTGTGAATCCAGGTCTGCAGTTGGTGCACATGTTGTTGGCGCCACGCACCCCTCCGTTGAAACAAACAACTGAAAGAAAAGCAGTTCGTTCACAGGCGCGAGGATTGTGCCACCAACCGAAACATTACAAACTTTCACGAAAACGGGCGACTGCCCCCAAGCCTAGCGCTCGAACCAACAAGCAGACACAAGAGTGGATTTCAGTCGGTGCATACAGGTTTAGATGCCTCCCAAGGGCCCCGTGCCCCTTGACTCAGTGAAAAAAGCAACTCGTACGGTGCCCACTCTGGTTTGGTGACACAACCTTTTCCCCTGCCAATGTCGAAGCCGTCGTTGATAGAGTGACACAAGACCCCCACACCGCCCCACCCCACCGAAAACAGCACAAAGTCGCAAAGTGTCTGGGCAGCCTTGCGGCCTGCTTTGCAAGGCCCAGCCCAAAGCTTTTTTTTGTGCATCAAGGTCGCCTTGCTGATCACCTCCTGGGTGCGCCCCTGGAGACCGAGCGGGAACTCACCCTGGTCACAGCGGGGTCCTGTCCACTGCGGTCTGCCGGGAAAGTTCGGATCTGAGGCGGGAACCGAGGGACACTGGCATCTCTGCAGGTTAGGGTCGAATCTACCGTTGATACACCCCGCCTGGCGCTTACTCCTGTGTTTGACTAGTTCCAGCAAGCTGTCCTGCAACGATCAAAGAGAACAAGTGATAAGGCCCCGTCAGTGCCATTCTCTTTGTTCTTTACATTAGATTCCTTTTCAGTAATTCTACTGTTAGCCCAGTACATTGATGTCAAAGCATTTAATTAACACAAAAGACTTAAATACTTTGACATCAGTACACTTGATATGAAGTAGTTCAACACAGTGAATGCAAAATAGTAGATTACTTGATAATCTACTATTAGATCAAGAACTCAGACAATGGCACAGCAGGGGCCTTATGTATAGTAAACAATGGGAGCGAGGAG
>JAAUXT010024033.1_pt1 | contig 21190 bp, 14 predicted proteins | sample 7278171 | NCBI WGS metagenome assembly JAAUXT01 (sample SAMN14350112, study PRJNA611818) | marine sediment metagenome | isolation source: surface marine sediment (1.8m) | place: French Polynesia: Moorea | collected 2018-08 | reverse complement strand
CAAAGGGTGCAGATGAAGATCAGACACATGCACCCAAAAATGAAATGAACTTCAAAATAGGAACGGCATTTATCGGACGACGAACACCAATTCCTGGATCTCCCTCGTATTTTACACGCTTTGCCTGATAATATCTCCACTGTAGTTACATGCAAATCAGCTTGAAATGGCTTTCGAAATGTGTGAAAGAAGAAATCAATTTAATTATGAAATGGTCCTTTAACGGTTTTCGATCAAATCATGCAAATGTACAATGAACAAATGTGGGGAAAGCATGGTGGATTCCTCCATCACCACAACCACAACCTGAGATCCTCAACCAATGGCAATTAATTTAATTAAGACGGATTGCGTGCAATGACCGACGAATCTGACGCGAAGCAGAAGCGTGCATTCCACCTGGACACAAGAGAAGTTGATGATAACATTGGGCTTTGCAATCTCCAGTGGATCAAAGATTGGATGGAGTGAAGGGGTAAAACCCCAGGGGAAGTTGCTTTCAGGGATCGTGATGCAAGAGGCACTTGGGTCAGAACCCTGGATTCCCCCCGGTCGGCCGAGGAGAGTGGGAAACAGACGAGTTCGTAACCGAACGCACTGGCGTCCGGTGAACAAGAAGCCTTCGTCTTGAAACCCGTTGGAACATCTTCCACTCTGATCAGCCTCGTGGATTGCTGTCACAGACACTTGGTCTCGCGTGACACAGAGGACAAACTTACCACGGGCTTAATAAATTCTGGTCCAGACTCTGCATGTGTGAGCTGATTTGCTTTCAATTTGAAGTTGCTATCACTTTCTGCACGTAAATTGACTACTCGTGTGCAAGAGCTACTTTTTGGATCGTCAAATTGGTAAACTTCAATCACAAACTCTGCATCAAATGTCAAGCCAATTAAACAACGAGAAACTTGCAGAAGCGAAGAAAACTTTTCGCCAATGAGAAGAAAGCACATTTGTCACGAACCACACCCAATGCGTGGGATTTGTAAATCGGGAGAACGGTGCCTGGTTTCGCAACGACGCAGGCCTGCAAGAAATGCGAAACATTTTGCAAAAGGCAGTGCAAGAAATCGTTCTGCCGAGTGCGTCGAATGGGTGTGAATTATTTGTGGCGCGAAAAGGAGAGATCTTCCCCGAGGCATAAAATCTTGCTGGTTAGATTCTGCAGTCGTGTTGTTGTCTTGAAATTTTGTGCCTTTCTGAGACAACCTTAACAGAATGTCTTTCCTCTCTGCAAGGAAAATCCATCGACAACATTTCAATTAATGTACAGGAATCTAAATCATTCAGATGATCAAAAATTTGTTTGACAAACTGGAAACAATGCAGCCCCATCAAAGTGTTTTCCTCCCTTCCGAAACGAATAGTTCTTTCTCTCTATTTGTACAGATAATGGAAGTAATGGGTGGGTGCCAAGTGTAAATGTACTGTGCAAATTCCGCCCACTCGCGCGACACTGCAAATGCTGTCTCCGCGGAGTCCATTCCCTCTGAAGGAAACCTTTTCCCATCTTAGCGCTGTGAACAAACTTGTGAAGAACGATAAAACGACGTGTTTGGCAACTGCTCTTCCCATTTTTTTTCCGACCGAACCTCGCCTTGCTCCAGCGTGGTTTGCGTGAACCCAGGAATCCGGTTGACCGGTCGGGCAGAAAGGCTGCCTACGACTGAGGTGGACAAGACTTGACTTGCGCCCCCGACAGACTAACTCTTCTTCAGCTGCTTCGCAACTGTCCGAAGGCTTTTCAGGAGTGGCCCATTCAGCTCAGGTGGATAATTCAGCCTGGGAACTTTCTCTGCGAAAAGGACCCATGAAGTTCGCGACTTCTTGCAAAAGGCCCCTTCTTGGTTTACGCAACAACCAAAACTTGTCTTCGCCAACTTATCTATTTTATGCCCACCAAGGAAACTGCTCCAACAAGAAAAATGAGTTTTCTTCTCCTTCTTCCAGAGATTTCGTCGAAATCAAGCGAAGCCAGCACTTGTTCGAGAGAACATCAGTCACAGTTCTCAACTTTCTTTCACTTATTTACAGCTTCAAAATGGATTGCAAGCGGCTCGTAAAATCTGGCCACAGACATTGGAGGATGTTTGAGGTCAGAGGAACTCTGAGGTACAGGTTTTACTTTCAGTCACTTTTGACGTTTCTTGAATGAGTTTGTTGAAAACCGACAGTGAACAATGTCGATTGTTCACCGGAGCCTCCCACAGATGAACACTTCACATTCTGCCCAATTGATGTGACCTCTGAAGTTCTGCGTGTCTTGCGGCAAGGGTACAAACAGTCCCCCCTGTCTGGAGTTGGAATGCCGCAAACACAAATCAAGTTCATTGTTCTTCTGCCTCGGGATGGATTCTGGCTTCGTTTGTTGATCACAACGCGAAAAAGCAACCCACAGCCGAAGCACATAAAAATGTAATGATCTCAAGTCCCAGGATGTTCCGGACCGGATATCATCGGTTTGGATACAGAAGCAGCGACGCAAATATGAAGGCAGATCAAGATCTGTCAGCCGTGGGCCGTATCCCAATCTCCATCAGACTTGACGATCACACTGTGGGGCCGAGTTTGGATCACTGTCTCTTGATCGTGTGTTAATCAGTACGCCAATCCTTCGTACCGGTGCGTGCACACAGACTGCCACTTTCCAACGCTGAAACTGCCTAAAGCATCAGAGACATAAAGCTCACCACCGGGTGTTTCTAAACCTCAAAGATGCTCAGGCCTGTGAGCACTCATTTGCACACCTGAGTCCATGGTCGCTGAAAAAGTTGCAAGAAATTTTCGCAGTGGTTGTGTCGCACTAAGTGTTTCTGATCAGTGCTGAACGACGTCAGTTTCCTGACCGGCGGAAGGGGTCCACAGCTTATGGTCAGACTCTCTATCTCTGTCAGGAGATCGCAGGACACCCAATGGTTGCCGAGGTCCAGAACCTCTGCTCATGGCGAGAGAGCATGGATTCCCAACCTGTGTATGAGACAGCGTTGTCAACTTGCGGTCAGGGGGAGTGGGTGAAGCTGTGCGGGAATGTTCACACACGATCACACAAAGGGAACCACATCAACACACACGGTGTTGACATCCGAACGTGACACCATGACAGCACAAAATTGTCGAGAGGATCACCAGCTCTGAAGCATCATGGCAGTGGAAAGGAATCATTTTCTGCTCAAATTCCTGTCAACAACGAGAAAAGTATCCAGACCCAGAAATTTAATCAGCTTTTGTAAAAAGGACGGGCAGCGCAACATAAACGAAAGCGGCACATCAATCAAGTCCGGTATCGTACAGACTTCAAATAAAACATTCCCCTTTGCCACCTTCATTAATATTTATCCGCTTTCAATTGGATCACAACACTGCCGTGGTCTGATATCTGACAAACCGCTGAGGAGTTCGGTGCATGAGTTCAATAAACAGACGTGCAGCATGATGACAACGAGATGCTCATGAAATGTGTCAGAGCTCTGAAAGTACAACCCGATTCTCCAACAAGAACACCAAGCACGGTAGACAATCGCCAAGCCGTGTCTCATGCCCATGAAAGAGATGATGCATGCAGCTCTCTGGCGGTCACAACAAACGCAGTTGTCATTGGGTGGTCTGAAAGCACAAATGTGCAATTTATTTGGCGATTCAAAGATTTTGTAATTTTTGAGCATTTTGCCTCAGACGTTCCACATGGCGTCCACAATATGCACCACTAGACGGTGTCTCTGACTTTTCAGGGGTCTGGGGTGGGGTCCCTCCAACTTTGCACCTAGGAAGGGGGGTAACGGTCGGCGCGAGCAAAAATCCTCTTGATGAGAAGGGAAAACTGAAGGGCCAAATGAAGAAAGCTACGAGTCCATGCTGAGATTCTGCTTACATCTTCAAGAGAAGGTGCGCCTGGAAGCAGATCCTCAGACCGCGTTCCATGCTGGATGATAAAAGTAGCTTTTGATCCTCTCCAGGCTTCTTGACATTCTGGAAATTGCATGCTGCAGACCAAAGCACCTGAATATCAAACAGTTCTTACACGCATGTTGGACTATTTTTGTCCATCTCTGGCGTGTTGTTTGGTCTGCATCTGCATGGTGAACTGACAACCTTCTTTGCGACTTCAGAATCAAGCGAAACAAACTTTTGAGAATAAATTTCCACGAACTGATAGTCGTTCTTATCTGAAGGACGATTGGTTTATTTTTCTGCCCTGCTGCACTCAATGGCTAACAGGTTGACAGGGTCTCAGACCCTTTTCACGCCTTTTCTGCAGTCATCAAGAGAAGATACGAATTGCAAAACTGGTTGCCAAGCGGTTCGCAGATATCTTTATCCGACAGATGCTGACATCGGCAAACTTTCGTGTTTGCATTTATTGAAGACCTGTCATGGACGCTGGGTGCAAAGAATTTGATTCCCGTGAGATCGATGTGAAGGTGACACGTAGCTTCACTTGCAAAAGAACCAACCAGGCCGATAATCGTTCGTTTGAACCCAACACATAAGATCCGCTTTGCAAGGCGACTTGCCCTTTGCCTTTCGCATGCTTGCCACTTTGCTCCCATTTTGGAAAAAGACAACTTGATCTTTCGGGAGCTGTGCAGATTGTTCACATGCACAGGCTCGTTGACCTCGGTCGTGGGAGCAGCAACTCGTCACTCGTTCAGTCACTTGGGATCGGTTTCGATTGGCAGCAAACACGAAGAACTGACAGCAACACGGACCCTTCCGTGTTCATCAATGTTGCAGTTTGCTGACCCTCCACACAAAGCTCAGTTCCTCGCAGGCGTTGTCTCGTACACCAGGTTCAATACAAAGCACTTGATTATTACGACACTCGTATCAATGACTGCATTCGAAATTCGCTCTGAGCATAATTTATCTTTCTATTTGAACGAGCAGGAGCTTCAAGTAGGAGTGATTGATCTTCAATAATCAATACCATTGATCTGAAACACAATATTGCACTCTATCGGTATTGAAAAACACAATTAAATTCATGCAAAAATTAAAATTTACAGAATGATCGCAGACTTTTTCATTTCGTCACCGAGTCCGTTCCTTGTCAGACACTCAGCATGCACAAGACAATGACTCCGAAAAAACACAGTACGTGACCCGTGTTACACACCCCAATTTTGTCTTGATTTTCTGGAACCATGGCCCCATTGAAACAATGGTCATCTCATAACCATGGACAAGACCCCCCCCCAAGTTTTGGTGATTAGGCAAGCCTCAAACAGTACCAGATCGGCTCTACAGCTCACGAGTCCTGAGAATCTGACGTGACAGAAGACAGGGTTGTTTTGCACTGAGACTCCAAAAGTTGATGCGCACACAGATCAGAAGGATCCATGCGGAGTGAGAGACGCAGAAAAGGCTTCCATTGCGCCTCTGAAGCCATTTTCTGGTCTGGAACGAGGAGCTGCCGATGCGTACAAAGGGGATCCTCCACTCCAGCCTGAACACCAGTGATTAATCTATTGACCAATGGACAAATAGCTTCGTTACCTCCACAGGCCGAGCTTATTTCATTACTCTGAGTGCTTTCCCCAGTCCAACCAGTCCTCACTCAGCAATATTTACGTCACTCGTTCAAAAGCTTCACAGCAAGTCACCCTTTACGATATCTTATCAAAAGTGGTATTCTCGTTTCAGGCAGAATTGTTCGTGCAAGAGAAAAAATCTCTTCCATCTTCGTTGCAAACCAAAGCGCACCAAAGGACCTCGGGAAGGTTGTTTCTTCACTCGTCGCACACATCCTCTTCGAAACTTTCCAAAGCACTGACAGACTGACTGCTGCTTGGTTCGGCTGAAAGCAACGTTCAAAACAAAGGAAGATGGGAAAAAGCAAAGTTTGTTTTGCATGTCGTACTTTTACTTTACATGCTACGTATTGATTCGTGAATGTGGAATTGTTTGCTGTAATTAAAAGCACCGCGAGAGATCATTGTTTAAATCGATAGCTGTTCAATGTTAAAATCAGTATTGATTGTCAGATTGTCAACTGCCATTGATCTCTCCAATTATTCCATTTCGGGTCCGTCACACTTCCCTTTGTGCCAAGTGCAATGGCATGATGGAGTTTGATTCGCAGACACAAATGGAAATTTGTCCAAACAATATGTCGAACTCACAAAGGAACAGCTTTTTGGAGCCAAACCAGTTTGTATTGAATGGTCTGTGAGTGAAACAGCGAGAGGAACAAGTGTGTGCCTTCGAGGGTAAAGTCGCTCCAGGCCCATAGTGCACGCACTGAGGGTCGAGGGTGGTCCGACTTCGTTCCGGTCACAAGTTTCACAGGTGATCCTTGGCACTTGTGTAAAAAAAATCCATGCCACAGACAAAACCTTTTTATTTTCTTTCAAAAAAAAAAAAAGTTGCTGAGGGGATGGTTGATATGGCTTGACCTGATGGGGCCCTGCTTTCTTCCTGTTGTTCCTCACACTTGGCGCTCGACAAACCAAGAACCAAGCCCTCGTTGTGGAAAGCAGTGTGAGCGCAGGTCAACTGGTCAATTTTCAAGAACGGCCATTTCGCCTATGTGTTTGGACCTCTGTGATGCGTTCTTTTCGTGTTTTGTTGTCGCAGCGAGAATGAGAACACCTGCCGGTTCTTCCGCAACACGAGAACACAAGATTCCATCCCCATTGTTGCAACACAGACTGTTCCAAGTTTCCATTCTTCGTTTTCGGAATTCTGTGCCTGTGTTATTCAAGAAAGAATCCACTTGTTCTCATTTGATGAACCTCAGCTTGGTTCCTGAAGCGACAACTGCTGTTCGAGGAAAGCGACGAAGGTGGTTCTCCCCGGAACTCATTACCATACATCACCCACATTTTCTCTCCTCAAGTAATCCCACTCACAAAGACATAATTACCGTAAATTGCACCCTTTCTGAAATCTTCACCAGCGTTTACGGCTTCCACATCCCGCTTGTTTAATTACATTTCCCTTTTTATATCCTTTGCATTTCACTTTGGTGTCAATTTAACAAAGCTACCGAAGTGAGTTATGGCTGAAGGCAAGCAAAGGTTCGAACTCGGAGTGGGTGGCAGTTATGACGACTTGGCATCATTTATTTTCCTCATTGCTGAGTGACAATTTGGATTCCCCACACAGTTCATCTCTCGTGTCGCCTGAGCATTGACCTCCAGGTGTCGAATACGACCCGTTGTCTTTTTCTCGAAGGCTGGTCGTCAAGAACGCACTCCATTCTCCAGGATATGTTCGCTTTCATGGAACTTACTGCATCGGGCATCCACAAGGCTGGACCATCCGACTCATCTGTCTCCGTTTCAGGTTTTTTTCATGAAAAATGTACATTTTTAACATATCACCCCAAATTTCCACGGACACAACAAGGACCTCATGACTGAGCAAAATGTATCAAGAGCTGCGCCATAAAACACAACAAATGAAGTGAATATGTGGGTCATTGCAACACGAGAAATCTCTCGCAGGAATATCGTGAATGATCGATCGTTATTGGGGCATAAAATATGATGAATAGAGCTCGGTTATTGGAATTGTTTTCCAACCGTTGGCATTGCGTAAGCGTCATTTTGTGATCTGCTGCCGCGGTTTCATGCGAGCAGGACGACATCGAGGCTTGTTCGTCTGCGGTTCTGTGGGTGTGGTTTCTTTCATCAAACTTGAGTGAAAACGGAAATTTGTAAAGTGCCTGGTTCTCAACAGAACCCTTACACTCGGCGAGCAACAGTTTCTTTTCAGCAAATCTTTTTCTGTTTCCAAATAACCACGCCGTTTGGCTTCGTTATTTCATAGACGCTGTTGAGTAAAGGCTTGAATGCCACTGCTCCCTCAGACATCAGCTAAGATTCATTGCAGAAAGACATGCGAAAGTCACATTAAATGCCGAAAATCTGAATTGTGGGCGACCCTAGAAATGGGCAATCACTTTGTGCGTTAAGAGAGGTGCAGTTTGCTTCAGTGGGCAATTTCTGCAGAACGAGCCTCCACTGCTATTTCAACCCAAAAGCTGATTCCTAATTCATGGAAACAATCATCGGCTCATGTAAGATCACTGCCTTTTCCATAACGTCTCTTGGTAATGCTATAAGGCTGATTTTCTGCACATAATGCAGCCAATGCGATGCAGCTCGGCTGTAGCTTAAATAGCTTTTGGGATGTCAGGATTGCACACATGACGATACTAAAAAGCTGAAGTACAAGCAGACAGATGAGTTCACAAAACATCCTCGGCACCCAAAATGGTCGGGCAGAAAACCTTCCCACACATCGTCGTCGTTTGACTTTGTCTGCCTTTGTCTGAAAGTTTCGAGGGTTGTCTGTGTCCACGGCAGGACAAGCACAAAGGCTCTGACAAGAAATGTCCAACCCAATCACACAACGCAAACACGACCCGAGCTTTGAAGGGAGAAGATGCTGCTGTTCCTGTCATTCTTTGTCAGGGTTCAGCTCGTTCGCCCATTGAAAGAAGCCGCCACACAAAGGTTCTTCCGGCACGTGTTTCCGCCGTCGACGGAAAGAGTGGCGATGGCTGGGAACAACGTCGAATCTTGACCTCCGTCTGCTGTTATCGCGCACACCGGAGTAAAGGCCGCGGCTATCTTTAAATCAGACAGACGTTGATCCAAATTTAGCATCTGGAAATTGAATCTGAGCGCAGGACCTGTAGATTTTTGTAATTGATGACCACGGGGCGGTTTACTGAATGAATAAATCTCCAGTTTCCTCGGCCAATTTTCTTGATCAATGTTGGGTGCTGACCTGATAACAGCGGAAACACTTTCAGCCACTTAGAGTAATCACATCTGACACCACGGCGCTTGCACACTTTCCTCCCTTCTTTGAAGTTCTTGTGTAAAGGACGAAAATTCAATCTCATGCCTTGTAGGACGAGGCCGAATGATAGAAAACACCACAAAGGTGTTGTCAATGAGGGATGTGTCTTTCAGATCTCGGGTGTCAAATACTCATGGATGTACCAAACGAAAGCATGAGGGTTTCTCAGGGAACCGCCTGATCGTTCTTTTGTGGACCTCCATCTGAATGACACATTTTGGAAGTCGGTGACACAACTCTACATGCAGGGACAGATTCTCAAAACTCTTTTTCGCACTCGCAAGAGCCTGGACTTGCTGGCCCGCAGGATGCACGACTGTCACTTTGTTATCAGGTCGATCCGCACAAGTGCCGGACACAAGCGCGACAACAGTCGTCCGTCTGTGTTGCGCGAAGCTGAAGCTCGGCGCGCAGACCGCTTTATGCTCCTCACGTTTGGGGGAATCTGGACACTGCAAATTGACAATTTGCAAACATGAACCGTGGGGCGTGGGCGCATGTTTCGCACAATGTGAGTAATCGGAGGCTCCCGGGTTGAGGCATTTTACGGTGCACGGAAAGGCATTGCCGTCACGGAGACGCCCCAGGTCATGGTTCTGCCGAGAGATTGAAACAAGACACATCGTCGTGAATGCAAGACGAATCAGTAGACTCTACACACAGACTTTTTTTTAGAAACGTTTAATTGAAGGTTCTTGCGTGTAGTGTCTTTGGCTCCAAGGCAAAGTACTGCCTTTGGCAGAGACTTGGAAAAAAGTTCTTTGTTGTCTCTCCAAATGTCTTTCTCGCAGAAGCCCATTTCGTTGTTCCGTTTGCGTGCGAAGTCTGTGAGAAGGGCTTGACCTTTCAGTGGCATGTTGAAAGCAAAGGAATCGGTGGACAATCTGGTTAATTTCAGTAAATCAATGAGAACAGGGAGAAGCAACTCATTTGGAGAAGTGCAGCAGCGGGGATTGGAACGGCATCAGCGGCGCATGCAACGGCCGAACCCATGTGCCGTGTACTCGTACACCAGGATCAAACCAGCTGCATGCGTAAAGCTTTTCGCTTCAAGGCAAAAGCTTCATTTTTGCAAAATGCAAAAGCTAGCAAAATGCTGACCTGACCAGCAGATAAGAATACTTGAACGTGTGAGAATCATTGACGTGTGGTCGCGGACTGTGATCTCGAAGCCCGACCGCAGACGGACCGCGCTGATTGCATGACAAAGCGCACTCCGCTCCGCCGAGGCAGCTCAATAAGTGGGAGTATTTTTGGAGAATATCAATGAACGCTGAAATAATTGCACGGAAAGAAAAGTTCCGACAACAAATTACCTTTTCTTTCCACCGTGGAAAAACGTTGTTTTAACGGAAGAGAATGGATGAATGCTGCGGCTGGATGGATGACGTGTGCAGTCAGACTTGCGTCACTGTTGTCTCCAGGTAAAACAAAACACGCCATTGGACAACAACGGAGCCCATAAGTTTTTTTTTTGCTTCAGCAGCTTTCTCTTGTTGGCAGAACTCTCACCCCTTCTGACTGGAGCTTTGGTTCTGCCTCGACAAGCCCGACGCGTCTCGCCCGAAACGTGATGCCTGGCGAAGCCGCCAGACCCATAACTTGTGCAGCCAGAATATGTTCCAGCAACTATATTTTCCATCAAATTTTGCCGATAACTGACTGTGATAAATTTCCAATTAGGGTGGGCAGTGTAGCAAGTTATTTCCCCTGATATGGGCATTTATTGATGCAAACCATATTCCTTAAATCATAGCATGTTAGAAGAGCGCTGGCAACATGGAGACCATCCTCCATACATCCTTGCCAGTTTGCTCAAAATGACGCATCAGTCCCACAAAAGTGCACTGCACTTCTTCGCAGATGCCTTGAGAGTGTTGCAACATGAAAAGCTGTCTTTCGTGTGCCAAAGCAGAGGTGCATCCGCTTGACCTTCGGCAGGTAAATTTACACCACTTACTCAAACACACAAGATGTGTGACAAACGACTCCGAACCCCCAGAGGACCTGCAGACGACGTGATCAAACAGTCTCTACGTGGGAGACATCGCTAAACACAGAAGCTGCAGGCCACTCAAGACGGAGATAATTTGCGGAATCTGTGTCCCTTCCCCAGTCACACTTGTGCCCATTTGTGTCGTTCTCAAAGATTTGGAGCGAGCTCTGCTCGGAGAAAGCACTCAAACTAATGAGGACCAATCCTTCAGCGCGGAACAACCCAGCCGCCCGCCTTCATTGAGATGTACAGCAAAAAGGTGAGCATTTTGGGACGCAAAACACACTGGAAGCCTCTTTATTCAGAGGAGTGCGTTGAGGCAAATGATGTTTTCGGAAAACACACCTGAGCTAAATTAGGCTTCGGGTAGGATGGACTTCCGAGGAGAATCGAAACAACGCGTGTGTTGAGGGAACCAGCTGAGACTTCGCAAAACAAGATGTTCTTTTCAACCTGAGGCAACGCACATCTTCCGAGCCCACAGCCAAAACTACACTTTGTGCTCCCAACCCCGTGAAGGACCACGCTGGACTCCACCACGTCGCCCCCCCCCCTTTACACCAACAATACTGTGCGGACAAAAGAAAATGTGTTTGCACTTGCTTGAACGTTTGAGGCTTGCTGACAACATTCGTTGTTGTTGTGAAACACCAAACGAAACCCCTGCCAGGTGTAAGAGTTCAAAGCAACAATCGAGAACTTCAGCCGTTTACCTCACTGACCTTTGGGTTGGAAGATACAAAGGGATCCCGATAAAAAACATCCCTTTTCAGGCCAAGAGATTGAAACATGTAAAATCTTGTTCCTAAAGGAAGAGTCTTGCTTGGCGTTCAACTCACACGTGGTTTGCCGACGCAACTGAACGACCAAAAGCGCAGACCTCTTCAATTTTTCAAGTCCTGCTCTGGTTGCAGGATTAAATTTCTTGTCTGGCCTTTTTGGATTGCGATGAATCAGGTAACCCGATTTTCTGGACATAAGACGAACCTACTCAACAGCACTTCCTTGAAAATGCAATTTTCATTTATGGACGAGATTGCTGATCTGGATGCTGAGCACCTTGGACACGACTCGCAGTGAAGGCAACGGATCCACGGTGTGGAGGGACAATGAGTAGGAGGAGGACTGTCTATCACTGGATTTGGCTGCCTTCAGCCGTGGCAACATTTGTGAAACACGACAACTAAAAGCAGCGTGGATCTGTATGGATCCGCAATAAAACCCCCATAGATTTGGGTCACTCTGAATTCTGATCACAAGGGATTGGTCTTCTATCTTCCTCCAGCAACCAACTGTATGAAGCTTATTCCTTCCCTTTTATAGGTTTATCCGCTCGTGACAAGATGAAATTTACCCAGAATATTTTCCATACTCCGATTTTCTGTGCACGAAAAGAGACCAATTCCATTATGTTCATGATGACTGATGCTGTCATCTACACAAGATTTCACACGAACAATTCCCAATGGCTGAGGTCAAGATACCAAACCTCCTTATTGGAAGCAGAACTTTGATGAAAGACCTGCAAACTCTGCCAAACTTCGGACCCTGCAAAGGCACGGCAATTTATGACTTCATCAAAGGAGATTGGCTTGTTTTTGGATGATCTATTCTTCCAATGGCACCAAAGTTCTTGCTCCTACGTGGTAATCCGACCTCCATCCAATACTTTGTGGTATTCGCTTCAATTTAACTTGTGTTTATGAAGGATCATAATTTTACAAGAGAACTGTCTTCAAAGTATTCAGTGCTTTTTCTGGCACACGCAGTTCATCGTCTCAAGTGCAAATGTTGAAACTTGGCTTTTGAATGGAAACGACCTCAGAGCAAGACCCTCTGGTCCATTGCAGGGGGATCTGCTGCGTTCCCTTTTGTGTGTTCACGTCACAATCCTATTTTCAGCACTCTTCCTGTTTCGCCTGTCTCGTGATGCAAGTTCTGAGACCCAAAGGGTTCGTTTCTCTCACACCAAAGAGGGATTCATGTTTCTTGGTGAGTCAGATTGATATCTTTCATTCAATAAAAAGTGATGACATCAAAACCTTCATCGTTTTCTTTGAACTCGAACACCAGCTCCCTCAACAATTTGTGTAATGTCTGGAATTACTGTTGTCTCAGCAAAGTCGTTTTCGGAGAGCCTCACCAAGAGCTGCATCCCGGGGAGCTTTGAATCTGATATGCCGTCGAACAACGCACTTGTGCAAAGTACTCCACAGCAAGCGCGCCTGAATATTTCCACGCAAGAAAATCTTTGAGTGCATCATTGAACAACATTGCACTATCTGAACTTGCGTTTCGCGGAGGTGCAAGACAGACAATTGAATCAGAGTTTTGAATTTTCACAATCCACTATGTGTATGTTTTGTTCTGTAAAAGCGTTCGTTTCGAGACTCGTGGAGATTCGTATGTCTGCTTCCATTTTCTGTCGGAACCGTTCCCGTGAAGCATGGACCTCTCTGCCTCGGCATCGCCCGGAGTCCCGATGAAATGTATTTAGTGTCCGAATGTATTTTCTAGTCCCATGCATGAGGCAGTGATCTACATTAACCTCAGCAGCGCAAAGCAATATGGGAATCAATTTTCCCTCATATTTCGGGTCATTATGGCTTCCGATTTTATGGCCCATTTTCATTTCCTTCTTACGAGCGAGATTCGCTACGAAACAGAATTTTTCAATTGCGATAGTTGCGTCGAATAGCACTCGTGCAACTGAGTCGGAACGATATCAACCTGACGCACCTGTCGTTGTCATGGAAATAGAACTGACTTGGATGAATTTTGGCGATGCAGCCGAGCTCTTCTCGCAAGATTTGCGGGCCGATGGAGACGTAAAATATGGTCACGCTGCAACTTTCTTTGTTTCATTGTGGACAATCACAACACTATCGCCTCAGGGTTGGAGTCTGGAACAAATGGAGACGACCTCCAGCCCTGTGTTCTGAAAGTCACGCCTCCCCCTGTGTCTAGAAAGATTGTTCTCGCTGGCGCCGTAAGTGGGAGTCTGTCGTGTTGTGGTTCCAGTCACGGAGGAACAACGTGCTCTGTGTTGAACCACGAAAAGCATCGATGTCCAATTCGGAGGGACAGGTCTCCTTTTGCCGCAACACATGGGGATCAACCAGCAGACAGCCATGACCTGTGCTCTCATTTCCCAAAATAGAAAGTCGCTGAGTCCCCAAGGGTCCAACCAGATGCTTCTTGATCCCACTCGATGCCGGCCATTCACCAAAGTTGACTTTTTTGAAACCTCCTAAATCAAACCGCAATTCAATTGGAAGAAATCTCCCCTTGCATCGGATGCGGGTGTCTTGTACGAGAGTAATAAAATCACCACAGCAGAAACGTGATAAGAGTCACAGCACTGTTGACTGCATATTGTAGTTTAACGTGAATCTACGACCGAAAGGCTCGGCGAATCGAAGCGAGGCAGTCACTGAGAAGCCAAGGGCGTAACTTCCTATCAGATCTCCACACGCACAAGAAGCTTCATCGAGATTCTCAACGAAGAACCCAAAGTTAAGAGAGTGTCTGATCTGACAAGTGGCAGCCCCATCTAACGAAGGCAATCTGACGGAAAATGCAGTTGTCCTCCACGTGAGAACTTCAAAGTCACACAAGGTGAACCACGACTGCCGAAAGTGATCACTATTGTATTTGTCTTGAACATGTCAAAACAACGAACACGCCCCAGTAAAGCGCCTGGGGCCCAGCAAAGCACCGTTCCCCAACAGAACAGAGTGCAGAGCAGGTAAATGGACAATCAGAAGTGCCCAACCTTCGTGCCAGAAAGGACGATCAAAGCTGGCCCTGAAGGTGTTTCAATCAAAGTCAACGAACACCAAAACCATCGGACGTTGACCCGCACCAAACAGATGAGCGAGAAACCCACGCATGTTCACACAACATCAGATTGACAGATGTGGAGTCTGCTCCTGACTGTCGTTCCCTTCTGTCCACATGTGCGCAGAATTAATACGAGGCCTGGCATTATTTGTAGCAATGAATCTGGATGACGGCAAAAGGACACTGTAATTCTGTCTGGATTTGATAGCGGGAACTGGACGCTGATTTTCCTGTGATTCCTGATGACAACAAAGCCCGTGTAGATCTGCAGATATTGCCCAGGGTGATCCGTCTTCCAGCCGCAACTTTTGTCATGTCCTAATATTACTTTGCTTGAGCTTTCAGCGAATGATGTCACAGTGTCCAATTTGTGGGTCCATTTGTGAATGAAATGCTGCTCTTTTTTGTGTTATGCACAACTGAAAACACAGATTTTCGGTTTCCTCACATGAGGCAGATTTGTGGAACAGCAGTCAAAACGTCCAAGAGGAACGACGCAAACATCAAACTTAGAAATGCACCTGAACAAAAAACAAGATGAGTTATTGTCCACTGGGCCACCACAACTGCAGCCAAGTGGACATTTCTTTTGGTTGACTGAACCACAACAACTTGGAGGAAATGAACTGAGAAAACAGAACTTCCATGAGAAAATTAATTTTTGTTTCCCCCTTTTCAGCACGATCGGGTGCAAAAATGTACGTTGCGATCTTTTCACTCGGCGTGCTTATTAACTTTTTCAAAGTTGGGGTTCGGTCTCCTTTGTCACATTTTTTCAATCCGCGGGAAGTCTGTGGTAGAAAGTTCGGTCATGTGCACCTAGCAACAAGCGCTTCTCTCTGGGTGGGTAGCGTGCTGTCTGCAGCCGCACGTTCCACATTTGTCAGCTTCATCGCTTCTCAAACAAGACAGTTCGTGAAAAGGACATTTTTGTTGACAAAGGAAACAGGATCTCTGTTCTGGAATCAGCACGGAATTCTTCATCTCACCTCCTCCGAGAGACTCAAAGGGGAAGCGACCGACGACCTGCCGGAAATGAGACAATGGATCAAGCTCCTTGCAACTGAACTTGTCAGCAATCAGGGTAAGGGGAACATTTTGCACTGAGAAGTTGCCAGACAACCGAATGTGGTTGAGGTCGAATTCTTGGCTGCAGAGGCAACCACATCGGAATTCCTGGAGACGTCTGGTTCACACAATTCAAGAGTGAACAAATGAGAGTTGCGATCTGGTGCAAATTCGTGGGTCTGTTCCAACCATGAAATGTGATCTCTGTTTCCCAAAATGGATCAAATATCTTTGTCGTCAGAAATTTATCAGACAAATTGGCTGCCTTCGTTTGCGATTGCCAAGAAGAATTCTGTATCCGTGTGCTGAGGAACCACCTATTCATTTGTGAAAAAGAAATCAACTATCCTTGCGTTCTTTCCAATCTTCTCCTTCCGCATGACATGATACACCATCAGTACAAATGATTACAGCATCATAACCTCTCCCCCAGAGATCCATAATTCTACACTGATTGCCAAATAAGATTACATATTCCTCTCCTCAAAGATGGCAACCAAGTGCCATCCGCAATCGAAGATACTGCTGCGGGCCATCCATCTCAACAACCATGGTCCTGAAATCTTTCCACATCAAGACTTTTCGGCTTTGAAAGTGAGAACACATTCAGATGACAACCAGAATGATGTAGCGCACATCCCAAAAAGAAAAACCGTCCGAACATGAAAAGGTGAAAGCTCTTGCAACTTGAAAGAAGGAACTAAACATTTTCCCTTTTCTCAACCCACACATGTGGAGCATCAACTTTTGCAAACCGGATTGCTGACGAACACAGAATGCCCTCTTGACCCAGGGAACAAAGCAGAAGTGGCCTCCACAGTTTCTGAGTCAAGGATTCTTTTCCCAGTTGTTCGACACGTTCGAGTGCGGTTCTCCGAAACGAACTACTGGACTCGAGCACCCTTGTACTGGCCTCGTCAAAGGTGCCTCACCTGCAGGACTCCCGCCCACTCACCAACTCCACATTCTGAACCAACACAATTGATTTCACCAAACATTCAGAATCAGGAGCGCTGTTGCACCAAGCAGCGACAGTAACAAGCAAATCTGTCCTCTGTGGAAAGTGCATTTCTCGAAACGAATTAACTTCATTGTTATGCAGCGTGAGACTCAAATCACTTCGTTAAAACATATCGCAGCAGCCAATTTCCTGCTACATGGGCTGACTTGACTTTGAGCTTTCCTGGGTCTTAAAAGGATTACTCCAAGCGGTATGGAAATTTTATTCCGGCGTTCGTAATGACGAACTGGTGGAAATCTATTCAGACACGCAACACGACAATGTTGCAAACATCAGCCGCAAACAGAGGACCGCAGAAATTAAAACGTGTGCACCCAAAAAGTCTTGTCACCACAAGCGGACGAAACCAACGAATTACTGAGTCGCATCCACAGAATATCTTTCTGACTAGAGATTTGCGGACGACGTATCCGGGCAGGGTCAGAGCACATGGCCGTCCTTCTTCGTGGCATGACAGATGGGCCTGGGGTCGCTTAAGCTCGAACTGAACCAAGCAGCCTTGGCTTCGTCCGTGGATCATTGGTCTCATCTTTCCATGTGCACGGCAGAATCGCGACATTGGCTTTTCTTCCTCTGTCAGTCATGAATCCGACTAAAATCACCAATCCATCCGCACCGTCCTGAGACATAAATCATGCACCTCAGACTCACACGGAAAGAATATCCAAACACTCAATCCCGGGCAATACGAAAGTCTGGCATCAAGAGATACAGCGCTGGAGTGGGAGACTCAATCGAGGGGGGAATCCCCGGATCAAGCTGAGCACTCCATTACACACGTGTCACTCGGAATGACCTGTCACCAGCTCCTCACCAAACACGGACTAAACTCGCCGGTGTTTGGGAAGGACTGTGACACCGGATTGAGATGGAGGATAAAACTGATTATGAGATTCAGAAACCAGACGGACACGAATTCCATCGGATCTGCTCGGTTGTGTCCATCATAGAAATCGGATTCGGACTCGTGACTTTCCTGCACTGACGACTCGCCAACCACGAACTTCACAGTATTCGACACGTGAATCGAACAAGATGTGCTCAGACAGACAAGTGGCAACAATTGCACCAACTTTCATTTTCACATCGACAACAAATATGGGCAACACGCGATCAGCATCATCCATCCGACACTGGCTTTCGTCCTTTTCTCCCGTCCGACAACCATCACGACGGAAGCGTCAATTCAAGCAGACATTTTCCGATGCCTTCACACAAAACGACCCATAATCTCTCATTCCAAGTGTCTATTCCATTCCATGAACACAGTTGAACCCGTCGACTGATAAGCCTGTCGTATAAATTATTCGCCCGTCGTTTGTTTTTCTCGCATGTCCTGATGAAAACAGAGACGTCCCAAGCACATGCAAATGATGCATTCATTGATTGCCCTGTTAGTTAAGCAGGAGAGAGAGACGGCTGAATTTATGGAGCCACAAAAAGTGCTCTCAGGAGAAATCTCTCCTGGCCCAACAAAAACTGTTCACGGAACAACATCCAGTTTGCGCATGCACGAGCACAACAGCGGGAAGAGAAGCAGTCGCGGTTTGTGACACACCTGCAGTGCGCTCTCCATCACCGTTTTCATTTGACTCGCTCTTCAGTTGGAAACAAAACAAGGTGGTAGGGATGGGGAGGGAGCAACCAGCTGCTGATCAGTGAGCATCAATGTTCAACAAATTCTGCAGTTTCAATCGGTGAACAGCAGTTTCCGAGTCCTCGTTCATAGTGGTTTGCCGCATCTGATTCGAACAAAGACAATCCACAACGGAGAAGTTGTCTTCATGAAGTTCTTTTTCAAAACGACATTCCACTGCACATCGTGCAACAAACAAACGTTGGGTCAAAAGACAATTTTTTTTTCATCTCGAGCTGATTGGATTTTGACAGATTCCAAAGTCAAACACAAACGCAAGCCTTCGGTCGTTTCTTCTGCGCGAAATGCTGCTGCACTGTCCTCTGGCACGAGTAAATTACGCAGCTTTCCGCGGTGCGTGTTCCTCCCTTTCTCTGTTTAACTCACCAGACTCCCTCACATTAATCTGCCATCTGGAATTTCTCATATCGGCAAAACTGTTTTACACTCCCCACACCCGACACATGCCTTCTGTGCCCTCAACCACTTGAGAAATTTTTAATGCTCAGACGAAATCAACTGAAAAGTCTGGCGCACCAGCTTCCCTGTCACAAGGGTGTGCTCAACACCACAACACCTCACACGATCTCCAGGTCTTTGTCGATAGCTTGTGAGAACTGTCTTTTTCTGGACGACTCAGCTTTACCAGGGAATATTTTTATGTGCGTGACAAGAAGAAGACTGCGACTCATCTGACGATGAGGCACAAAAACGAGCAGCTCCCAACATAACGGCCTGGTGACCAATTCAACTCGGTCAGTTCGACAAAGGCACAAAATTTGGTGCAGCACATTCCTTCAAAGCGATCCTTTCACAAGTCGCTTCTCTATGTTTCATGGCCAAAGTTCTGCCCAAACAGCTGCGGACCACTGGAGCCTGGAACAACCACCAACCGTGTGTCCTGGGTCTCGCCGTTACGTGGCAGTGTTTTCTTGCTGCAGTTTGTTCTTGAGGTGTTCACTGATGGTTCCAGTTGGGTCTTTCTGGAAGGCAGGGTGCTGCAGGACCTGCTGGAAGATGTTGATATCCTGCATCCTGTGGAGAGAAACTCACTTGTATTTCAGAGACGAAAACGCCGTGTTTGAAGAAAAGCGAGAATAACATTCTTCGCAAACTTACATTTCTTTCTGCCTCTGCTTGGTTTTCTTGATTGGCTTTGGTTTTGCCTCGTTTCTGCAACGAAAACAAACAAAACCCCGACTGAATTATGAATGGCGAAAAGAAATCACCGACAGACGACACGATGGTTTCGGAGTTCATGGAAACTCAATAAAAACTTGCATTTGTGTCTTGCTCTTCAAGGGTGACAAAGGAACAAAGACAAAACATTTGATTCTGCAATTTGACAATGAAAACCATCTCTGCCCAACAGCGAGTGAAACGCCGGCGCCGCACCTGTGCGCGTCGCGCTGATGGCCCGTGTCCCGCAGCAGCAGCTCCAGCGTCGGCAGCGTGTCCTCCAGCGGCCGCAGGTCGCCCACGACAGCCGTGTCGCGCCGCCGCGCCCGCGCCTTCGCCTCCTTCTTCGCCGTCTGAATCGCCTCCACCCCTGCACATCGCACACAAGTCTCAAACCTGGGCAACCTTTCTCGTGTTCTCAAGTTGGTGTCTCTCAATTCAGACGAAATCTGAGTACCACTTCTTTCATGTAGAGACCAGGCCACACAGAATGTCACAATGACCCCAACAGTTTCTGGCTGCAACAAAATGCACGGAGTTTCTGTTCCATCGCAGCAACAGCCTTATTTGGAAGTCGCAAGTACTCACGCTCCATCCATGTGTTGTGCTTTATCTGTCGCTTTTCTTTTTTCGACATGTTCATTCCTCTGAACGTTTTGCTGGTGACGGCGCTGCGAGCGTCGAAGTCGGGCAGCTCTTTGGTGGCTCGACTCAAGTCAATGTCAACGCCTTCGAAAAGGTTCGCTCTTGGCATCTCTTCAGAAACCTGTTACGACAGGACAAAAGAGCCACGTTACTCATTCGGTCTCACGCTGTTGCAACGTACAGTGAGACCTGGAGGTCTCTGATTCAACGACTGTGGTCCCATCGAAGGTTCACTGTTGCCACAAAAAAGACAAAATGTTGCCAATTTCACAACAAAAGAGAAAAGAGATTCTGCTGCTTGCTGTGAAGTCGACGAAGCACAGACATTGAATGCACGACCTACGCTCTGAAGATGTTGACTGACCTCGGAAAGTGTTTCAAGCTTCATGTCCACGTCGGCTGCCCCTTCCTCTTTGGGTTCCTTCTGCTTGAGTCGAACGGCACTCGTGTGGTACTTCTGACGTCGTGTCTTCGTCTTGCCCATGTTATTCACTGCTGACTTCCGCCGATAGATCTACTGTAACAAACGAAGTCCCGGTAGCAAGGACCTGATGGTCGCGCGCCATCTTGTCCCTGCCACATGTCGTGGAGGAAGAGGGGGCGGCTGGGGAGGGTGGGGGTGGGGGAGGGGGTAGAAATTGAGACAGACGCACACATGAATGCTCGTAGACTCTGCTGGCATTCAAACTGATTGCTTCACCTGATGGCCGGTCATAGCGACCATCAAACAGGTTTCGCGTTGGATCTACAACTCATGTGTGTGACCAAGATGCGCCTTGTAGTGATATCACAAACGATCAGTTGGGTATCTCAGGTGAGACTGACGCAGTGGCGCGAATCTCTATGTTTATTGTATGTACAATGCTGCCACCTGTCAAGCAGTGGTTTAAATTCACAGCTGGTGTGTCACACCACACTCCTCCCCCACCAGGGGGGGCTGGCCTCAGCCAATTAATTATATTCTAAATATTTTTATATTAAATTATTACAT
>JAAUXT010013031.1_pt1 | contig 21194 bp, 19 predicted proteins | sample 7278171 | NCBI WGS metagenome assembly JAAUXT01 (sample SAMN14350112, study PRJNA611818) | marine sediment metagenome | isolation source: surface marine sediment (1.8m) | place: French Polynesia: Moorea | collected 2018-08 | reverse complement strand
GCTTTGACGCTCAGCATCAGAACTTGGACAGAAGTACGCCACTAAAAATTATCCTAGTCAAGGCACCCCAATTTGCAGGTTATACACGGCCCCAGTAGAAAACCTTCGCAAAGGTTTGGCATCGACTCAGTTGGGTTTGTTGGTTGGCTGGGTGCAACTTCAACCCCAGCATTTCTGTGGCCGCCTGTAGAAACTTTGTCCTTGTTTGCGGTCTGTCTTCCACTGTGAGGGAACAACTTGGCTGTGAAAGGGACGGAGTGCATTCGAAACCAAAAGTAACGGAAAAGGAAAAGGAACACAGTAAGACAATCTCAATCCGACCTTCTTGGATGCTCATCAGGCTGTGGTTGCGTGCATTCATGTATGAGAATTTACAACAAACCATGTTGTTCGGTTTGTTCTCCACGCCAATTGACTGATTTTCTCACAATGCCAAGAAAACTTTCGGTCCCTCGGCCTCGAGGTGATTTGAACATCGGATCCGCACATTCAGGTCGCTCATTCGGATTGCTTTTGAATATAACACAAACTTGCCTCTCTACCACTGACATACAATTGATCACTTCCAAAACTCTTTTGATACATGAAGTCTGCAGCAACATGGGGAAATTGTCGAAGAAGGTTTGAATGGCTTTGGCTACCGACAAAATTTTGCTCCTTGCTCCAAACCCAAAAAGCCTCCCATGATTGACTTGGCTACGGAATGCATTGTCTAAAACGTAAGATCTAAACGCCAAAAATTTATCACCTCCGCAAACTTTGCCACCTGATTCAGAGATCCAGCACAAGCCACGAAACATTCCAAATAAGTGCAAACGTTTGCAAAAAAACAAAACAAACTATTTTTGAATAAAAGTTCAAAGTTAAACTTTGACCTTCCATCCTACCCCACACTAGCAACACAAGTACGGGAATTGTTTGCAACCAATTCTCTTTGCAACCTGTACAGTTTTTGTTCATGAAATGTTTGTGAACAATATGACTGGCACACTTTTCCATCCAACCCCCTGCCCTCACCCATAAAATCAACTTTCAAGTTCAGCTACCTGAAAACCAGGAGAATATCCTACCACACAAACAAAACGCACATATACTTTGCCAAAAAAACCTTCTGCTGTGACAGAAATCATCAAAAAACCCTTGATCAAATGTCACTCACATTCATGACACAGCACATAATATCCAAAACTTTTGAATCTACCTTTTTTAACTTTTTGCGTTGAAATTTTCTGAGACTTTGGGCAGTATTTGGGACCCAAAACACAACAAACAGACCATTGAACACAAAATTTGTACCAAAAACTTGACAGAGCCTGCAACAGATTTTCATCCACGACACAGATGATTTGTTCAGGTCCCTTGTTCAGTCGCTCAATAATTGAGCAGCCCGAACAGCGCCCGTTTAATCACATCGAAAACACAAGTGTCGGCATGAAGAGGTCCGGGCACACCCACAGTGGTTCGGTTGAAAATGAATTTCGACGCCTGGAATCAAGGCCGCTTTCCGAGGTCCCTGCCTGTCTAGACTTCCTTGTGGTCACCTGGCGCTGACGCGCACTATGTTTTGAGCCATTCATGAAACTTTAAAGGAAGCACGGGGTCTGAATTGAGTGCACATGCCCAAAGTGTCCGCGGCCAACAATGCCAGAGCTGCTTCACCACGGAAACAGACAGGAGCTTCGTCAAGGAAATCTTCGTCCTTTTTGTGCAACGGAGCAGCGAAACAATTTGGAAGATTTTGTGTCAAAGGAAGTAAAATTCGCTCATCTTACTGAGCAAGTCAATTTTTCCACTTCAAGACAGAACTCCTTTCTCTTGGAACACGAAATGGCTTGCCAAACAACATTCTCGAAACGGGGTTTGTGCTTTTCCTGAACTGACTCAAGTGTTTTTCATGCAGTTTCTTCAATTAGTCGTGCGATCAGAACTTGTTTGTTCCAAAAGACACGAATTCGAGTACAAATGAACAAAAATGCCCCGTAAGATTGTGTTGGTCCGTCCGCAGACGCTTTCAATGTGCAAGCGTCCGATATCGCCTGTATTCGGTACATCTCATGCCCCAAGGGCTGAACATGGTTCTGGATTAGAAAGGCTGATAGTGACAGTTTCACGAGCAGACTGAGGGCGTCCGTCTGCCGCAGACATGTACATGCCGCCTCCGGTTTCGTCTTCGCCGTCTTGGAACACATTTGCCTGAACTAAAGAGTGAAAAAGTTGTCATTTCACGCCATGAACAAGAAAACGGAACCACCTTTTTCACTGGTGGTCCGACGGCAACAGAATTGTCCCTCCAATCGTTTTAAGACCTGTTTCTCACATGCAAGGACCACTAACTGAGCTGTTTATCCCTGAGTACAGCTCCCTGAGGTTTTGGTTGTTGGGTGTTGAACTCTTCAGCTGAAAAAGACAGAGTTTTTCAAAAACAATTTGCTGACAAGGGACATTTTCAACAATGCTTCTCTTCTAAACAGGGCAAAACCACAAGCAAAACAAGCAACCAGCAGAAAAACAGTGACAAAGAAGTGCTATCATGTTCTGACAAGACAAAGAAACCAAACAGCAGCAACAAAAAAACCCTTTTGTCCCAAACCACGATTTGAAAATCTGTACAAGTTGACGAAAAAGTGCAAATTTTGAACCAGATGTTGTACCCAATGGGAATATAGCCCGGACTGCAGCGTTGCAAGCACCGAAGTACGCAAGCAACTTACCATGGCTTTCTGCCAGAGCCAAAGTCCTACCCAGGGACAGAATCCCATGACAAGATTGTCAAAGGACCCCCCCCCCGAAGGTACAGACCTGACCAGCCCAAGTCCTCTTGTACTCAGAGTTCAGGTCAAAACTGCATCAGTTGTGTGCCATGCATGCAGCCCTTGCTACTCTTTGCAAATTCCTTGGGGGCCTGTCCTACTTTGTCCAAGCTCCAGGAAACTTGGTGCAGCAAAATCCAATATGGTTCGTGTGATGAAACTTTGTACCCACAATTTTGGAACAATTTTCACATTTTGATTACCGGAATTTGTGGAGCTGTTTGATGCAGAAATGCCGTAGACCTACTTGCTGACTAAAACGTATCAAACCTTTCAATGAATACCCTGACCCAGTGTACCCTGAATGCAGGAAAGGAAACCTTGAGGGGTGTTTGGAGAGTTGTCTCATCCTGAACAAATGACAAAAAGCACATGAAAACCCCCCAAGGGTAAAAAAACACATTCCGAAACGTAGTTCGGGCTGAAAAAAGTGTTGCAATTGTGCATGCCTGGGTTTATTGCCGATGATCCCGCCCCCTTCTGCGATGAATTATGAAGAGTAACACTTAACCCTGTGAGCAGAACATCACTCATGTCCAGAAACACGTTTGGCAGGTAACTGAAATATTCATCTGAGAAACATCTGCTGAATCTCATTTTGAGCGTTTACTTGTTTTTCGGAGCAATTTTGTGTTGTTGTTCCAAGAACTGGTCGCGTGACAGTTAGGCAAGGGATGGACATTTATTCGACATCACGTTTACCGACAGATTCGTTCTTTGCCACCAAGGCTGCGTGAATTTGCCGCAACCAAAAGGGCCACGTTCTCGTAAATCTTCTTCCACGTTTCCTACATCGCTGGCTTGTCAGCTGAAGGATTGTTGCACCTTTTCCGCTGCATGTGCGGGTGAAAATTTTTGATGTGCTGCTTGCTCCTGGAACACAGTTTGCACAGAATGCCTTCTGATATTTGAACGCAAATTGTTAGAAAAAATACTTCTGTTTGATGTTTCTGAAAGGTGAAGTCGCATCCGTATACGGTATTCACTTGGTTGTGTGACATTTGAAACCATTAATGCGGAGGCTCCTTTCAACAAACCTCATTCAAACAAGCTTTGAAGAATGTTGACGTTTGTAACCCGAAAAAAACTTTTCACTCCTTTCTTGTTTGTGCACAAACCTCAAACTCCAAAAGGGAACTGTTGTTAGCAAACATTTTTTCGTTGAGAGCGAGGGTAGTTGTGAGAGAAAGAAAGAATCTCCTCACAGTTTTTCTGCATCGAGGCTCCCTCTGTACGTGGGGTGATTTTCGCCACTTGTGGGTGTGGTTTACCTCACCGTGGGGATTCTACTGTCTCTGAAGAGTCTGACCAGCCACGGGGAGTTTGACTTGCCACAGGGAGTTGATGACCAGAGATCGTTTTTGTTCGTGCCCTGTGATTGAAACTCTGGTTGGAACTGTTGTTTTGCAGACGCTGTTTTCCTTCACAAAGTTTCAGTTCAGGTCAGGCAAGGTCTCATTATCTCCTGTGCCCGTTGTACCTTTTTTCTTCCTCGTAGGTCATCCGATGTGGCTTCACGCGTGTACTTGGACGCTTCAGTCTCTTCTCAGGACCTGTTCCCACACAGTGCAGAAAATAATGTTTCGTTCAGAGGGTAGCATTGAATCTGTCTTCTTAGGCTTTGCACACCTGAAAAGACCTGACCATGCAGTCACACTGCTTCCAGTGCCGAGGTGGAGAACAAGTGAGTAAATGTTCCTTCGAAAGCTTTGCCGATTCGTGGATGAGCTTGCAATCATGATGTGGTTTGCAATCAATGATGGGCACAGAAGTTCGGGGGACTCTTTCTTTCTCCGCTGTGAGTGTTCGTTCCTGTTTCGTTCATGCCCAATTTCACATCTCTTTCCGAACTATTCCTTCTCATGTCTTGTGCTCTGTGAGCTCCTGTAGAAGGCATTCTCTCCAAAGTACCAACTATTAAACAGGATTCGACAAGCCGCTGACAGTGGGATCTCAATTGTATGTGGTTCCTCCTCATAGCCAAAAAATTCCACTCATGGTTTCTGCCTGAAATTCGTTCGTGTGTTCAGAGTACTTTGGCGGATCTGGGAGAGGGCATAAATGGAGCCTTCACTGTCCACCGCAAAGTTTGTTTGCTGAGTTCTCCGCCAAAATTCTCAGTTCCCGGTTCTTTCAAGGATGAAAGTTTGTCCATCTGCGAAAAGTTTGGGGTCCTGACTTTCCCCAGGATCCGCTGAAAGTGAAACTAATATTTTAGCTGCGTAGATCTTTGCGAGTGTTTTGAGTCAGAAAACTCGCTTTTTGTAATAATTCAGAAAGCAAAGCACTCTGCGAATGGAGCACTTGCAGGGACTGTTGGTGTAGATTTACTGACTAGCATGACAGAATGCTTCCCAGAGGCTCAGTAAAAATGAATATTTGATACAACACAGCGAAACGTTTGTGTTGTGCCATTAATGAAATTTAATTTCAAACTGCAGGAGGCTCTGTGTCTTTACGAGAAACATCTCTTGGATGAGACAGTGGACCTGGCTAAATTTAACACCTTGTGACGGGTGGGGGAGTGAGATTGATCACTTTTGGCGTCAAGGCTCCTTTGAAAGTCAATTCAGAAAATGACCATCACACTCCACGCCACTTCTGTTGGTTCTTTCCGGTGGGTTCTTGAGACACATTTGAAGGCGCTTTGTTCGTGCGTCGAGTTCCGTGCACTTTGATTCAGCCAGTGAATTTTACTCCGCTGACAGCCTGAGATCCACTCTTCAGGAACGTACGAGCACCTCGGTTATGTTGTGTCATCATGTCTGTGAGTCGCAACAAGAAACAGTGGTGTTGTCAGGGCATTGACACTTCTACACGTCCACTCGAGCTCATAATCCACACAAATACTTTTGTTTCAATTTTTGCCAGCAACTATAGATTGCCGCACCTCCACGCACCCAGATACCTTTCTCCCGAACTTGTGACCAAAAAATCTATCCCGCGGGTAGATTCCGAGTGTAAAATTCAGAGCTTAGTCTTGTTCGTTGTTGGGGGACACAAAAATGTAATTCAGAAGAACACACTTCCGTGCAACCAAATGGGCAACCAAGACTCGAGCAGTACGAGCCTCATATCTCAGAGTCACTGACTGCAGGGTGCATGCACTCAAGGAGTTTTGGTGCTTTCAGTGTGGGAACTCAACAGCAACACATTTTGGACAGCCCAGTATGAAATGGCCACTTCATTTTCCCAATAGACAACAGATTTGCTTGCATCTCAAGGAAAAAAACCTCCTGGTTTGCATGAAATACCTCAACACGAAGGCCGGTTTGCCTCTCTGCCGAAGCAAGGCAAAGGCATGTTTAGGATTGCATGTTTGTTTGAAAACGAAAGGCTGCCACTGAAAGCGCTTGGGATGAGCAGAGAAGGATACGCAGAGTAAAGGCAGAGACAACGTATAACAAGGAAAACACACGATATTTGACAACAGCGCCCACACTTCGGAACAGTGGCAGAGAAGTTTCCTTTTCTGGGGTCGGCAAGGGCTGAGCTCCAACTCGACGAAGGCCTGGTGCTGGCGTGTCAGAATGCCCAATAAGAACTCCTCCCCTGCATTCTGACCCTGCAATTGCTGTGTCACAAATTCCTCCCCTGCTCATTGCCAAAACAGCACACAATTCAAACAGCAGTGAGTGTTTTCCCCTGCTCATCATTTAGTTTCAACAAGAAGGAACAATCACTGATCGTGATTGAACAGATGTCTGCACCGGAGTTGAGAAATCCAGTGTTGGCCATGAATGGTATGCTGTTTTGACCACACACAGGAGAGGAGAGGAGTTATGACACTGTGCTCACAGGGTCAGAACTAGTGTTCCTGGCTCTGGGAATACAGGGTCAGAATCGAAGGGTCAGAATGCCTTGGGAGGAGTTCCTGAAACAGGGAGGCATTTCAACACCCTCTAGTACACACACTGCCTGGTGTGCGGAGGAGCACCCTTGCACTTTTCTGACGTTGACGTTTGTTCGTGGAGAGAAGAAAAATGGCAATTTTCAAAGTTTCTTCTGCAAAATTAAGTGAAATTTATTCACTTTTTGCTGAGCATGAATGAAGTTGTTGGGCGCGATAAGTAATGTTTATGGAACAGTGTCAATACACATTGTGCAGAGACTGCAAATCAAACTATAATAATTAAGTCTCGTGGTTTACATAGGTTTCATCTTTTGTTTGGAGACATTTACATTTCTCGCTCTGCACTGCCTTTATGATCAGAGGTAAAGAGGGAGAAGCAAATAAATGATGGAATCGGGGGTTTATTCCCTTTGCAGACCAGGGGCGGACCAAGGGGTGGGGGCCAGAGCAAAGCCCCCCTCCCCAACTTTCTTCCATAGGTCGTATTTTCTTCTTCAAGCTTGTTTAAAGTTGATAATGTTTTCGCCTTGATCGTGTCTGGATTGGGGTGTGACTGAATGTACAAATGTGCGTGTGATAGAATTGCTGTCAGTCGTTTTCCACCACAAATCAAATCTAGCGTGAACTGTTTGTTCGTTGTCACAAACAAGTCATTCTGCACATACACACACACACACACACACACACACACACACACACACACACACACACGCGCGCGCGCGCACACACATACACATTGGTACTTCATCAAATACTGTACGTCCTTTTTTCTCAGAAAAGCATCGTTCTTCTCTTGCGTCAGCAAACTTTTTTTTCGAAAGTTTGCACAGACTAATCGAACCGTTTGAGTGATCAGGGGCGACGCCCAAGCTGGTGGTTCCTTTTCACCAACCCTGTTCATTGGTGCCTTTTCTATGAGATTTTTTTGTCTGAGTTCCTTGAAGCGGGGTGTGTCTTTGATAAGAAGTTCAGACGCCAGGAGTGTAATCTTGATTTCCAATGCAGTTCAATAGGTCGCTCCCAGACAGACATCTCAGACGTCTTCAGCACGGTCTCCCAGAGGGGCGCGGCTCCAATCACGGTCATTGTCAGGCAGTTCAACCCCATCACCGCCGCTGACAACCGCGCTGTCTCGTGGCAAGCTAATGGGCAGACACAGGACACTTCGATGGAGGATTATGCCCTGCAGTTTGGGTGCGTTCTGCAACACTGTGTGCACGACTTTTCGTGAGAAACTCAGCTCCCCACTCTGTTGCGGGAGAAATGTGGAAAAGCATGATTTGTGCTGAAATCATTGGCTTTGGTGACCGTGGGCTTGTGTTTCGTCGCGTATTGCTTCGATCTCGCGAATTGTCTCATCCGTTCTGGTCATTTTGCTTCAAGGCCCACTTTACTCGTTCAATTCTTTGGTGGACAGTTTGGTGAATTGAACTGTCTCCATTTCACAAAATGCTTGAACACAGCCATGAAGAACTTCAAATTATATTTTTATATTTCTTGGACTCTACCTTGCATGGACACTTCCATCCTCATGCTTGTTGCTTCTGCTCCTCACTCTGTGCAGTTCACCTTCTTGCCTTGAAGCTTCCCTGTTACTGAACAGGCAACTAACAGACAACTCTCGACATTGATTTTGATTTGTTTTGTATTTGTGTGTGTGAAAATTGAGAGCAACGGGAAATCACCGTCGAAAACTCCCGTTCATCTAAAATTCGCTTCAATGCTTCTCGTCTTCGTTCACATCAATCGCGTTGCACAGTTGTGCGGAGCAAAAAGGACAAATCAGTACCCGCACGAAATTCAGATTTGTTTTGTGCCCAAATTTGGCACAAGTTTTCATGTGGTCACATCACGTGATGCAAGCACCACGTAAACGGTGAATGCATCTCGTATGTGGATCCTATTTCGCTTTTGGGACCAAAGTGTCACAAAGAGGCACATTCTGATCTTTCACGGTCAGGTCCAAATGGAGAAAAAAGATTGAGGATTGCCTTCATGTTTGTACAAGCGGGGCCTGTTCATGAATATTTCAACGCAAGTTTATCACTTGTTTTGTGCTCAAAGACAAGAAATATTATCACCACAAAGGTAGTGTTAGTAGTACATCAATTATTCAGGATTACATATTAGCCTTCCGGCCCCCTTCCCTCAGCACTAGGTTTCCATAAAACAGAAGTCTGCATAAATTTTCAAGGGCAGACGGCAAGCAGCTCTTCATGGTCCGGGCCGAGGGTTCGGTCACGGTGAGGTGAGGTGAATCAAGCCAGTCGTTGCGGATCCGATCACTGCATCACCAACGAACGAGCATTTTTATATCCGCATTGAAATGTCAAAACATGCAGGGAAAGGTCACAATTTCAGATGGCAGCAAACAGCTTTCAGTGAGACATTCGTACTGGACCCGACGGCTGCACCCTCTGCTGGGGGCATGATTCAGTTTTGTGACCCTTTCTGCCCATTTTTGAAGCTGTTTGAACCCACAATAACAAGTACCACAAAGATAGAGACAAGCTTTGAGGCACGACGTCTGCAAACTCTGAGAAGTTCGGTGCTTAGCAAGCATATCGTGCGACTGCATAGACCTCACAGTGCTTCCGGAGAAGGCGATCATCTCGGGCTGGAGATGGGCGGAAGTGGCCTGCGCGAGATGATGCGGCCCTGATGGCAGCGCACCGGCAATCCATTATGTCTGATTAGATTAATGATGCGACTCCCGAACCTGGTGGGAGATTAACGTGATCCCGGATGGCATTGCGACGGCCAGTTCGACGCTCCAGCTGACTTCTCCCGGTGTCGAGTTCGCTTCTCAATGAACTGTGCAAAAAACAAAACGGTCAAAGGTGAACAATATTTTTGCGCACTCTTTCGCTTTTTATGCCACCAACCTTGCACACTTCAAGCGGACTGAACCTCTGCCCACAGAATTCAGTCTTCTACTTTTTCTACATGGCACTGAAAATCTCACATTGACAGAAGACAAAGAGAATGAAGAACAGGCAGATCCAGTGACTCCATGGTTGGCAGTTTTCTCTTGATTTTGTGCGCGCTCACGTAAATCACGAGAAAAAAACTTTGGTGTTTCATCGCGTGGTAGCAAGGTCAAAGCCGAGATTATTGCTGTAACCTGCAAATACAAACGCTCCGTTGGCAATTTTTTTTTGTCCTTCCCAAGTGCCGGAAGGACAATTTTCAAGGATCCCCCTTTTTGAAATGCCACTGGTGGGCGGACTGCTCTTTCAGCACTGTGAAAAATTGTCCAACCAAAAACTGTTGAAAGTTCCAAGCTGAGCTGAGCCTCCGGTGTGGTTTTGCGTCCTGAGTTCTCTTGAATTTGCCTTTGAAGGCATTCATTGTCACTCGGTCTTACTCGTCTGTGGTAGAAACTGTTGAGTCAAAAGGACAATCTCGCGCTCGTCTTGGAGGAGGTAAAAGCATCAAATGGATCAAGCTGAATGAACTCTGCTTTCTGGGCTGCTTTCATTGAAGTTACAAAATGGAAAAGAACAGGATCACGAGCTTCAGAGAGAAGGAGTGGGACCGACGAGACAGAGAGAGGCAGAGACGGAGACAGCGAGACAGAGAAGTTGAGCAGCATACACGTTTCATCCAAGCCACAGATGTCGAGTTTTTCTTCAAAAATGACGCTTTTGTGTGTCCCTTATCCTTCGCAACTGAGCAGCAGTTTGTTTGTCACCACATCTGTACATTGTAACACACTTGGCTCTTCTGAATCCCCACCTAATATGTCAGGAGGTAAATGGATGCCAGTACCTGGGTTGAAACACCATGGAGATCAGATGAGATGGAAAGCCAGACCTTCCTTGTTGAGACGATATTTGTGAGCAGCGTGAGCAAACGTGACGAGCTGTGAGTACCATCCTTCGCAAATTACAGACAGATCAAGTGGTGATGACGCTCCTAAGACCTGTTACACACTGAATACTGAACTACAATGCACTTCTGCTTGCCAATTGGGCTTTCAAAACCATAACAGGCTCTGCTTTTCTTCAGTTGGTTCCCCAAGTTGTGCTTCCATTTGTGGTGAATTTTTTCCATTTCTGTTATTTTTGTTGGTGAATTTTGGTTCCTCTTTGCCAGCAATCAACACTACAATGACAACACAAATGCATTTTGATGGTGACTCAGAAGCCAGTACAATTCAAATAATGTTGGGGTCACTTGTTTGGCATCCCTGACACCTTCTGGCACCATGAAATTTCTTCCTTTGGCATGGTCAGTAAATAGATGAAGTGTGAGGTTGATCTGAGGGTGGCAGTTGGCTGTGAAGATACTGCCTCTGTCAGACACCAGAAAGATGACCGAAGGTGGGGGCTGAAGTGACAGGTCCTATTGTCTCATCCCTCAGGCAAAAGTGGTGTAGATTAGCTATTGTTGATCAAATGGTACGCCTCATTGGCCTGCATGCATTCATGAAGAAGAGGTGGCAAATTGATGGAGCAAAAGGCGTATTCCCAAATCCACCACTGAGCGCATTGATTCGGGCCGCCGTGGTGGTGTAGCCAGTGTGTACTCGTGAGCTCTTTGACGTTTTGATGCACGTTTGCGACGTCCGGTGCAATGTTGTTGGTCACACATCAGACAAAGACGGAAAAAAATTGAGTATGTGGGAATCACAATTGGTGTACCTTCCCCACAAGTAAACTTTTACATTGTCCAAGTCAATTAAAAATACGACTGTTTGTCTTCTCATTCACCAATTGACATACCCGTACAAATTGCACAACACGTGTTTGGGACAGGTTTTTACTGATTGATTTCCTCTCCGCAGCGCATCACTTCTGCAACTTTGCTGGCATTTCAGTGATCTTCCTGGGTAGACACACGAATTTGATTGATGTGCTAGATTAAATTGTTTCACACTGAGCAACAAATTTTGCTTCAGTTGTCAGTCAGACCCACTGCGTGATACGTTCTTCCCATTTTATCCCTTGTGTTGTGGTCCCGAAATTGAAATCTGATGTCTGTTTCTCCAGTGAACAATGTTCAATCTGACCCAACTCAATTGGTCGACTCACCTTCCCTTTATTGAGCTGTGAGATGAAAGTGTTTTTCACACTGTGGAAGCTTCAACCAAAGCAAAGATCGTTCAAAGATTCACGAATACATTTTGACAAACACAGATATCTTGCTGCAATTCCTTGGGCATCCCTCAGGCTGTGTGTGTATGGCTTTCTTTTCCTTTCAGCTGATGCAAGAGCGGAAGACAAGAGTGGTAATTCTGCGATTTTCTGAAGTACTGGTACGTGTTGCCGAGACATGTGAAGTCGACGGCATTGATCTTCCTGAACTTGCGCCAGTACAACGTGCGTCGTGGAGTGGTGTATGTATGTGTGTATGTGTGAGAGAGAGAGAGAGAGAGAGAGAGAGAGAGAGTGAGTGAGTGAGTGAGTGAGTGAGAGAGAGTGAGAGAGAGAGTGAGTGAGTGAGTGAGTGAGTGAGTGAGAGAGAGAGAGAGTGAGAGAGAGAGAGAGAGAGTGGTGTGTGTTTGTGTTTGGAGGGTGGGCCACTTCATGTGTCCGTTGTGTGATGTCACTAGGAGAATCTCAAACAGGCAGATAAAGATTCCTGAATGTTCAAGAGGTCTGATCATCACGCCTCAGTAGGGGCTCCGTTCTGCTAAATCTCACTGTGATGGTCCGTGTCAAGGGAGAACCAGGGTCTCCGGCGCCCGATGGTTCGTGTGGGCAGAATTTTGGCTCAATCCAGGTTTCCATGCAATACAGCTACAGTAATTTTTGCTGTGAAACTTTTACTTCTTGAAGCTATGGGATGTTTTTCGCCTGCAGGGATGCATGAGTACGTCCAACAGACGTGTCGAAGTGCACGAATCCACTCGACCCCCTTTTCCCAGGTAAGTGTTGGGGCGCAAAAGGGAAAAGTTTTTTTTGCCCGTGTTTTCCGTGCACACCAGGCACGCAGAGGTGCAGCTGAAAGAAACTGGTTCGATAGACGACAGAAGCAAGTTTGTCTGTACATGTACCACAATTGCGTCGCACGTAGTTTATATACGTTTACTGTTCGTTCAATCTTCTCACACTCAACCTAAACGTGCTGTGTGCAGGCATTTGAGACAATCTGCCATTATGTCGTTGAAACAGGATCTCAAACTCAGTGCAGTTTGAGAAGTCCTTTCCCACCATGTCAGACTAAAAACTTCACTCCAGTTTCGTGAACTCAACCGTCGTGAATTTTTGCGTCTGGCTTGGTACGAAATGAGCTTCTCAAACTGCATTGAGTGTGAGATCCTATTCTTCACCTTCCGTGAGAACACACACTCAGGATCTTGGCTCTGTTATAAAAATTGTCGAAAAATATGTGAAGAAATGACACTCTGCTTCTCCGACTGGCAGTGAAAACATATTTTGAGGTACAAGCGTGCTCCACATTTGGGACAAGTTTCCTTGCAACTGTTAAAGCTTGATAGTTCTCAGTTTGTTCCTTACATTTTTCCAACCTACCTTCTCAAACAAACTTACCGTTTGCCTTCAAGCCCATGGGAACCAATTGCTTGTGATATCAACCAGAAAGATTTACGTGAAAGTGATAAACTCATGAAGATAGTGTGGCTGAACTACTCAAAACAAACTTGGCCCTTTGCTGCAGCAGAACATCTGAAATGTCTTGCTCAGTCCCCTGAGTCAGTGACTGGCTGTCAATTGTCAGTGACTGCGGTGAGCATGAAGTCAGGCGACGGTGGGAAGCCGTGGGTGGCTTGATTGGCATGTATCGTAAGGCTAGTTACTCAAATTGGCTCAACTATGGCGATTTGGGTCAGAACTCCTTACAAAGTGATTGCTCGCGGCGACAGGATCAGACCCCGTCAGTTCGTTCCATATTGGTCTTGATGAAAAGTGACACTTTCATCTCTCTAATTATTTATCTCGTTGGAAGTCGATTGCAGAAGGGAAACAAATGGTGCTGTGGGCACAGTTCTCCAAATGGGATATCGTACGCCACACAACAAATGAAATGGCGTGGCTGTATCGGAGGCAAAACGTTCTCGTTCACAGGTTTGGTGAATATTAATGTCTTGTCTGAACTGCCTCAAAAATATCAATCAGACTCGGCAAATATTTGGTCAGAACAAAAATGTATCATCTTCGCCTGGAAGAGTCGATTGAGCAAATGAATTTGTCGAAAGAGCCGCAATTACTCGTAGATTCTACGAGAACCTCCAGTTTAGACGACTTCTCACCTTTTCTCAATCGCTGACAATCATGTTGAGAGACCCGTTCAGTGGAAACAGACATTCTGGGGCAGGAAAGTGCAAAATGCAGGAAGACCATGTTTGGAAACACGAATTCTGAATCTTCAACTCAGTAAACTCCGAATGTTCTCGTTGGAAGTGACTGTCATGGAACCTGGTTGCTTCATGGCTGCAGCTTGCGTTCTTGCAGATGTCTGGTCAAACACTACGTGAATAAATACACGAAATTTGGTGAAAATGAGTACAAGAGTAACAAAGGGCACACACACATACACACACACACACAAAAAGTCCACACACATACATACACACACAAAAGTCGCAACTCCAGTATGTATGACGGTACGAGTGACCTGCCGTGATTGTGCTGAGCCAAATTCAGGAAACAATTTTGCTGTCTTCTCTTCATCTGTTTTTGTCGAGGGATTATGCCACAGAACCTTTGTGTTTCTCTTTCTGCAACGAGGCTGAAAACGAAGAAATACGCTGAGCTCAAATCCCGGAGGTTTTGTGTCCCCGCTCCGTTTGCATTGCTCAACTTTGTCTCCGAGTCGCAGATTGTGCTGACTGCATGCCTGGTGTTCACACGTGAACGTGGGGTCAGATGTCATCAAGCTGCTCCGTCGGGCAGTTACTGTTCGAGGGTTTACATGAAATCTGTTCCACCGTTGAAACATTGAGTTGCTCGAGACTTGGTTTGTTCGTTGCAGGCCGTGAAACTGGAGACGTACGAGATGAACAGAGAGATGCGAGCGTTGGCGGTCTTGACAACACGAGTCAAGAAAGTCAACACTTCCCCTGAGACCGCGTTTGTGTTGTGAAAGGAGCAGAACCATCAACCAAAAACAACGACTGTGACCGAAGATTCAAGCACGTCATCGCAGAATTGATGAAAGTCAAACCCTGCACCAAACATGCAACGATAGTTGTATCACATTATTTCAACGTGTTATGTTCTGCGACGAATGAAGTACCGAATAGATCTGACATTTGTGTGCGAGCACAGACGTATCTGCTTTCCGCACCTAGAACGTGTAGAAACCATTAAGTAAGAACATGCAAAACTGACATCCATCTCGCGTGAAACGTTCAATCACAAAGGAAAACATCAGCACCTGACATTTGACTCCGAACGATAAAAGCTTCTCTCAAACTCGGCTCTCGCGAATCGCTTTAGGAAGGAAGAGAAACATTTCATATCAATTAGTCACACCGAGCCGGCGCCGTTGCACCACAACCGAGACTACGAGTTCCATTAAAATGACTCTCTTTGGAGTTTCGGTGTTCCGGATCTTGAAAACCGCAAGTCCAAGCTGAGAAAGAAAGGGAGACTTGATGTGATTCAGAATGAACAGGCACAGACAGCCCCTTTCCAAGCTTTCAACCGTCCTCTTGTCGGTTCAGTCTGGAGAGGAAAAGACCAAGAGAAGGAAAAGGACTGTACGAGACAGGTGCACAGTTGAATGAAACTGCGCTTGCACAAAACAGTGACATTTCAGCTTTGTTTGGAAAGGGAGTCTGATTACTCTTCATTACAGATTTGATTCATCTTCCTTGACCAACCTCTTCATTTTTATTTTCACCAATTCTATTTTTGCTTGGTTAAAAAAACCGCCAAGTGTTCATCTACGTCAGTGCGGGAAGGTCTCAGTGAACAACCAAAATCTGGAAACAACACCAACACACAAAACAAGGCTGTTGACAGCGAGAACCCCCGACGCGTTGCCGAATCCAATGTATTTCCTTCTGGTGTTCCTGAGCATTATCAATGCTAAGAGCGTTTTTCAATCCAAGGTTGGAGTGCTTTTCTCATATCGTTCATTCCAGAGAAAGGCAGTTGTGAGCAGAGGTGAATTTCCACAGAGTATCTGCGGGAGGAAGTCATTATTCGTTAATTAGCTTCTTCATCGGGATCGCTGCGGTGGGTGCGGCGGGGCCCGCGGCTCGGCGCGCCGGGAGCGCTCGGCCCACGGCGACGCCTCGGAAGCGAACTGCGCGCAGTTCTGTCAGCGAGACTCGAGTCACGTCGTGTAAGTGTGTGGGTGTTACAACACGTACATACCTACAGTATCGGTACCCGACCGACTCAACGTTCCAACGTTCTGCAACCTCGCACTGCTAAATTCTGGGGACGCCCTCACACGTTCCGTTGAAATTCGGAGTGTCGTGTGGAATCATATAATTCTGAGTTTTTCCATTGGCCTTTCATTCTTTTGAACGTGGGAAGCATAAACTCGAAAGACTCCTTCCTTTGGTGGTGAAAGAAGAATTCTTCTGCAAAATATCTCGTTCCAGAACTGCTGGCGTGCGTACACATACCCAGCTTTGAATATTCAAAAGTTGCTGAACATGAGCTCATTCACGCCTGTCTTGGTGAATTTCCACGGGGAGAAAGCTGAGACGCCGACAGTCAAGTCTCAGGTGCGCCCGCTGATGTCTGTAAACATGCGCCTGTCACCGGCGCGATGGAGATCAATGGAAGATACGGATTCGCATTCGCCGGATTCGTGTCCCTGCCAGCGCCACGCCAATTTGAAAGAAAATTTTACGGGTGTGGATTTCATCGTTGTGCACGAATACGGTTTGCAAAATGCTCCGGTTGATGCGGATGTCCTTTTTGTGTGTAGGTTGAAAAAAAGGTCTCAACACTGAACAAGTCAAACAATGTTTTCTGCGAGTTTCAGAAACTCTCCTGAACGGTTCGAGAAATGTCGTTGACTCCCACGTGGAAGGACCCTCGCGCTTGATATACGGTTTAGTTTGCGAGATGTAGTTTTGGATCTGCCAAGCAGCTCCACCAAGTTGCTCGCACTTCATCCTTTGGATCTGAACGAAACTTTTGGTTTGCCGATTTTTGAGGGTCAATTGTTTCGAAATTGGGAGCTTTGCAGAATTAATCTCCAGGGATTAAGATCAATCGCAATTCCTTTTACAAAAGTCACGAATCCAGTCAGGGAACTCTGAATTGATGAACTATCATACTTCAGTGCTTTCAAACTGCGTGTCGTCTGTTTGAGTGTATGTCAGCGTGTTGCTTACAGAGCATGCACAAACAAGTGTGAGAGATGCAAATGACCTTGCTGTGAAAAAGGAAACATCCAAACAAATCCTATCCTTCTTCAACCAACATCGGTGAAAGTCCCTCTGGAGACATCTTTGACGGAAAAAGGAGACGAGGTCTGCTTACGTACGTACGTCTGCATGCGGCTTTGGTTGTGCTCATTATGTGTATAAAATGCTGAGACAGACTCAGTGCAGTGTCTGAAGTCAACAGGGATTTTGTCAAATTGAAACTTTTCAGCAGATTCACAGGCTTTTCCCTGAGAGCATCTAAGTTGTCCTGAACCATTCTGGCTGGCATGTAGTTGGTTGCGCGAAACTCCAGACTGGTTTTTGGTTGTCTGCAAAATCAGGCTCAGTCACAGGGAAAGGCGTCGAAACGTCCTGAGCCTGAACCTGTGGAGGTCCACAAACCAACAGCAAGTGTGTTCCAACCACTCGGGAAACGTACGGACAAAGTTCTTGTTGAAGATCATTGGATGGGAGGTGCTCAACCACAGCCGACCCAGGACCAACCGAAAGAACAAACCCCCAATGCCGGTCAGACATGGCGAAAGCCCTACAAGGCAGTTATGGCAGCAGATGTGGCTGTGGTAGCTTCCGATGAGGATGCTGAGGTAATGGCCGAGGGCACGTCCTTTTGGACGGGGTTGATCACAGGGAGGCCGAGGCCAAGGGCGGGATGACAGTGGAAAGTCACCAGAAAATCGGTGTGAATTGAGCTCAAACCCTGTAAAAAGAGTGACATTGAAGAACACAATGAAAAGACATGCCTGACAGTGCAAGCAGCTCACAGGACATAAAGATGGTCATCAGTCAAGATGCAAAAGTGAATCCATTCGAGAGTCTTCTTTTCTTGACTGCGTGAGCTCTGCTCTGAAGCGAATGGTGAGGTTGTCAATTTTTGCCTCCCTGGAGAAGTTAGAAGTCAAGTCCGAGTGGATGGGCATGAATTCGTCTCATCAAATTTCAAAAGTCCAAGCCATCAAGTGACTTACGCCGAGTCCACGATATTTGAGGATGCGACCGATTCTTTCAATTTACGTCTTTTGTCTACTGGCACCTGCAGATGGTATTGTTTTCAGCCTGGTTGCTATGCGAGGATGAAACCAGGCAAAAATGACAGACAAATCCGCACAACTTGAAACAATACCTCCAACATGGCTTCGGAAAATTTCGGGAGGAAAAGCAAAAACTGTTTTTCCTGAGAGGATTGGCTTGGAACAACAGAGTCAACGACAGCTGGTAATGAGAAGAATTCTCACAGATCTGCCCGACTGCAGCGGGGGAAGACTGCAGTCCTGATGCTAACTGAACGTGATGTATGATCGCTGCTGTTTCCCAGCTTTCCACCTCAGGGAAGATTCTGTGAATATTTAATTTGATTGCTATAATGAGAGTGGGTGAGAATTACACACGGCAAACAGGTTCTCAAATCAGTAGAGAAAACCGCGCGGAGTCGGAGCGTGCGCGGACAGCTGGTTGTTCTCTCGGTTTTGAGGCAAACCTTTTCCATGCTGACTCGCCATGAATGGATTCTGACATGGGATCTCCTGGCGATGTTAGAAGAGCAAAGCCTGCGTCATAGCGCAAATGAACAGCCTTTCTGGACAGTCTTGAGGACCAGCAATAATCAACACGGAACACCACAAAAGGTGTATCAGAAACATTCCTTTCCAGTCAATCAGGATGCAGACGTCAATGTTAGTCTTTCGTTTGCAGAGTTTCCCTGCGGGTTGTGTGTGGTTCTTGTTTCTGTTCACGAAGTTCTTGAACAGCTTGCTTCACCAATTCCAGAAGTCACCAACCTGACCAAACACGATCAAACCACAAACAAAGAAAAATGGGCACCGTCAGGCCTGCATGGCTGTGATTTGAAGCCACCCGAACAAGCGACCGAATGGGTCTGCTCATTCGGGTCACTTTCAAACACATTTCAAAATATGGCACAAAAAAGAAACCTGTGTGCAAAATTTGTGAATTTACTTTTTTGAACTTTTCACACAAAAAGTTTTTAATGTTCCATTTTGTTCTTGCAAGAGTTTCAGCATTTTTGGACCCAAAATACAAAGAAAAGACCAAAATCCTGACCACCAGACGAAGCACCAGAAAGTTCAGTTGGACGGACACCTGAAGGTGATTTCAGGTACAATCTGTCTCGTGTGTAAGACGCACTTTTTTGCCCCAAAATCAGACATTAAATGAGGGGGTGCATGTCATACATGAGTGTGTTTGGACTATTTTGAGATACAAATGGGGAAATGACAATTTGGTGGAGTAAACAAACAATCTTCTTTCTTTGATTATTCTAAATGAGTTTTGAAGCCATGAACCAGAATAAGAGAAAGAAGATCTATCTGAGACCCCAAACTGGAACACAGACGAAGAGTAGGAAGAATTATTTGGGAGATAGTGATAATAATTCCAAATTTTAGGGATTTTGTGAAGTAGTGCAAGCTGAACTGAGGGTGCGTCTCCCACAAGAGTATGTTGAAAACATGCAGTTTGCTCACTCAAAACTTGGGGTGCGTAAAGAGACGGTACGGTAGCTTGTTCAGGTCACTCTGTACAAGTTGTGTTTCAAACCTGCATGTACAAGCGTCCCCTTCAAATCATCCAAAACAGGAGAACCGGCAAGACCATGGTGACCGGATTGCAGAGATACTCGTATCTTCAGCAGAAGGTTTGTTTCTTCATTTTTGCTCATTTGAGCTCCTTTCCTTGTTCGGTTCTTTCAGCGAGGTGCTAGCGAAACAAATGTCTGGCCAAATTAGAATGTCTCAGGATGCGATATACGAGTATACAGGTGTGCTTGCAAAGATGTTGACACCGAGACACAACAGAGCGTGATAGAGTTCACCAAACGAAGGACAAGTGAGCAGGCGTGGGACTTGTGCTCCACGCCAACGTTTTGGCTTTTTGCCTTTTCCATAAGTTCTCAAACGCCGCTTGACTGCAAGTCTGATCAAACCTGGTGGAAACAAAGAAGTGAAAATGGATTTGCCTGAACTCCAACACGAGGCACACAATGTGATGGACGATCACGACACCTTCACTCGACACAGCCACAGGAAAAACATTTGGTAGGTGTTCGAATTAATGGAATCTCCGCACCGCTTTTCGCATCTGATGTCGCCGCTCATCTATCTCGGGAAAACATCTCATTAAAACAAAGAGAGGACGAGACACTCGCGGCCAACTTGCGCAAGTGACCTACAGGGAAACAAGTGAACAGACTCATCTCTGCCAGGAAAAATCACTCAGTTGGCCCATTTTTCAGCTGAGAGTGACTGATTGCATAAATGTGCTTCTGAATGGACCATTCTGGGTGAATGTGCCTTGAGGATCTCCAAAAAAAGCAAGCAGTGGTACCGTACGCACTTGCACGAAAAGGCTTGAAGGCGCCCAGTTCGGTGCCCACGAGTGTGACTTTAATTCGTTGATCTGTACGTGAGTATGCTCAGGTGGGCTTTTCCGGCTTGCATTTTGCATCGGTACGGCTTAGCATCAAGCTCCACATTTTCCAAGTGAACCTTTTGGCTTTGACAACTTATCTCCCGGCGTCCCGTCAATGTTTCTACACTTGACCTGACAAATTTATGTGCGTGAGGGATGCCTCACAGCTTTCGGTTGAAAGTGGTCATTGTGGAGAGCAATAACATTTGTGAAATTAGCTCTGTGCACACCAGATAATCCGATGTGTCTCGTGGGGGCATTCGTGCCAAAATTTTATTGTGTTGACAAACCACGCACGCATATCAGATATTGCGCACTCTGTCCATTGTGGGAACAAAAGGACCTTAGGGATCCTCAGCTGGCAAAATTTTAGAAAACAAAATTGAACACTGTAAGCAGGCCGGATCTGTTTGTGAACTGCAGTCTCGTTGTTTGACACCAAGAAAAGATGACAAAGAAAAGCGTCTGCAGATGTCCAATGTCATATTTGCCCATGGACGCGCATGAAGGCTCGAAGTTGGACAGTAGTCCACAGGCTTGAAATTCAGTTCAACACGACGTGCACGGGGAAAGTACTCAAATGACTTGAACAAGTATAGAATTCAGAACTGAAAAAAGAGATGCTGCCAACATGTCTTTCTTCTCTTTCTGACTTTTCCTTTGAAGCTGGGGACACTTATTAGGTGATTTGAGGTGGGTTGCACGATTTGAGCCAAATCGGTGCGAGCCAAATCGAAGCACCTATAGGCAGCGTCTTCCAAAAGTATGTCAGCAGCAGTTTCATGGT
>JAAUXT010099673.1_pt1 | contig 21199 bp, 21 predicted proteins | sample 7278171 | NCBI WGS metagenome assembly JAAUXT01 (sample SAMN14350112, study PRJNA611818) | marine sediment metagenome | isolation source: surface marine sediment (1.8m) | place: French Polynesia: Moorea | collected 2018-08 | reverse complement strand
GGTATCTTGGACATTGTCCAGGATACCCTGCCCCGGACAATGTCTGAGTTGGAAAAATTTGCTTTGTGCGGGGGGGGGGGGGGGGGTATCCTGGACAATGTCTGAGATACCCTACCCCAGGGCTGAATCTGCCCCTCAAGTATTGGCATACACTCACACTCCTTATCACTGGCTTTTGGCTATGGCTGGCATTTTTTTCCCCCCAAGACAGACGGACGCGGATACACGGGCAAACCAATATCAGCGCGGCTGATAATAACAGCTCCAAAGAAGAGATCACTACTTTTTGTCTTCCTGGCACAGACAAGCCGGAAAGAAGTGTGAAAACAGTTTAGCATTCGTTGAGTGCCAACAGTAAATAAATTTATGCTGTGCGTGTGAGGCTGCTCGAAACTGAACACAAATAAATTAGTGAAGAAGAAAAGTTGCAAACAAACCTTCCACTGCAAGACACAGGACGTGAAAAACAGAAAGGGTAAAAAGGGTTTGAATCTGGTTGGACAACATGTCATTGAACAGACCGGCACAACACTCCCGTGTGCAAACGTGCAGTTGGATGAAAATGTAAAGACAGTCCACGTGTTCAGTTGCTTGTTCCCCGTGAATTTCGTTTGCTCATCTGCATCTCAATGAAACAAACTTGTCCCACATCAAGTCTTCTTGTTTTGCAAGGGAAAAGAAGTTGACGTGGATGGTGGGCAAATGCCATCTCACCCTTCTGGGAGAAAATTGACTCTCTCAGCCGCAGCAAGATATTATCAATGCAATCACACGTGCCAAACAACCGTTTCGCAAGCCGTTGGCTTGACAAGTCGTCACCTAACAACCTCTACTTCAACGCAACACGGTTTCGTTGCAGGCAGAATCCCATCAGCACCATGCTTACTTACTCTGTTGCTACTTGACTGTGGATCATGAAGGAGTGCATTTTTACATTTCGAGTGTCACCATCAAAACGTTGACCTGAAGCTTTCACGACACAAACTACTCACTAAGTGGGACCTTACCTACTGGGCTTGCCGAAATTATCTTCACAGAGGGGCACAGAATTGGAAGAATGAGTTCTAAGACACAAACTGGGAACAAATAACGCGAGAAAAGCCCATTTTTGCCTCACCTGTACTTGTACGGCCGTCGATTCCAAAGTTTTTTGAGTTTTTCGCGGTATCTGTATGCGAAGAACGCAGCCGCGACCATGGACGGCAAAATGACGATGAAGAAGAGAACGAGCCCCACGATCAACCCCGTCTTTGCTGAAAGCCACAAAGTCGTGAGGTCAGAATATTGCACGTGCAAAGATCTTGTGAACAAAACTGTGCGCAGAGACAATCGGGAGTAGTCCACAGGACACTCACATCCGCCGAGGTTGGCGGGTCCGCTGTGCAGGCTGCCGCCGCGGCCGCTCTTGTCACATTTGGGTGGCGCGTAGCCGGCGTCGCAGTGACACTGACCGAGCGCGTTGCATACGCCATGACCGTGACAGTCCGGACACTGGCGCACATCCAACCGAGATACGTTCACGCACTTCTGGTTTTGGCACAACTGCAAGAGAACACGAACTTGACAAGCAATGTGTTCACCTGAAACAATGTTGCTTCAGAAGCAAATGTGCAAGTGTGCCAAAGACAAACATGAGCACACGCACACAGCAGGAAAAGAACCGTACCTTTCCTTCACCACACACCGCACCGTCGGGCGCAAGGCCTGGATCAGGCTGGTCCAACCCCACGTCGAGGATGGCGCTTTTGCAGTGATGCTGCTTGCCGAACGCGTCCGTGATCCACGTCTCCGGCATCAGGTAGGACAGAGACTCCTTCCAGAAGGCGAGACGCTCCGCCCGGTGCTCGCACATCAGCATCCCGCAAAACACGTCTCTGTGTGAACAAGCACGAGACTTAGTGACGCGAAAGCGCACGAATGAAAGCCACAGCGCAACCAGGAATCACAATGGCACACGGGGATAATCCTTTGTGAAGAACTCACTCCTGATCGCAGGCTAGGAATGACTTGTCGCTCCATTGGAAGCCGCAGTTGCCGTGCGCTTTGCCCATCACATTGAAGTGCGTGTAGCAGAGCGCGTTGCCGTCGCGCCCCGACGACCCCCACAACTTGCGACACTGCGTCTCACGCGTCCGACACCGCCCGTCGTAGCAAAACGCCTGCAATGCATGCAAACTGGTTACGGTGGTAAATTCTCCACTTCGAGATAAAAAGATACCAGTTGTGGAGATTGCTGCCAAATTTAAATCCCAACCCCTCACCCTCATCCACAAACAGAAATGAAAATTACGCACCTGCTCCTGGTCGCAATACAAGCCATTCTGCTTGTGTGTGTCACTGGGGCACCATTCAGTGTCCCCGTGACAATATTCAGGCAGATCACACTCGTTCGACGCTGCCCTGCATAGCGTCGCTTTCGATTTGAACTGAAACAGGAAAAAGATATGACAATCATCGAGTTTTGGACCCCTGTGCATACCAACAAAACCATTTCCACCGTTCTTTTCAAATCACCTGGCAAGTTTCTTTATCACAGCACAGGCCTGTGGCACAAGTGGAGTTGGTCTGGAACAGGCATGTGGAGGCGTTGCAGCAGTGGTTATCACAGTCCTGAAGATGACAGAAGACACCATTCAATCGCGTGAAGTGCCATTGATTTCTGAATGGCAAAATTCTATGCCGTCCACAAAGCTGTGACGCCACGTGATTCTACGCGCGCTGCGCCGCGCCGGCGTTCACCTGGGGCAACCCGCAGTCGCACTCCTCGCCGGACTCGGTGAAGCCGTTGCCGCAGATCGGGCTGCCCTCCAGCTTGTCGGGCAGGTTGTGGAGGCAGTGGTCGAGGCCCTGGTGGAACGAGTCGGCGAGCTGCTCCACCGAGCACGACGACCACAGGGTCGGGTTCTTCCCTCTGCAATTATCAACAGTGGATCAGGACGTGAGTATCAGGTGGGCTTCAATAACATTTTGCTCACTCCAGTTGTTTCCAATCTGAACACAAACACGTTGCGTGACGAGCCTGCAGCACTCCACTTGTGACTGTAGTTCGACTCAAGTTTTGCTCTTTTGCCTCTTGCTCATGTGGCACCCAGTCCTGAACCTCGGGTCTGGGTGCTGAACTGTCAAACGCGTGAAGTCTCTTGGTTACAAAAGGAATCTGAGGTTAATGCTTCTTCCCATCATTGTTGTGGTCTCTCCTGTCATTTGTACGGCCGTCCCGTCACGAAAAGTCAACGCCAACTCTGGACGGTATTTCACAAGCACGTCGTGTGCTCTTGCGTGCAAAGGCAAGTTGAAGTCCCGCTTGAGGCCGAATTCAGTGCGCTCGTACACCTTTGTCGTTTCTTAAAAACATCGATAGATCTGCTGACGTTACAACGTGCTTCCGCCCCTGAGGCCACCTGACTCTAAACACGCACTGCACAACGTAGACAATGAAAACCCACATTAAATTTTCGGGCACGTTCCGATGAGATGCACTGACTTCATAAATCACAACGGTTTCCGAGATTTGGCACTGTCTTTCTCTTTGAGTTGGGAGTGTCTGTGGCAGTTGTATGAAATGCTTAACCTGTGGTTGATTGAGTGGAGTGGCCTTCAAAATGCTTTTGCAACCAGGACTGGGAACATGGGCGCTGTTCGGGCTGGTGACACAAGTACTCAACGTAGTGTGTGGTTATGGATGCTCCAAGGATGTGTACAAACAGGTGGAGATACTCAAACAGCAGATAAAATACCTGGAAAACGCCCTGGATGACAACTGCAAAAGTATGTTGGCGCTTCCAATGTATCTTGTTTGGGCCGGGTGGTGAAGTTCAAGATCGTGCGTTCTTTTCAATTGTTGAAACAGAACCTTCCTGCCTTGAATCTCTACGGACCAGAAGCTCTGAGACTTTCCAAAGTCAGTGCACAGTGAACGAATCACGACGCCGTTTTGTTTGAGCTCAATTGCAGCACAAAAATTTATCGAGATGTTTTCACTCACTTTCAACTGTTGTGTTGACTCCGTGTGAAAGGGCAACTACGCTCCATGCAGGGCGCTTGATTTCTGGTGACTGCAGAGCAACCACGTTGCTTTCTGACTGATCGCTCATTGCAGCGCGGTGTCCATCCGGCTACGTGTGGCTGCACAACAGCTGTTATCGCGTGGCGCACAAGCGCCGACCCTGGCAGAAGGCGCAGCTCGACTGCGCGCGCGACGGCGCGCAACTGGTCAGTTTCGAGACAGCGCTGGAGGAGCGCTGGGTCCGGGCGTTCCTCAGCCAAGAGTTCGGTGAGAGACCTGCACTCAACGCCATTATATTCTTCGTAAACACCAAAGCAATTTGTTGGCTGTGTACAACTTTTGTAAGTACCAGACAATTTCTTTCAGGTCACATTCCACATGCAGCCAGATTTTACACAAGCGGCAACGAGCTAGACAAGCCCGGCGTCTGGAAATGGGGAACAGGTATGGACGAGGCCTGGCGCGAATTCCCATCCTGCTTCCTGTGCGCTTGAAATTTCAATCAGACACAAACTACCGTAAAGGCCCAAATTGCTTTCCTGATCCGCCACATGTGACATGCCTTGTGTCTGTGACAGGTCCGTACGCGCAGGAAATACAGTACACTAACTGGACCAAGGGTGAACCAAACGACCACGACGGAGAAAAAGAATCTTGCATTGAGGTAATGTTGCATTGCGGTATCAATCCACACACACTCCATTTGGTGCAATGCTTTCTTGTTTCGTGATGTCGCAAACTTCACCCCAAGAGCTCAGAACTCGAAAGACAAAGCGTGTCTGTTGCAGTTCGACTTGGACCGTGGCTGGAATGACGTTCCCTGCTATTTCGACTTCATGTGGATCTGTGAAATTGAGCCACATTTACCTTGGGCGGAGAACTACCACGACCAGGGCAGATACAACTCTGAGATCTACAGGCAAATGGATGAGGAAGCGACCAACGCAGTACCTGGAAGCTACAAACCGTATTGGACTCAACCTACAGATGACAAAGCCTACCAAAGTTATTCGCCCAACATGGACAATGGACAAACGAAGCCGGATGAAACAGGCGAAAACGATGAAAAAGAATCAGAGAGCGGAGATGAGGATCAGAACAAACATTCCTAGATCTACCAGGTGGTTGTCAGACAAGTTGTGCAAACTTGAGTCGGCTCCGAAATCAGCGCGTTGTCGCTAAAACTCAGGCTGAAGCGCAAGTCAGAAGGGAAATGTTCCGACTTGCTTCATTCACCTTTCAACTGAACCGGAAAACCCAAGAAGTCAGATCGACCTGTCGGTCAACCTCCAAGAACCCATGTCGTTCCAAGAACAAGCTCCATCAAAATAAACCACAGGTGAAGAAGATTTCTGTGAACTGACCCGCTGCTGGCGGCCATGATGCAGCGCACGTCGTCACAACGGCACTTGTGGTCGTCGTGCTGCATGCCCAGGTTGTGGCCCATCTCGTGCGCGACCGTCGTAGCAACGGGGCCGACCAGCGCGCTGTGGTCCTGCAACAGCCAAGTCCAACCTTCTTCAATGTGCTTGCGCGAGCAAAAAGTTCAAACTCGCAAAGTGTGTTTGATTGAATAAAATGGCTAACTTTTCAAACAACCCCAAACATATTGTCACTGTGAACAAGTTCTTGCTTTGGTGCACAGAAAACTTGAAAGCGATATCTTAGCAATGTACTGTCTCCTGTTGTCGTTTTTGTTGCATACAAACGTACAAACACCTGAAGACCACCAAAAAACCACTGGAAGCGGGGTTTGAGATGGAAAAAGTGCAGAAATATGTAGTAAAATTATGGGATTTTAGTAGAGCGTGCGAAGCAACAGCTATAGTCTGTCAAACCATGCAAGGTGTTCTTGGTACTGGCGCAACAGCAATTTTTGACGTGAATTCTCGGAGGGAAAAAGTTCTGAACGGGACAGTAGTTTGCGCTCGGAAACACGATAAGTGAAAGAACACAACACCAAATGTTTGGCAACAACACTCCAGAAGGAAGTTGTCTCTGAAAATCGAACTGTTCTCCTATCAAATCAGTGAATCGACATTTTTAGCATTTTCAACTTTCTCTCGACAAACTGAAACTCAAGGCTTGCAAGCACGGGAATGGTGATCGAATTGGAAAAAATCATGCATTATTTTGTGAGAATGGTGGAAGTGAAAACATGCATTTCACTGCAACACATCGTGAAAAACCTTCCACTTGTAAAACGGGAGAATTTCTGGAACGACGGTTACCATGTTGACACCACCCGAGTACTGATAACTGCAGATTGTGGTTTTCACGGCTTTCCCCACAACGCCGTCAGTGAAAATGTGTCCGCTGCAACATTCACGACAGCGCATCGGTCAAAACCCCGCAGACAAAATTGCACATGTTGCTTCGAATGCCCACTGCACCAAAGTTTAGCATTTGTTGTGGGTTAGAAGGTGCGACGAGTGTGAATTATGTACAATAAAAGATCCGCTGCGACGCGACTTTGGTGCCGGAAAATCACTTCACGATTCTTGAATGATCCTGAGTTGAGATGTTAGATTCCCGTGGAGTGAGTGTTACGGGACAAAACAAATCTTAGCCGTGGGTAATGTTAGGTTTCCGTTGGTGAAGATGCGCTGAAAACCTCTGTGGCACAGCTTGTCAAGCAAGACCAGGCTCTATTGTGCCGACAGCTCTGTAAAAGTTTACCACGTTGACTCCTTGTGAGTACTGATGTGTGCATATGGCTGTGGTTGACGCTTTCCCTACAACTTTGTCCGCAAACCTAATTCCACTACAACATGGATAAATTTCTGTCAATACAAAGCGGTATTTTCACCTCATGACAATGCCAACTTTTAGAAACCAATTGTGGACGTCTGGCAACAAGTGCTAAAGGACAAATGTTTGTCGCGGCTCGGAGATGTGGCCACAACACCAATCGCGCAGGCGCTACTCACGTGATGAGTTGGCTGTTGTCGTTGCGGTGGCGCGGGTTGATGTGCTCGCGGCGGTACTCGAGGAAGTTGTTCATCGTCGTGTCGGCGTTGTTCTCCACCAAGATCTTGTCGCTGTTGGTCCAGATCTCTATCCCGATCAGAGCCACATAGATGTTGAGCTGCCGGTACAGCTGCGACAAAGAAACAGTTGTCAACATGTTTCTTCAAAAGAACACAATCTGAGTGGCGTGTGAATTCTCCAAGAACTACACTCACCGAACTGACAATGTTGATGATGTCCTTCGTGCGCTGTATGACTCTGTTGATGTCTCGCCGATGATTTTTGAACTGAAAAAATTTTCACGTGAACATTTCATTGACTCCTGGTAGGAATTCTGGTCGTGCAGCCCAGCGGTTTTCTCGTACCTGTGTGTAATCATTGGCCACGTAAAGTTCAATGATTCTGGTCTTGTCCGTTGTGTCGTAGGGCCAGTGGACATCCCGTTTGAACTGTGAAGACACAAAAGATCAATTACACACAAACCCAGAGAGACACACTTGAATGGTTGCCAAAGAAAACACGTGCGTTATTTTGCACTTACTCGGGTGTTCCTGTGAATGATGTTTTGATGGTGTGAGTTTGTGTCATCATCAGAGACGCCTGGAAAGGATAACCCAAAGTCATCAGAAATCCGTGATTTAGTTTCCTTATCAACTCGGTGTGGTCGATTTTCTGCAGGCTTCTTCCAACCTTGTCCACGTCTTTCACGAGTTTCCACCGGATGAGGACACTCACCACACTTTTCATTGGTCGGTATTCTGTCTGATTCCCTGAACACGTGGTGCACTGCTGTCAGTGAGCTGCGAGTTGGCTCGATGTAATATATTTCTTCTTGCGTGTGAATTTCTCCTCTGCAACAAAGGAAGTATGGTTCACCACTTTGAACGATCTGAACCACACGTTGGTGCACGGTAAAACCATGCATCTTGCTTTGTCGTCAGATGGCGACTGATGAACACTTGTGCTGTGCAGCTGTGGAAAATGTTGCCCCAGAACATTTTCCGCGTCAGCTGATTCTGTGACATGTGTCAGTCACTCTTCAGATACACTCAAATATGCACACGGAGACACGAAGAATGTTCTTTCCTTCAAACTTCCCCATCTAAAAACTCCAAAGACACGATCATCAAACGGTCAAACAAAATTTTGACAACGAAGTGAGGGGAGAAACGAGGACACAAATGTGGGGATCTCCTGTGGACGCACACCAACGCACACCGGACTCGACACGCACAAATACACACCAAGACGAGCGCAAAAATGAACAGAATTCACCAGTTCACTAGTTATCTTCAAGCCCGAAACAAATTGAACAGAGATCAATTTGCACTTTACTAAACTGACGTTCACAAATTGAAGCTGGTCTCAAGATTTAAGAGACGACAACGAAGGTCCTTGCATTGATTTTGACAGAGAAAGTGTCCAATCTCAAGCAATATTTTCTTTGGCCTGCAAAAACAACAGCCCTTTTGGCTTGCTTTTACACAAACATCTGCAGAAAAGGAAAGGAATTTTTTTCTCCTCGTAGCATACAATGGCACGAATGAAGCTGCCACACAAAGGGTGGCTTCCCCCAGGCATTCTTCCTTTTGATTAAAAACCATCTCGCTCATCTCCAACTGCTCCTCGGGGCTTTTGATGCGGGTGTTTGTTCCTCGTTTTCTTTTGAAACCTCAACCTCAAACATTGTACGGAAGGCAACGGATGTGCTCGGCACGGAGTAACTGAGCAACCACTGTCGTCAACACAAAGCCCAGAAACAATCAATTAGACCTGAAAAACAACGTTCACTCGATCCCTTTAAGCAGATGACAGGCACTTTGGAGCTGCAAACCAAAGATGAGAAGGGCTGCATGTTTCAATGTCAGTTGCACGAAACGTATTTTCACACACAACTACGTTTTTGACGACAGAGGCTTCGCAGGATGGCTGCAGAATTGCGAATTCTTGTGCAGAGTTGAAAGTGTCTGGGCTAATCTCGCTCTTGATGATAGCGACTGGCTTACCGGATTCCTTCACAAGTGCTGACAGCCACAGAACTTTTTGGCACATTTTGCAGTTTGCCATGGTAGAAGCAATGCTGCCGCAATTTTTCCTGAAAAAAAAGGCCACAAATGAGCAATACAAATCAAGCCAAAGGAAAAAGGTCCAGTTGTGACGGTCCATGCGCTGAATGCTTTTGTCATCTTTTTCTGCAACGACTGCAGCATCAAGAAACACCATGTTGCAATGTTTCCAGACGGTTGGTGCAATCACCACAAATAACTCTAGACATTTATCACTCACCCATCGTTCACATCGCCGTCTGAACAGACGTTCGTCCGCGTTTGACATTCACGGCGTCGTCAAGACAATTCACACGAGACACTGAAGAATCATTCCACTTGTCGCACTTCACCGTTTGTGAAAACTTACCCGAATGGAAGGTTGTTTTAGCACCTCTCTGTTGTCTTCAGTGAAGTATTTTTCAATGTAAGTCTCCGTCAATAAATCTCTGCAACGGAAAAGGAACAAAACCGCGCTGAACGACTCCGAACGAGACAGTTATGACGAGAGGCGGGCGCGAGTTAACGAAGCATCCCTCATAAAGATACGGATTCCACGGACATGATCAACGATCATGTCAAGACAAACCAACCCCACGACCATTCGAAAAATCTCAGCGCCAGCACCACACTCAACTTCGTTCTGTCATTTCAACCGAGTTTTACAAGCTTTTGAAACAAACGAGGTCTCAAAGAATGCAGTTTTGCAACACCTCCCCCCACCCCCATTTGTCCTTTTGGTGTCTATGTGCGCGGAACTCGGAACAAATTTGAACTCAGAAGGCTGCACCGCCACGAACAACATTGCCGCGCTCTTTGTTTCGGAGTTTCAGATATTCACCAAACCTACCTGTTCAGGAACAGGAGGAGAGTGAAATTGTGTCTGAAGGCATCGATAGTGATCGTCAGTTTTTCTATGTGCCCTTCCTGCAAAGAAAACAGGCAAGAAAAATTTGATATATTTCGTTGCGCTCAAAGAGACTCAATGGAGAAATGAATTGAAGTTGTCATTGTCAGGTTCACTGCAAGACAAATGGGCAAAGGAGATCAAATCAGTCATTGTACCAAGCTTCGCTCCAATCATCCGTGGTTTCCCCCCGTCTGAAACAATGAAGAATGAGCATCAATTGATTTGTCTGAGCACGTGCTACGCCTTTGAATGAGCAAAACCACACAAAGCTCACATTTTTCATGAACTTCTGTCGTGAACACAACAACAGTGAAAGAACGACAAGCACGTTTCCAGCTCCACAAAAGATTCACAGTTTTGGATACACAGCTGTTCAGCTGCATTTTTCCTTTGAGTGCAAACTCACGCTTGCATGAAAAAGCCCCAAATGAACGCGCAAGAAAGTTTCCCACCAGAGGAACTGCAAAGCAGTGCCAGGGGATGCGAGGCGAGATCCGAAAAAGAATTGCCCACACCTGACTGCAAGTGCAGGCAGCAAAAATCCAAGTCAGTGACTATTACTCACTGGCAAGTGTGTTACAAAAGGCGATCTGTTACCACTGCAACCTTCTTTTTTGTCCAGGGAAAGAACATCTTTCATGTGTCTGGTATCATTCAGTGTAACCTGATCATTCACCAGGAAACTGCAGAGTGCAAAGTTGACACTTGAAAGAAAACAGCAGAAACTCGAGGTTGCTGAGCAGAGAAACCTGCGGAAGGAATGTGTGGCCTTTGACAGTTCTGAGTGGCAAGGAAACAATTCAGCCCAAGCATATTTTCCGCTCGTGTCAGGGAGTTCGCAGGGAACTCACAAATTTTCTCCGTGATCAACCTTGACTCTGTTTCTAACAGTCGGACGTTCTCGCTATGTCAAACAGTTGAGCCTAATTCACTCCGACAACAAGATTTACCGAGAAAAAGCCACAGAGCAATCCTCACAAAAAGTGCTCCGATTACCCAGAAGCCAAAAATGTGGAGTTTGTAATCAGTCACACAAACACCCGTATTTTGTCTGCTGCAGACAGAGGCCTTTTGTCAGTATCGACTGAACTTGTTGATTTTGCAAATGAAGCTGTTTCGTCTGCCTACCACAGAAAATCCAGTCAACGCAATTTGCGCACACAGGAGGCATTGAATTGTGCCACAAGCACTTGGTGGATGTTTCTAACGAGGGAAAATGACTACACAAGTGATTCTATTTTCCAAGCAGAATATCGCGTAGATTTGCACGAACAAAACAGGCCCCTATGAGAAAAGCCAATCTGGAACAAGCTTCAAAGTGATACGTGTGAAGAGAACAAGCAAAACAGAAGCTATGTGTGCCAGATATCTGGATTGTTTCTTCCCAAACTTCAACAAAACAAGCAAGCAACTCAAGATCCAAAAAAATTCTGTTGTTTGGTCAGTCTCACTTCGCTGGTCATGACATTCCCAGAAAACTGCACACCAGCCTTCGCCAGGGGTTTTGTTTGCCTGTCAGAATTTTCCACAACAAAGGATGAAATTGCGTTCTGAATCGAAGCTTCATTTGCGCACACAACATATCAGTTGATGCTTTATGGCTCGTGGCTACTTTTCATGCACTGCCTCTAATGGAATGATATCTCCATGGAATGGTTGCTGTGGATGCACAAACAAATTCAGACTGACAGCTTCTCAAATAAATGCAACTCATCTTGGCATGTGCGCAGCCGTTCACTGGACACGCAAAACCTGAACTGCGTGCATCAGCAGCAAGTCCGAAAGTTATCTTCAAGTGAACAACCTAGTCTACCGCATTGCCTTTGTTCGAATCAACAAGCAAGAAAGCTACGCTCAGAAATCCCGCGGTTCTGAACTTGGTCAGTTGGGCACGCGTCCATTTGACTTTGCCGAGTTGAAACCCAGGCACTGACTCACCCACAGGAAATTTAGGATGGCAGCCAAATTGCTATGACCCACCATGCCAAATAGCACACAAAGTGTGCGAGAAACCCAGGAAGTTTTACTGTGCATTGGTGGCCCCATGACTCAAGTTGTGTCAGCTCAGCAGAATGACTGGGGGAGGGGAAGGTAACTCTGCTGGCCCAGCACAGTTAGCAAGGACACATGCTGTGGCCAGGCCAGCAGAGTATCCCCCAGGTACTCTGCTAGGCCAGCAGAGTTACCAGGGGGAGGGTAACTCTGATAACCAAACACAGTTAGCAGGGAAACATGCAAACCCCCATGGTCATGCCAGCAGAGTTACCCCCTTCCCCTGGTAACTCTGCCAGATTTTGCAGACAGAGAGACATACAGAGATGGATTGCGCTGAGCCCGCGGTTTCGGCCTTCGACGACCGCGAGCTTGAAAAGGGGGTGGAGACCAAAATGAGTGTGCGATGATGTCAACGTCAGGTCAGTGAAAATGGATCTGACTGACACTCGCATTTCACCAAACTTACGCCATGGCTGCAGGCCCGTTCCAAAATGCTCAAATTTTATGCAAAAGTATTCATTCAATGAAAATCAGAGTTCAGTTCGTGCTCTGTGCCCAGAAGATTCAGACTGACTTGAGAAAATTTAGATTTGGTAACGTTTTCGTCCCCGCTTGTTTTTGTCAAAACCGAAACACCAATGTGTTGAAGATCCGTAATTGCCATGGCAAGTCGACACTATTCTTGATGAATGACTTTGAGACTTTGCTTCACGAACAAACGTCCCATAAACCTTGCATTTGTCTTGCTGTCCTGCACAATGAAACAAGGATGACGGTGACAAGACAAAATTTGCACATGAGAAAGTCTGTCCTGACTTCCTGAGATCCTGACGGGAACATTTTGCCGTATTTGTGTCGTCATCACGGAGTGTTCACTCGCTTTGCGATTGCGGAAAAGCCAATCAAGGCACTGCTGCGTCCTTTTGCGTTTGTCAATTTCCTGCCGACAGACCTCTTTCAAACTTGACCGGAAAGCTGCCCTGTGGTGAACTCTTGCACTGAAGTAGTTTGTAAGCAGCGCATAAAATGTACGAAGGTCGCTCTCATGGCATACGATCCTATCATCATTCTGTCAGCAGTACACATCATCAAAACCAAATCGTACGTCTGTTATCAAACGCTCCAGACGCACATGCACTGCATGTGAGGGCCGCAACAAGGCCTCAGTCAGGGCCAAGCGTACATCTTTTGTGCACGTTTGTGGTTCTTGCTTGTCGAGGAACCTTTTGCGAGACACCAAAGTTCTGACATGAACACGCCACTACGACAGGGAGTGTCTGAGGGAGGCAGGCAATCAGCTGTTCGGCAGCGCCTTTTTCGCAAGCATTCTGCAGATAAGCTTGAAAAATACTCCTATCAGCTGATTGCCAGGCCGCAAGAAAATTTACCTTTCCAAGATTTTGGATGAAGCTGCAGCGAAACGTACAATTGAATTGAAAACGCATCAACTGGGGCCGGCAGACTTGCCATCATGGCAACACTGCTGATGCCGACAAATCTTGCAGTCATGACGTGAGGTTCAGTACAAATCCGTCAAATCAGTCTGAGCAAAATGCAAAGCAGCGTTATTTGCTGCCAAAGAAGCCGTAAATGCTTTGAGCAGCAGCATCTGTGACCCCACAGCTCTGAATCCTCTCCTGGTCAACCAGATGGCCACCTGACCTCGTTTCGACCATCACAGAGACACTCCTCCTGCCCAGACTGCGAAATCACTTCAAACGTATTGACTGCTGTGGGGATCAGACAATTCCATCTGCATCTGTTTACTCAACATGATCAGAGCTCAGTACGGGCTCCACTAATCAATGCTTTTGGGTGGGATCGCTGAACTTCGGTGGGATTGGGTTTGCCAGCGATCGCGCAATTGCACCTCGCTTTTTTCGCTTCCCTTTCCAGTTTGTCGCACGTGGAACAGATCAGCGCAGTTTCACAACGAACTAACGGGCTGTGAGTAGAAAGATCTCAGTGATCCATTGGGCTCATTCATCTTTCTCGTCAAAGGCGAGCAGACGAACCCAACACAGGTCTAGGAAAAGCAACTGAACAGAACACGAGGTTCAGAGAGTGTGAGGGGTGATTTACTCGCACATCTTCACGACCGGTTTTGAGGCGACAAAAGTGAGTCACACTTTTTTTGCAATGTCCAAAGCAACACGTCAACCACTTCAGCACCGTATCCCAAAACTCCAGCACAAGTTGAATTTTTTTTCTCTTTTCCTTCTTTGCAGCTCCACTTGTTGAACATGGAGAGACACCTGCGGTTTCAGGATCATCACGCGAGGGCCAACACCGCATTGACTTCGGGTCAATGCACAAGCACTTCCCCAGCACTGAGTGTGTTTTCACTGTTACAGACTGGTGCAGCAATGAAACCTGATCCAGATTCGCGTGCACACACTCCACCAAGAGACCTTCAGGGCACTTGCACGAAACCTATCTGAGTGCAGATCAAGACAACTCATCCACAGGCTCGACCGACTAAATTTCACTGACGCAGACTCAGTGGCACAATCCACGAAGAAAGATCAGGGAGACGTAAATTTTTTAGTGTGAAACAAATGCAAATGTGCAGCATGTGACGGACGCCGGTTTCCTCCGCGCACGGCGCGGTCCGACCCCCGGTGGCTCAGAGTCCCGCCGGACATCGTTATCTCCGCCTCACAGCCAGTCCGACCGGCGAACTGTGCCGTCCACCCGCCAATTAGGCATGTTTCACGCCAAAAGTTATGCCACGGCACATCCGGAGATTGTCTGGTGATGTCACTTTTCATATTCCAGCGGTGGTCATTGTCGATGGCCCAAGTCGTGCGAGAGAAGAGAATTACCGGCCTTCTTCCTCCCCTAAATTCAATGACGGAACGATTTTGCGAGGAGTCCGCACCAAGAAAGTGCTCAATTTCCTCAGAGTCTGCCATCAGCTGAACCCGATGTGTGACCAAAGCAAGTGGAGGAATGTGGTCAAAATCTTGTTCTCGGGTTGGACGACAGTGCGAGTGTTCTTCTCTGCGGACATCGTGTTGGACAACGGCCTGAAACGGCTTGAACTTGGCGCGCACCGAACCACGCTATCCACGCACAGATTGGCTGAGTTTGAAGTGAGTGTTGCCATAGGCGCAACTGATCTGGTCAATGGAACAGATCCCCGGAATGTCAAACATTCACACGTTCCTGCGCAGGTGGGTCAGAAGTGTCAGACAACTTCTTGGTGGTATTTCTCTTTCCACCGACCACACGCGCCAGGTCAAAACATTCTCAAGGGCCGTGAGTTTCAAAACCCACCACTCGACAACGAAAGATGGACAAAACTTCAACGCTCTTTGCAACCCTTCCGGTTCTGTTCAAGCTTCTGTTTGCATGGACTCCGCTTCTGCCTGCACTTCAGACACAGACACCACTCTAACTTTGGATGGAAATGCAGCCGGGAGGAAGGTCTATTTGGGCTCTGCCAGCCAAGCTGATTTCACCGAGGCAATCTGGCCTTTCAAGGTGATTACATCGTCATTGCCTACCACCATACTCCCTCTGTCTGCCATGTAATCGACCTCGATTACCACTGCAGGTCCATTAGACTTTTCGTACGCAGGCACCACCGTTCAGATGGCAGGTCGTATGATGGATGGCAGCTTCAGGTTTTGGTGACCACTCCACTAAATCCAGAGAATGACTCACGCCCATCCGAAAAAAGAAGTTTCAAAGCACCTTTACACAAACGCGAGCAAACACAGTGTGAAGCTGTGCATTGAGTACGTGCTTCAAAATGTTCTGAGCCGAACTCTTTTCTCAAGATCACTCACCAGATATTCCCTATGGATCGTACCGACCAATTGATCTGCACGTTCAAACCTCTCCTGACAAAGTTTGCTCAGCCGAATTCTCTTCAAGCGTAAGACACAAAATGTCAAACATTGAGACCACTCTCACTCAGACACTTAGGCCCATCGCTATTTCTGTCGCCTCAAAGGGAATCTGGAGTGGAGGATTAGAGGCGCCTAATGCGAGTTTTCCTCTGTAATAAACCGCCGGCAAACTGTCGGTTAGTTGCAGATTAATGTTTCCCACAACACAAACAGCCCTTCTGAAGGCATTAACAGCGACGCCTTTCAAGGCGACGGTGCCCGAAGAACACTTTTGGCTTCGCTGCATCTTGTACTGTCCACACAAGAGAAAGTGCTTCAAAGCGATGCCAGGACCAAAACCAAACCCAACTACGAGAGCAAGCAATGCTTGGCACAATTTCTCTGTCTGCAATCCACCCGCAGTTCAAGATACTCAGCGAGGTGATGACTTCACTGAAACTTTCTTGTCCAGACTTATCTTCTGATGCGTGATGAAGTACTTTCTTGAACTCTCGATCCTGGTCGAAACTCCTGTGTTTACAAACGAACTGTTCCCGGCAAAAATAGACCAGGTAACTGTTACAAGTACACGGGTGAGGGCCATTTGATAAGCTGGGAAGATTTTTCCAAGTGTGCAAGTGCGCGCACGGCAGCTGAAGGTCTGCTAAACTGTTATTATCTCGTCTACATTTTCACCGTTTCATCTGGAGAAAATAACCTGGAATCCAGAATCTCAGATGTTTAACAAACAATAAACAGCCAGAACGATTCAATCTGAGAACACACAGATTATTGTGTCTGCAGAAAGCAGTTCCACCTTTGTTCGTCAAGTGGTTGCTTCAGAAATTGTGTGATTCTGACTTGTTTTCAATCGCGTGCATGTTCGCGTGTGCGTGCGTGCGTGTGTGTGTGTGTGTGTGTGCACAGCACACGGCATCTCAGATTGCGCACCAATTGTGCTTGTGCAGCTGTCCCTCAGTTTTTTGCTCTTCGTCTTTACTCTGTTCTTTTTCTGCATTGTCATCCAGGAAACACTCCTTGAAACAACAATTCGTCTGTGCACGCCTCTGGTGAGCAAAACACCTCACACGACCACCACTGAGCCTGCATACCAAACACATGAGAATTTCCCCAGGTAGAACACCACGTGAAGTTCGGACAATCTTTCTTTTCGCTATGCAACACGCAGATCTACAGTTTGGCGGGAATTGGGTGGCACGCAACGTCTCACTTGGGACCGACAGAACAAGGCGCGATGAAGCACAACACACCCATAACCGATATTGGTGAGGTGATCACCGTGTAATGTACAACCCACAGGTGGGAGGCAGCTGCAAGAAGCATGATCGTCTGCACGACTGAGTCGAGAACATGAAAGCGCGCCGCATGTGATCACTGACGCCACAAGCTTGAACGGGCAAATGCAAGACCTTTGTGGTCGGAGGGTTCTTCTCAACTTTGGGCTCAAAAGCTGCATCTATTCTGAACAAAGATCACGAACTGCAGCTTTTCGAGACGAAAACTTGTTTTGTTGACGAATCGCGCAAGATGGACACAACACCCGACCGTGTGACAATCAAACGGCACTTTCCCCGTTTCGGGATCTCACACGAAACAACACCCTTCAAGGAAACGCTTGTCCACCATTGTGAATTTCTGAGCAGACGTCCAAAAACCATCATCAGGTTGAAATCTGCATTTGTTGTCAAAGGAAAGTTGCTTTGTTTCCACACACTTTCACGTCGCTTGCGAACAAAAATATGTCCGATTTGCACGCATATCTACAACTTCGGTGTACGAGTATTGTGTCTTTCTTGAAATTCCCACGAAGGATCGCGCCTTTTGTGACGACAGTCTGTTGATGAGCTTCTCGCTTGAGTGATTTTGTGAAAAGAGAACAACAATGACGCAGTATCCTGCACCCAAATTTGGACAACAGACACCATTTGAACTACGTTGCATGATTTTCATCCAGTTCCTCAGCCTGTTCTGTCCACAACGAGAAAGCGACATTTTTCTTTGTCTTTTTGTCATCAATTTCTTGGGTCTCGCTCAGCACGTGGGAGTGTCGCTTCCGTGTAGCTTGAGCACGAACGGGAATTGCCAAGAACACGGACATTGTAAACTTACACCTTGGTCCAGTTTCTCTTGAGTGCGCAAGTAAATCTCCAACCTCAGGTTTGACAGGGGTGCTTAGACCAACTGTTTGTCGTGCACTGACCATTGTACTCATGATCAGCAAGTTTTCTTGAATGTCAAAGACGCACAAATGGGGAAACTTTCACCACGGTCCGCTGACAAAGGAAATTTTCACCAAAACGCAAAGTTATGGAACACACCAGATGACAGACAGCTTTCACAACAAAACTCCACGTAGAGTTTGCTCTGGAGAAAATTTGGCAGATGATCTGCCTTGAAAACGTGTGTTGATCTAACCGGAGAAAGCAGAGGAGACGTTGTTCCGAGAGGATTCAAAATATTTATCCAGCGAGATACTGCACACGCACGGAAATGTGAGTTGAAGACGCACCACAGAACTTATCGAATTCAGACTCAAACACAAAGTCGCGGTCGAAAACCATCCTTGCCCCTGAGCACCACTTCTCGTAGATTGAAGGAAGCTAACGGAACCAATCGACCCCCACCACGACCGCAGAATGCACAATAGAACCTGCCACACCCACCTCACTCAAGTTATCCCTCATTTTAGCAAACGCATTGCCTTGCGTCAAAAAGCAAAATTCACAAGCATGTACTCGACAGGATGCAGCCTGTTGGGACATGAAATTTTCAGCAAGTACTCGCTCAGGTAACAGTGAACCCTCTGCAAAAAGAATCTGATGAAACGACGTGCACATACGAACACACGATATCACCCAAAATAACATGGGGAAATTTTCACCTCACACTTTGGTTCACAAATGAATCGTTTTGCTGTGCACGGTGACCAAACACGAGCACATGAAAATGCACTGAGCTTTCTCAGCTTTCGAGTATGATCTCAAAAGAAGATGAAAGAAATCCTTTGGTTTGCATTGGAGAGGAAAGCTGACGTTGTTACACAACTCAAAATGTTTACCTGAGAGGAAGTGGAGTCAAGTACTGTGTCGTCGCTCAACACTGTTGGCCGGGTTTCCTCGTAGTAGAAAAACTCATCTACAGCTTCTGTTGCACGAGTATCATCTGAAAATACGAAGCGTACCAAGTGAAAATAAGAAACGCCTCCCAAGTAGAGAGAAACACTGGATTGTTTTATGTTCCCAAGGGAAAGAACCCTGTGAGAAGAAGATCCCGCACTTTCAGCATCGCACAAATCCACGTCAATACTTCGCGGGCGTATCATCGACCATCTCAAGCGCCACCAAGACGTGCCACTTGACCTAGATGCCAAAATCAATGACTTCAGCGGTCATTTTCTTGCAGTCAGGAAGCCTTGTTGAGGAAGAACCAGGAATCCTTCCTGAATAGTCTGCAATTCAGGACTTTGACAAGTCGTTCAGTAAATCTGCGAGGAAGCGACACTTCACGCCATTTCCATTGAAAGTGAAAGACTTCGGTTCGCCGCAGCATTCCTTCCGGTCGCAGTGACCACAAAGTAGACAGTGCGTTATCATCAAGTGGCACTAAATGACAACTTGCAGACATTGGAGAAACACGCAAGAGCAAGACTGGGACTGACACCTTGTCTTGTTTGTTTCGATGGGGAAAAGTGGAGTGTGCTGCACGCGCTGACGATCTGAAACTGTCACACCAAACAAGATCCATCCATTTCAAGAGAGGCAATGCACGAGTGACGTTGCAGGTATTCTTCAATTTTTCTTCCTTCGTGTTAACGCCGTTTGGGTTCATTCAGCGTGAAAATGTGTCACGAAGGAATCGAACAAAAACAAATTTCCCTTCCTGGTCATGCAAAATAGTTCATGATCACTTCATGATCGCCACTGAAAAACAATCTGTGGAATGGAAATTTCAGGTACAGAGCATGAAGCTGCTGGGGCAGCGCCAGCCGAGGGTGATGAATGGAGAAAGTTTACGTCTCGTGACAGTCTGGTATCCCGCCAGCACTCAACTCAGCAGTCTGAGGTAATCGAAGGGTCAAAGGGGTCAAGTACTTGGGAGCAGGGAATTAATCTGTATCAAAGTCCTCCGTCGAAACTGTCGTACCTGGCAAATTTGAACAATGCTCAATGATCTGGGCTCTTGAAGCGAAAACAAAACCATAAGCCCGACGAAGATCGGGCACTGGTGAATGTCTTTCACGAAGCGACTTGGAGATTTGACAAAGCACAGTTGACAGCAATTCAAAGAGCGTCAGTTTTTGTGCTGGCACTGTTTGACTGGCACACAACACCTTCGCCTAATGGAAGGAAGACGGAAGCCTCTTGTTCGGCTTCCATTGCTGAAGCTGACCTCATCGTTTCACTGTCGCAAGAAGACCCGTGACTTGCTCACGGGACAGGATCTGCAGGCGGCGGCGATGCTAATGGGATGCACGTGTTGACAACTCCTGCAATGTGAGCTTTATCGGACAGATACTTGGAACTCACTGAATTCACTCACTATATTTTCTGTCATGACACAATGTGGAAAGATCGTGTCACATTGTTTTCTTGATGAAACGGAACTCTGTTGTTTTCCAGTTACCACTGATGAGCTTTGAGAATCAAATGGAAAAGAAACAACACAGTCGCAGAACCGATCGACAACAAACTTGTGAACAGATTTGCAACAGAACTGAACTGCAATTACAGGTGCATTATGCAAATCGTATGCACCAGCGGCGAGACAATCATTTGATGAATCATACCCTTTGTTTTCGCTCACGACTGTTCTTCTGCTTGTTTCTGTTTCAAATGTCAATGTATCGCAAAATGACCGTCTCAGAGAAGTGCAAAATGTGAAAGAAATATGCAGTGGCTTGTGCGACTGATTTGTGGAGAAGCTATTTTGCTTGTCCACTACACACCGTTACTGTCTGCACCTTTCACGCTGTTAATCTGCCACTTATGGGAAAAAGAAAATCTACGAGTAAGAGCTGAATTGTCTTGGCTGATAATCGTACCTTTACAACCCCGAGGAATAGGGGGCTTTCCCCCCAGCTTTCCCCCTCAAGCTGTTCAACTCCAGTGGTTCGGGGGGGGGGGCTGACTTGTCTCGGAAAATTCCTTCGGGGCAACCTGCTTTCTTTTTGTGCCTGTTTCGCGTCTCGATGATTGAAACAGTTCGCTCTGAAACCCATCCTTCACCCTGTCACAACCAGGGATATCACAAATCTCTGGATCAATGCATTGCCTCCAGATTCACTCACTAGACGTCCACGTAGATCTCGTTTTTAGGTGATTTGAGGTGGGTTGCACGATTTGAGCCAAATCGGTGCGAGCCAAATCGAAGCACCTATAGGCAGCCTCTTCCAAAAGTATGTCAGCAGCAGTTTCAT
>JAAUXT010104806.1_pt1 | contig 21203 bp, 18 predicted proteins | sample 7278171 | NCBI WGS metagenome assembly JAAUXT01 (sample SAMN14350112, study PRJNA611818) | marine sediment metagenome | isolation source: surface marine sediment (1.8m) | place: French Polynesia: Moorea | collected 2018-08 | reverse complement strand
CCGGGTTACCCCCCCCCTGCAAAAAAAAAAAAAAAAAAAAAAAAATTCCAACTGGGACATTTTCTGACTGGGGTATTGGTAGATTGGCACAAACGCTGCCCGCAGATTGGCACAAACGCTGCCCGCGGCTGATTCTCCACTTGAAAGTCTAGTTTTGGGCTGCACTATGGGGATGCGATTTTGTGTGACCAGTTGCGCAGGTGTGTATATGCGGAGGCACGACTGGAATTCAGTGTGGACACGTTCATCGGCAATCATACAACAGTCCCAGTTGACCTTCGCTTGTGTGCAAGTGCTTCTGTACTTTTGATGAATAAATGTTGCTTTCAGGCACTCAGTTTTGCTTCGCACCAGAAATTTATCTTTGGCTGAATGGTGATGATGCAAATGCACAAAAACTCACGCAAATGAACCCTTTTTGGCAAACTCTGTTCTCACTGCCTCTTCACAAAACTTCGTTCAGTACAGATCCGCTTCCTTGGTATCAGTCAGCACCGAACCATTGCATTTGTCTCCGAAAGAAGCAGTCAGTGTTCAACTTTCATCACAAGAGTCGAGGTTATTTAGATGTGCGGGTTCTGTTTGCAGAAGGAGACGCGCCCGGGCTGAGCCCCGACGATCTGGAGGCGTCCATAGCGACGCTCCAGAGCCTCGCCGAGACGGTGGACGCCGAGTGCGTCGAGCTGCGCCGCCGCCAGGAGCAGGAGGGCGCCGTCGTCGAATTCCTCATCCGCAAGCGCACCGACGAGCGCGACTTCATGGAGGTCAGGTGCGTGTGCAAAGGTCATTGTCTGCACAGAAGTTTCAGGGTGTGAAGTTTCCAGGCAATATGTGCACGTACGACTTGACAAAATGTGCTTGTGTGGTGTGGCCAAAAAGCTGAACACACAGTTGAACTGGAAAATGAACGTTTTCCCGAAAAAAGTTTCCTGTCAAATGAAGACAAAAGCGACTGAAACATTTCAATCACACTGAACTTCTGGTCATCAAAAGTTCATTCCATTTGTGGAAAAGACTCTTGATGGAATGCGAAAACAAGAACTCGTACATTCGTGGTGGCCGAGTTTGACTCCAAATTGTTTTCCTGTTGGCAGAGTTGCTGTGGTCGGCAACGTGGACGCGGGAAAGAGCACACTGCTGGGTGTGCTCACTCACGGCGGTCTCGACAATGGCAGAGGACTCGCGAGGCAAAAACTCTTCCGACACAAGCACGAGCTGGAGTCGGGACGAACGAGCAGCGTCGGTAACGACATTCTCGGGTTCGACTGTCAGGGCAACGTCGTCAACAAACCGGACCACGGCAACCTCGACTGGACCAAGATCTGCGAGCAGTCAACAAAGGTGTGTACTCTTCCATCACTCGACAACGATGTCCACGACAAATTAAGCTCTCAGTTTTCAGACCTGACTGGAAGTGAAAGATGAAAGTAAGCGGGAGCATTTTGCGTTTCAGGTGATCACGTTCATCGACCTGGCTGGGCACGAGAAATACCTCAAAACGACCGTGTTCGGAATGACGGGACACGCGCCGGACTTCTCCATGCTCATGGTGAGTGAGCAGTGATGTGTGTGTGTGTGTGTGTGTGTGTGTGTGTGTGTGTGTGGACGCACGCACGCACGCTTGTTCGTGGTGTCCGTGTTTTGTGTGCTTTTCTGGATTAATTTTGATTTTGTATCAGACCGAATGCAGCACTCATAAACAGTTTAGTTTGATGCGGTTGTTGTGTCGCTCTCAGGTTGGAGCGAACGCGGGAGTGATCGGAATGGCGAAGGAGCACCTCGGACTCGCGCTCGCGCTCAACGTGCCCGTCTTCGTCGTCGTCACCAAGATCGACATGTGTCCCGCCAACGTGCTGCAAGACACGCTCAAGGTACGTGGATCAAGGAGGCTCTTTGTCTTTGATCAGTGCAAATCACTTCCCTTTGGCCCAAAACATCGGGCACGTTTTGTGAGCTTCTCAGCCTGTCTGTCTTGTTCCAAATCAGGCTTTGTCTGATCACATGGAGCTCAAAATTTGCTGCCGTGTGCTTCTTTCACCTCAGGGAGAAAGTCATACAGAAGTTGTGCCGTTCATTTCAACTCAAAATACCATTCCATTTCTGCACCGCTGTCCCCGCGCAAACCGTCTTCCGCGCATTCCCTCCTCAACACCTGTTCATCTAGATGTTGGACACGTGTTGCAGATGCTGCAGCGAATACTCAAGTCGCCCGGCTGCCGCAAGATGCCGGTGTTGGTGCAGACTGTGGACGATGTCGTCATCTCCGCAACCAACTTCACTTCAGAGAGGTGCGTCTCATCGCAGCGAGCAAGCTGGTTATTTCGGGTGGCTGCTCCTCACACACGCGCACGTGACGCCAAGCACTACTCGATGACATCTGTCTCACGATTAGCCAAACAACAACATTCAATTCTGTTGTGTTTTGCAGGATGTGTCCAATTTTCCAAGTTTCGAACGTTTCGGGAGAGAACCTGCACCTGCTCAAGATGTTCCTCAACTTGCTATCGACGCGCATTACCTTCGATGCGGACGAGCCGGCCGAGTTTCAGATCGACGACACGTTTTCCGTGCCTGTGAGTGTGGTCACATTGAGGTGGTGGACAAGTATGGGGCACAATCCAGCCGTTTGTGAGCAGCAATAGAGAAGGGAAAAACTACAAAACATCGACGCGCGCTCGGGGCCATTTGTGCACACTGTTCAACGGTCCGGATGGGATGGTCTTTTTGTGGAGAAGTCCTACAAATGTTGAAATTGGTTGGATCAGATTAGCAAAGGCCAAATGACATTCCAAAAGTTCTGGAGTTTGGCATTTCCAACATCATCTTGTGCTTGCAGGGTGTAGGAACCGTGGTGTCGGGCACCACCCTGAAGGGCGTCATCACGATAAACGACACCCTGCTGCTCGGGCCGGACTCGCTCGGACAGTTCCAGCCGATCGCCGTCAAGTCGATTCACCGGAAGCGGATGCCGGTGCGCGAGGTGCGCGGGGGACAGACGGCGTCGTTCGCGCTCAAGAAGGTGCGTCGTGCGCGGCGTGTGCACAGATTATGATGTGGTCGGGCCTCGCGTATGTCTATATTTGTAGCCACCACGAAATCAAGCGGATTGCTTGTCAGTAGGACACGAGTATTTGAGAGTGGCTGCAGTTTGTTTCCACGGGTGGCTTATTCTGGACGCTGTTAGTTCCCACAAGCGTTCACACTTGTGACATCGCAACGGTAGGTGACGCGAGGGTCACGAACCCGACTTGTGGAGCGAGCGGATATTGTCGTGTCAGAATTTGCTCTTGCCTCTGTGGTCTGGAAATACACAGAACTCTTGCGATTGCTTTTTAGATCAAGCGCTCCACGATCAGGAAGGGGATGGTGATGGTGTCTCCGCGCGTCAATCCCAAAGCGTGCTGGGAGTTTGAGGGCGAGATTCTCGTGCTCCACCATCCAACCACTATCTCACCCAAGTACCAGGCCATGGGTACGTGACACACACACACACACACACACACACACACACACACACACACACACACACACACACACACACACACACACAACTTGGGTGGTCGTTGTGCTTCACATGGGTCATTTGTGCAGTATTTCTGGCGTACGATTCACCGATAGAAAACAAATGGGACTTTGCGCTGCTTTTGCAGTGCACGTGGGGAGCGTGCGGCAGACGGCGTCCATCCTGACCATGTCTGAAGAGCGCCTGCGCACCGGAGACAAAGCGACGTGCCGCTTCCGCTTCATCAAGAACCCGGAGTACATGCGCGCCGACATGCGCATGGTGTTCCGCGAGGGACGCACCAAGGTGAGAACCGAAACTAAAGCGGAAACACCGTTCAGTCTGTTCTTGAATTCGCATGACTCAGAGATCCACAAAATGTGTGTTCGGTTTCGCAGGCTGTGGGCAACATCACGAAGCTGTTCCCTCACGTCAGCGCCGTCGCGCAGAACACGCGACAGCAGCGCGCCGCCAAGAAGGCGGCTGACGCCAACCACCAGCTGAAGCCACAGAACGAACCACAGAAACCGAGCAAGAAGAACCGTCGACCAAGGAACAGAGCGGCGCCACCAGGAGCTGCAGGCGGCGCGGGCGCCGGGGCGGGAACGCCACTGGCAGGACAGGGAGATGGCGGTGACGAGGGGCAGGGTTCGCCGCAGAAGGTGGCGGCGCCGGTTGAGGCTGGTGCCTCGGCGGCGCCCGGCGGGTCCCAGGTGATAGCGGCACCAGCGCCATCTCCAGAATCACCATCCCACACAGAAAGTGGCGCCGCCGCAGAAAAGTGAACTGGTGGCGTATTTTTGACACGATGTGTTGTCTACTTTTGTTGATATTGAATCAATTGTGCTGGCGAAGCATTTTTACAGAAGGAGGGCAGGAACCATGTGTTTATCAAAGCATCGTGGTCTGATTGCAAAGGGCTGTCTTCGGTGAAATCGAGTGAAATAGTCTCAAATTTGTACATTGCAAGTCACTGATTAATCCAGAGGCGCCAAGGTACATTTTCTCTATGCATTGTACTCGTTTAAGTCCTTGCACAAGTTTCATTCAAATAGCATTGAATATCTTCGCAAAGGACAGAACACCCACCCAGTTGCAAAGTTGAAGCATGTCTGTTGTGAGTTCAAAGAACGTCGCAGTCTTGCTGTTCTGTTTCTTGTTACTTCGGCACTGACGTCCATTTTCAAATGACGGTACTCAAATTTATATTTTTGCTCATCCAAGGACATCCTTCACAGAAAACTCCAAAAATTAGACCGGTGCTGTCTTCACAACCGCTGTTCGCACGTTTTTCTGAAGTTCAGCGTCATACTGCATTGACTGTGTGATCGAGTGATCCCAGCTTCAGAGAATAGAATTGAAAGTAGTGAGACATTTATTTGTCCACCGAGGGTACCTCACAAGAATGTTAACTGTAGGGATGCACTGGCTGAAACAAATAATTTGTGCTTGCTGCAAAACCAAAAATAAAATTTTACCTTTCAAAAAAGACAAGACGTCAAATCATCTGTGCGAAAACCAGAGACGTGCGGACTTCCTGACCTGCAGCGCGCCGCACAGCGGGGTCAGGAAACCTGTGAACAGAGCCGGCTCCTCTTCTCTTGGTTTTGCCAGCGGTAACTCGCAACCAAACAAAGCCAACGATACAAAACGTTTGACCCAAGTGAAAAGTTTATTGGACATCCTTTGAACGGGAAAAGTGTAACAGTTTTCAAAAAAGAACAAAGAGCAACCGATTGAAAATTATCAACACGGACAAGCGCATATGCTGGGGCACAAATACGCGTACGTAGCGAACAACCCGAAACAGGCAACTGTTGGATTGTGCTGCACAGTACTGGGAATCCGTTTACAAACAGCAAAGACCCGCACCTGTGTTGCAAGAACCACTCTTCTGAGGTTTGTTTGCTCGAACGAGAGATAAAATTTTGAGAGGGGTAGGTCGAAATAATCACGTCAAAATGCTTTTTTTTTTCTTTGCAAGATCGTATTCAGAAAGACATGCTGGCCTCGTCCATTCATCATCTCGTTGATTGGCAGTCCTTCACCTTCAGTATTTCTCTGCACATCAACCTGAGATATCACCGAAGGAAGCGGACGTTGCAAACACAGAAAGCCCAAGACTTCAGACACCGCACAAACAAATTCGACACAAAAAAACAAAGGAAAGCAGGGAAAACATCCACACTCCTGGTCTTGAACCAATTTGCAAGTCTGTATACGCGAGCACAAAAACGTGAGAAGTCTCAATTCAGGAACAAAACTCGGTTCCAGTGTGCCCAACCTGAGAGGCCTCGGTTCCTGGAGGACGAAGTCCTCTCAGACTCCACTCGGCTTCAGGTCTGTGAGTCCAAGCCTCAAGCCTCCAGACGTATGTGCCTCCATTATTCACACTCACCTGGTGCTTTGACCTGAGATCAAGGGCCCAAAAGGCCTCTGGTATTCGGTACACTGGTCCACGATCGGACGAAAAATTCATATCGTGCAGAATTTCCTGCACGCAACCCGCCAGACAAAACACCAGGTCAGCCTTGCTCGTAATGATTCCAAGGGAATCACTGCAAACACTTGTGTTCAAATCGTATGTTCACACATGAATACAAGGGAAGAATCGAAGGAAGCCAAAAAACTTGAAGACGACTCAACCCAGTCCGCCTCCAATGTCTTGATCGGAACGTGAAGCTGGTGTGAGACGGATTCTCTCGCCAAGAGAGTCAGGCTCACATGTGCACGCAGAATCTGTTTCGTCTGAGACTCAGGCCCAAAACAACCTCGACTTTTGGAAATTTGTTGAGTATTGCAACAAATCCACAAGGATGCGCTTGTCCCTCTGCACTCCCTTTGAGTGCTGGAGATGAGAACAACCCTGACGCGCCAGATAGGGTCCACAGGCCCTCCTGTGGTTCCCGTGAAAACACACAACTTTTTTGAAACCTTTGGTTGTGTGCTTGAACAGGAACCCGTACAGTTTTGCATGAAGAGAACCCGTTTCAAGAGAAGGCCGAAGCTCACCTTTTGCCATTGTTATTTTCCACTTTCCCATCGACGACTCATCTCCCTGAATGTGTCGCTCCTTGTCCCAGTATCACTGGACCCATTCGGGGGACCTCTGCCATTAGCTACTGTTTTGTGCGTGTACTTCCCTTCGCCTCCCATTCCCCCTCCCATTCCGACTCCAACTCCTCCTCCTGCACCTCGCCCAGAGTAGGTCACCCCCGGGCCTGTTCCTGGTCCGCCCACTCCTGCACCGCCACCCGGTCCTGGAGGGGCGGGACTCCCTTCTCGTCCTCCAGAGGTGGGTGGAGTGTTGTCCTGCCGCGCGATGGAGACCTGGTAGTTGTGCAGTTGTTTCTCTAACGCGTAGTTCTCAGCCTGCAGAGCCATGATCTCCCGCCTGCAACAGAAACATTGACTTTTGGGTTGGAAACACTGTCGGTTTGTCTCCAGAAAAACACCGTCTGCGACATGCTTGCAGTGCATTCAGGGTGTACGAGCACACAGATTTCAAATGCAGAATGTTTTAGCCAAACACAAAGCAGACAGAAGCTTCAATAGTTTCATTATTTTCCTCTTTCCTGTGAATTAAGAAATCCAATCTCTTTTGTTTAATTTAATTAATTCCCAATCAGATCGTACAGCATTTCTGAGATGTGAAGAGAATTAATTCGTTCCGTTCCATTCTGAAAAACCGTCAAATTGCATGACAGCTTTCAATGCCGGATACGTTCTGGCGGCTTGATCACCTCCCGTCACTGAACGGGCGTTTTTTCGGCTGGGTGAATGCAATTTTCTGTTTCACTCCTCTCAGCAAAGTCCGAACACTTTGCATGTTGTGACGCTTACATATCAACCTCATCTCAGGGAGTCTCCAGAGCGCAGTTGTATCAAGCGTTCTCCAAACAAACATCACTGTTTGTTGGGCCTCAAAGACTTCACCGGCAGTCATTCTCGCGACACCACGCTGACAATAATTCTTGTTCGTAAACTGCTTGAAACAAGAGCAAGATTGTCTGGTGCGCGTCCCACAAGAGAATCTGTTCTTAACAGATGAATGCTCCCCTCGGGGGTTCCTGTTTTGGGACGGACTGGAGGCAGGATCCCATGAGTGGCAGTTTTAATGCAAATCTTCAGATTGAAGCGAAACGATGGATTCATTTCGCACATCCCGCGAGGCCGCATGACTTAGTCTGTCAGAAGAAGTTCTTTAATGTACTTTTTTGTTCCTCTGGCTTTCTTTCCATAAAAGCAAACGCCAAAAGAAAAACAATGGACTTCTTGTTTGAGAGCATGAATGAGAGATAACGGGCGTCAATGCAAATGAATCTTGTTCGTGAAACTTTGGTCTCTGCTCCGTGTTGTTTCCGTCCCAACAGATTCGCTGTCCATAGCTGTTTTGCAGCAGGTCCTCTCCCGAATGGTGTGATCTGTTGAACAGTTCGTGGCTCTTTGTTCTGAGCTCCAGCGCAAATGTCAAGTGCGGACACGAAACAACAAGAATACAAAAACAACAAACAAAGTGGACGAATGAATCTGCTCAAGCAACAAAGCTCGTTCCAGCATTGTAGCTTCCGATGAGGCAGCAGGTGCTTGATTTGGGCTGGTATCTGGTTCCCCTGGGCCCTCCATTCCGGGCAGGTTGTCCACATCGGACACGGAAGTGGAACACCTCTGCAGTTCACATGCAGGTTCTGTCCTAAAGGGCGACTGTTGTGTTGTATTTTCCATTGCATGTGCATGTGTGTACAAGGATCCAAGCGAACGGGACCGGACAACAATGTCCGCTGAATACTTCAAACTTGGATTTTTTGAACGAAACTAGAGGTCCAAAGCTTAACTTTTTCAATGGGACTTTGACCAGGGTGGGATGGAGGTACTGTTCCCACAAGAAAGTATTTTCAGAATCCTGGAGGAATGACAGTGCACCCTCTTGATATCTCCAGGGAAAAGTTAAGGTTGACGGAGCGGTCAACAAAGCAAGGTGGACTTGCTTTGCCCTTTTCCCTGTTCGTCTTCCGTCTTTCGTTCCTCCCGCCAATTTCAACCGCTCCCCTCCTCCAAACAACTCACCACTGTTGGTGCTTGTGGCAAGTATGCGTGTCGTCGTGTTTGTGGTAAGAAGCGTGGAAGAGCAGATGCGAGTCGATCCATTCGATCTGCACCACGATTCGTCTCTCCTCCGTATCCAGCCACACGCTGTCAGCCCCGTTCAACTGAAACAGAATGAAGCGAATGTTGCAACACGAGTCGATGGTTTTCTCAAGCTGGGTGTCGGACTCTCAAACACAAATCGTCACACAAGCGCAGTTTTTTGCCTTGGCATTTGAGGAATTTGACAAACGGCCTCAAAGACATCGTATTGAACCACAACAAACAAATGGAAATGCAAGCAAAAGGCTCTGTCCCAATTGAGAAGATCTGTCCGATAGCAGCTTTTTCGTGTGTCGTCAAAGCTTTGCCGTGTGTAGTTGTCCTGGAGCCGAAGTCCATGGGCTCAGTGTGACGGAATTGATTTTGGTGCAAACGTTGAGTTCAATGAAGACGAGAGTGTCTGCGTGGCTTTCGATGTCAACAACCATCTTTGCTGGATCAATTGTTCGAGCTCAGTGATTCTGTTGACTGGTCTCTGGCAGCAACCGCATTAGGCAACTGTCCAGGTTCGTTGCCTGCAAATGTCAATTTGCCCCAGCAGCCTGTCATTGTTGGTGCCAGAAATATGGCATGTGGAGAATCAAGCAGAGCTCTGCAAAATCGATGCGCACTGAAAACAGTATTTTTTGTATCCAGACCTGTTGAATATCAAGAAACATCGTAAATTGGCAACGTAAATGGTTTTTTATGACTTGTACAAGCTAACAATCTGTGTGACCACTCCAGAGATTTACACTTGTGAATCACTTTATGGGGAGGGTGCAGGCAAATTTTTGCAAACAAGTTCGTTGTTCTGCAGGCATGTTCACTCCCACCTGATGCCTGAAGTTTCGTGGGAAGGAAACTCTGATCACGGATCGCAAAGATGGCACTGGCGTTGTCAAAATTCGTTGATGAAAGTTCGTATCTGGTCACTGCTTGAAACCTGGTGCAAAAGACCAAAAGACCACTTGGAGTATCCTTTGATGGAGTTCCTTTTGTCCGTACTCCACTTGGGTTCCAATGCAGGCCCTCTGACTATCTGTCTCCTTCATTCTCATCTGACACATCCCATGCAGGTGCGTTCTCATCTCACAGCGCACAACCATTATCAAAGTGCAGACCCTTCATTAGTTTCTGCCATGGCACAGGAGTGATTTAGCACCGTTTGTGTCCCAGGTCGGAGAGTACTCGTGCAGAAGACATTTTTGCAGTGAGGAACGAAAACCTGACGCAGCTGAAATTTCACCTGACTGATTTGCTTCAAAAACACAAAGGGCCATGTCCCACAAACCTCATTCTGGGTGCTGCTTGGAGATTCATGGAGATTCAGGGTATAGATCCAGGCTTCCACAGCCAGAGGATGACGCAGCGAACAAGCTTTGTCACATTCGAACCACAAAACCAGCAAATAAGCTTCATTGGTCGTTAGGGAGGAGCAATGGAATAAAGCACGGATTCCATCTGCAAAGCACACATCTCCACTCAACTTCCTCCAGTGCTCTTCACTCAGAACACATCCAACACAAGTTCATAACAGAAACATGATACGGAGTGGCTACACTTGTGTTTGCTGGATGCGGAAATTGAACTGATTTGGTCTCACTGGCCCGAATGGCTCTGGACCTGAAGAGCACTGAGATCGATCTTAGTGAACCACTTCTTCGTCCTAAAACTTCAGCAGTTCCTCCTTTCCCCTTTCTCCTGTCCAACAGTTGTGTCCAGAACGTTCTTGCTTGTGGCAGACCACTTCGCATCATGTCATAACGTTCGATGTTCGTAATATATCGAGACCGCTCTTGGTTCTCGTCCGAGTTTTGAAAGCTGTGAGACTCTTTGTTGCTCATACTCGTATCTTTGACTCTGCGTTGTCCGGACTTGGGTGTCCCGTCCAACTTTGTTGCCCACATCACCCGTGCGCTCCACTCGTAATCCAGTTTCCCTCTTCAAAGACGCAATTCTCAGGTTCCTGCGGACGGCAAATATTGGGCAACGCTCTTTGGGCTGCACAAATGCCTGCAATATCCACCGCAACTTGAAGAAGAGTCCACGAGAACCACCACTCCCAGAAACTGGACTCTTCCCACAAAGCCAGTTGCCGCGGAATGACAGTAGACTGTGGCGCATCTCTGTGGAACCGGATGCGTTGTTTTCTGTGATGACATGAAATCCTGTGTGTCGTGACTGTCAGACCCCCCGGAGGCACAGACAAAATACAAGGTTAATTTTTGTACATAGTCGTTGTCCTTATTGGTCTGAAATGCGCCTTGAAAGATACGCATGCACAGGAGTCCCCGGTGGAAAAAGCGACGGATAACAAATTTGTGCTTCTACTCAAGTATGATGTGCATCCACTTCCATCCACAGGAGCCACAACACATGCGCCACTGCGATTGGATTCTTTCCTGTCGTGCAGATGAAATGGGCAAACTGAGAAAGTCACTCCAATTTGTCGGTAAGCGGAGTATCTGTCTGGAGTGCCACTCGATTGTACCTCCAGAGCTGTTTTCGGACACGAATGGCCTCTTGTTGCCCGGACTCAACAAGCCGTACCCTTCTTTACCGTAGATGCACTGAACGACTGTGCACATTCACCAAATCTTCTCGAAAATGCCTCTCTGCAGGCGAAGCATTTGCAGATGCATATCCAGAATCTTATTGTGGGAGAAAATCAGAACATTCAGCATGCAGTGACTGAAACACTCTTGGGACAAACACATGTTCCATTTCTCTTTCGGCTTGTGGGCAAAGAGTCTCGTCGCAGCAACAAGAGCGCAACAGACGAGCAAGACTTGGAGGTCACGCTTCAACCTCACTGCAAAAAAGGATATTCAGCTCAAATCTCTGCAGTATTCTGTTAAGCAGTGGAAATTTCTCCCTCAGGCCCTGGACTCACTCTCTCCCGTCGATCTATCAACAACACTGGCCTGCTGATCTGGGTCATCTGTGGATCCGGAAAGTGGGTCAACTGTACTTTCAGCGAGGTCAAAGCAATTTGTTTCGTGTGGGTGCACGGACGGATAAGGTCAAAAGAGGGTGTCCTCGGTGCAAGACCTTCTCACCTCAGGCGCCTTCCCGGAGTTGTGGGCCCTTGTTAGAAAGCTCTCTCCCAACCTCAGGATCCGGAGCGCCGGCCTGTTGGCCCAATTCACAGCCTTACTTTCTTTGACTGATGACCCTGAGTTTGAACACGTCCTGTTCGCAGGCACTTGATGATAGCCACAACTGTTTCAAATGGTCCATTTTGAAGAGTTGCCATCAAATTGCTTTGGATGAGAAAGCTTCAAAACCAAAGGCATAATTTGCAGAAGGAAGAACTCAGGTTCGGGTTGCCTTGTGCTCCTGCATGCATGTGAAGTTGTTCGGCTGCTCACGAAGACTTCACACTCGGTTCTCAACGTAAATCTTTGGTTGTTTCCTTCAAAACAAGCACGGCAATTATTGCCCAATTGGTCGGATTTCCCCCTGCAGCAACACCCGTGAATGCAATGTAATTTCAGCCACAGGAAGCGGGATGAATGCCCGCAGAACTTCTGAGCCCAGGACTCAATGTTGCATGAACGAGGCGTGTTTTTGTGCATTTGTTTTCACAGCACGACGGAACGAAAGACAACAACAAAATTGAGATGTGGTTCTCCTTAAATCAATCACACGAGTTTCTCTCTTTGTGCACAACATCCTCACAAGGGACATTTTCTGCAAAGATCAAGCACCTGCTGTCCTTGTACCTCAGACCCTGGGCTGGACTGCGGAACGAAGCAGATTAGGTCACGTTCACAATCGTTGTCCACTTAACGGAGTGGCAGACCTTCGATTGAGATAACTCAATCCTGCAGCCATTAGGTGGGTTGGGACAATGTGCTGCAACGCAGACTCATTCTTGAACCTGCACACACTGTCAAAATGTCTGATGGTTCTGTTTGTGTGTCACAGTTTGCTTTGCATGACCGCTCCATCTGCAGAGTATTCACAACCTGCAATAAACATACACATTGTGTCTGAGATACGTACGAGATGCATGTGCACACGCTGTTTTCGGTTTTGTGTCAGACGAGAGAATGAGGTGAAAAGTTTTGGTTTGGACGAGACGGTATCATAGCAATCGATCACATGAGAATTTAACAAATTTTCCAAAGAAGGAAGAAGGAACGTGGTGTAACAGAGACTAACACGACTACAATCCTTCAGAAGCGTGCTTGACGGAATGACAGACCAGAGACGTGAGGGCCCCGCACGGCGTCAGGGACGGTTTGACACTGCAGGCAGCCTCCGGGGGAATCTCCGATCAGCGACCATGTGGCGGGGAAATCATCTGGACACGGCTCTAATGAATGGGCCAGAAGAGGCCTTCAATCTTTTGCTTTCTGCTGTTGCCTTCGGTTGCGAGCTCATTCGTTTGTTCCAAATTGTTTGCTTTTCATTTGTGGATTTTGATCGGGTATTTTCCTGCCAGACGGAGTCACAAAGCCAGGCTTGTTGAAACCGCCATTTAAATTTATCTGAGGAGCCGACTTGATTCAACATGCAGATCTCGATCCCGTGGACAGTTTGTGTTACGAGTATGTTCAGTCAGAGCACTCGCTTCAGTCATCAGCGGTGCCAGAAAAGTTTCACGATGCACACGAGAAACAATCTCTGAGGATTTTGATGCCAATTACAGTTTAAAACGTCATCAAGTGGTGGTTGCAGAGAAACATCCAGTCAGGATCTTGTTCTGCCTTTGGTTCCAGCTGCATGTTTGTTTATCCTGCGCGGCAGTGGGCAGGTCGAGTCCTCGTACACCGTGCATACTCATCAAAGTTCAAGTACTTTTGGCCTGAGCTCTGAAGTACAGCAGAGGAACCCTACTCTGTGCCAGGAGTACTCAGAGCTCCACCTTTTGTTTCTAGCCATCCAGGTACCTGTTGCCGGTCCAACTTCGCATCTTGTACTGTTTCTTGACACCATTCACGTCTCGACTTCTCGTACAGCGAACGCTTCATGCTCTTTTTCGATCTTAGTGTCCCCTCAATCCTTTCACGAGTTCATCAGGTGAAATTCAAACAAAGAACCTCAGAGAAAGCAGTCATCGGAGGGGGCAGATGGTGGAGGGCTGTCACCATCCGTCATGCAGCTGCCAACTCGTCAGGTTGTGTCTACCATGAAACTTGAGCCAGACGCCCCGGGGATGGGCTCGGGAGCACGTCGAACAGTCTTGATCAGACAGTGTGCTGTCAATGCTCAAAGTTGAATGGTTCGCGAGGATTTTGGTCACCAATGTTCTGTTCTGGTGTTCCAACGTGCCTTGACCACCGCGAACTTGTTGTTTCTTAACTCGTGCTTCTGGCGTTAAGCTATCGCTCAGTGCACTGTGAGCAGTACTTGGTTTTGAGTCCCTTGAACAGGTCTGGTTGACGATCAAGAATTCATGCGAGCAGACTGACCTCAGCGATTGGAATGTCTGTCTTCATGGTGTACCCTTCGTCCGTGTCCGTCTGCGAATAGTAGTTGCTGAACGGCGCGTCCAGGGCGGAGCGGGGTTTGACGCTGGCGGTGGCGCCGTGCCGCGCGGCGGCGCTGCTCCGGGACGCCGCCGCCGAGACGAGCAGCGCCGACCAGCACACGTAGCGGGAGAAGCGGCGCGGCACGTTGTGGATGTCCGAGTACCACATGCGCAGCGTGAGCGTGTTGCGCCCCGTGGGATTCACGGCGTCCGCCTGTGTGTGCGACCAGTGAAAACGTCGGGTCAGTCCAGCACTCAGAACCAACGAACGAAATACGTTGTATCTCAAAACATGAGTCCCTTTCTCTCCTTCTGAGCTGACCCCACCAACCTCGAGCATCCAGGCCTGCTTGTCCCTGTCGTAGAGGTGCGCGCGGTTGCGGTTGCGGCTGAACGGACACAGCGCCACTTCACTGATCGCAGAAACGGACATCAACTCTACCTGAAATATTCCAAGAGAATTCAAGGAAAAATTCAAATTCGTTCGTTGTGCAATTGTTCTGGAGGAGAATGCAGAAGACATCACTTGGAGCCAATTTCCTTCAACTCCACCTGCAGCCCCAGTCATCAGAGAAGCCAATGCCACGCAGACGCCAGCAGATCCTCGTCTGAGTGCAGGTCCATCACCCTCAGGTTCCCCCCACACGTGTGCACTCACTCACGCATCTCCGGCAGGTTCTGATTTCTTGACGACCAGCGTCCCTCACCCTGATGCGGAGGCGATGCTTGGAGCCGGCGGACAGGCTGAGCAGGTTGTAGCCGACGTCGTAGGGCGGCCCGGAGCCCGACGTGTCGAGGATGCGCTCCAACACGTCCGAGTCCATGACGCGGTCTCCAGATCCCAGCGTGATCCGGTAACTACGGAGAGGGGGAGTGGAATCATCTGGGAGGTATTTCTCGAAAAACACTGGTATCTTGAATAAAAGTGATAAAGTTGCCAGCAGAAACGCTTGCACCTGCAAGCATTTTTGTCACTTGCATCTCAAAATTTGCAAGCATTTCTCAAAGATACAAGTGATATCTGAAAATCACTTACAAAAACTCTTGTCTGTGACTTACAAGTGGAAGTTATACCTGGTCAGGGGCAGGTATAAGTTGAGAATTGCTTGCAACTTTTGCTTGTAACTTGCAAGTGATACTCGGACTTAGCAGTGTTTTTATTTTCGAGAAAGACCTCCCTGGACTGGACGCGCGGCGTGTTCATGTCGACAGTGGGAAGATTTTCTTGAGACTGAAGATTCTTGCGGTCAATCGAACTCGTTTGCACTGTGGTGAGTTGTGATTCTTCAAATCGGAACACAGGACTGAAACTTCAGGACTCGCACAGAATTTGCGAGTACACAGAAACCTGTGACGGAGTGAGAAGAGAGACGGCCAGTTATTCCTACCGGGTTCGGCAGAGATGATCGAAGCTGGTTTGTCTGGTGAGGTAGACGAGGGGTCGCCCTGTTTCCGGCCCACCTCCAGGGTGGTGGGAGTGGTAGGGGTCATGACTGTTTTCTGTGGGGTTCCAGCTGCCAACTCCCCATGGGTGGACACTGAGGCTCCAGTCGAACCCTCCCCAGGAGAAGTAATCCGTCTCCACCCTGGGCCGCTCGTCCGGGAGTCGAGCCTGGTGATCTCGCGTCGGGTCCCGGGGCAACTGCAGCCACTGCAAAAAGAAAAGAGACGCGTTTTTCTCTGCAGCTTGTGAAAATAGCTCATCACATTTTGTCGTCCAAGTGAGCGCTGCCGTGGTGGTGCTGTAAACTGAATGTAAATCATGAAGCATAGATTGTGAACCTATTGCAAGAGTTCGCCTGATTAACAGGCTGGATGTACAAAGGACGTGTCATGGATGCACATACAAACGTGATGCATTCGTCTGTCAGAGCACTAAAAGGCCTCACATTGTACCACATCATTTGATTCCTGAATTTCTATTGACAGGTTCAAACACAGGCTCTTTGGCAACGATAAAGAGAACCTTCGAGCCAAACAAAACCGCTGATATTCATGTCGAACCACATGCACTCCGAGAACTACGAGTCCCTGGTTGCTACAATGTGTGGGCAACGGATGGATTCATCTCCAAATGAATGAATAAATGCAAAGGAACGGGGAGACCAAGTGCGAAGAATTAAACTTTCAAAGCAGCAGTGCATCCTGCAGGAAACATTTACACTGGGCCTATTCATCAACTCCAAGAATTGGACCCTTCTCCCTGCAGGACAAACCTTCGCGAGTGTGGAATGCACAAGTTGCAACTCAGTATGTTTGTGAGTCGGTGTATAAACCTTGCAATCTTCAACAGTGAGAGATAATGGTCATTGATCGCGTGCTGAGATAATGCCCATCGATTGGCTTACTTGCATAATACAAAGCTATTGATTGACTGAGGGGCTTTTAATGGTGGAATTACCTCAAATAAATTAAGTTTCGGGGTTCTGAATTTTCCTCAAGTGTTCTTTCTGAAAGGCATCTTCTTGTTTCCACCCACATGCCAACCAAATACGTCAAACCAGAAAGGAAACCAGTACCAGGCGTCCGACAAAAGGGTCAGGACAAGTCTGCAGGTCAAGTCGGCATTTATCCACCTCATTTGAGAGGTTCGAAATTGCACACGGAGAAGCAAGCACGGCTTCCTGTCTACCCCTGGTGCATATGCTTTGCAATGGATTTCTGTTGCCCGCCATCCCTGACTTTTCGGAAAAATCAGAGACACAAATGTCCCACTTTCATGCCAGTTGTTCAAAGTAAAATCGGGCACACCCAGCTCAAATCAAACCAGCTCAAATCTAACACACGAGGCTTGGTTGTCAAAATCATCTCAGGTCCTTTGTGCCCACGTATAGTCGTACGTGTCAACCTGAACTCCCAGTCGACACCAAAAGGCCAGAATAAGCGGGTATTCTTGCAGAATAGGGTTTTGTCCGATTCCAACCAGCGAAAACAGCCTTTTTTCTGGCGACAAAAGGCACTGGTCAGAACCTCCACGGTCTGCCCCTGAAGATGTGCATGTTCCAAGCATCTCCACGTTCATGCTTGTCAAACTCACAGGAATACAGGAATGGGATTCTTTTTCGTTCCTCCCTTCAGAACAAGCATTCTCCCTCTGGGATTTAGACGCTGGCAGGGAAGAATACGAGTGATTAATTGCGTGAAACATGCAAATTTCCTCTCGTAACGTTTTGTTGCGAAAGGGGCGAAAATTCTGATATTTGCTTCGTTTCATCAAACAACATGTCTTTCAATTTGCGCAACCACATCGTCGACGACCGACCGTGGGTCACTTTCACCATGCAATGCTGCAAGTCAGTGATGGTTTGGGACAGGAGACACTTGAGGTCCTTCCACCATGGAATCAATTCCACCTGCACGATCAATGTCGACATGTGAACAGAACTTGTAAGGACCACACGTACTCGCGCACCTGCACCTCAAGTGTGTCATCAAAAATGCATGTCGTGTGTACTCGCTCTACCTCTGTGAGTGGGAGCGTCTGGCGGTCTGGCTTTTCGCAACCTGCGCTTTTGGCTGCTGAAAAAGGAAGAAACTGTGTGAGTGGTTGGTACTTGATAAATCATGAGCGAGACACCACACTGTGGCTCCTGGCGCCCTGCAAAAAAACACGCAGCTGTGGCAGTGCAGAATCGCTTCCACGCCCAAACCACCGAAAAGGGACTTTTACTTTCTGACAACGGCGAACTAATTTTTGCAATTTGTACAAATTCACATTTTCATCGCAGGTTCGTCTGCCGTTGGCAGAGCGGACAAGCATCTTGTTGGTTGATTGCAGGTCCAAAGACTGCATGTCTTCGGTTTCTTATCACAACGCGTGTCAAGTGAGAAGCGTTTTTCCTCTTGTTTGGCTGGCTGCACAAGGCTTTTTCACAACAGCAAATTAACATGGGACATTTTTGAAGGGGACTGTTTGAACACCGAAGAAGTCACAGCTGTTACAATGTACTAAACATTCTGAAGAGGGTTGGCTTTGGTCACTTCTGTGCAAACAGACCCTTCCTTCCGTGTCGTTCAATAGCCAAGATCCAAAATGGAAATATCGTTCATTGATAAATAGATAGATTGCCAACTTTGCACTGTGAAAACTTTCCGCGCAATGTCCTGTGCAATCCACAGGTGTGCAAACTTCACAGATGTCCTGAATAGAACATGCGTCTGTCCGGAAATCAATTGCTCCACAGAGTGGCTACTCCAGTCCAAATTGGACATCACCCACCAGCGGGGCTGTCCGAAAATAATCTTCGGTTCAGGGTCCTTGCGTAGGGACCAACCGTGCTCATCCGTGGGTCAACCAATTCTCATCTTGAGTGTTCAGCTGCCGGACAGGGACACGTACCTGCCCCTGTTTGGGGAGGAGCGAGCCTGGTGTGAGAGCGTATCACGGATGATTGAGCTGCGACATCATCAGGGATCAATCAGCGACCGCACGACTCATCGATCGAGAAGCGCAGGGTGTGCGAACTGTTCATGTGCACGAACCTGAGAATCAAAAATGTGGAGAAACATACGGGCTTAAGCAACTCTTTGTCATGAAAAGAATCCACCACGAGAAGAACCCACTGCATGTTAGACTCCTCCTTCACTCCTTGCAATGTTGTCCAAGGAACCAAGTGAGAACAGATGCCAAGAGACAATCTGATGCCAGTTTGAAGGAAACTTGGGAAACAAGAAAATGTACGACGACGACAGTGTGTTGCTCCCATGGACCAAGCGATTCCAGGGAGGCCGTGGATCACGTGCCCCTGCCCTGTCCCGAAGTGTCGTCCCTCTACTTTTGCAATGTCAACTTCTTTTTCATGGAACGTTAATCTTCAAACAAACAGCTGCCTGAAAGGATACCCTCCCCGGGATAAAATCCTACAGAATCTGTTTGACCTTGAGTTCTGTGTCTTGAGCGAAACGTGTGCGGAAAAGCACACCCGCGCTGCTGTTTCAGCTCCCGAGGAGCACCGACAGTCGAATATGTCTGAGCTTGTTAGCTTAACTGGAGGCCCTTGAAAGCTTTTTTGCTTGTTTTTCCGCTTCACTGTTCATCATATGGACATCTTCCCTTTATCTTTTCCACACAGGATGTCCCACTATCAAAATCCGACTGGTCTGCCCCTATTGTACACGTCAAAACTCAAACACCAAAGCGTAATTCATCATTTTGTTACACTCCTGAAGGCAATGTACACCGAAAATCAATTTGAAATATGAGTACAAAAACCATGTTTCGTGCAGAACACTGAACTCAGAGAAAACTGCACCTCAACAACAGTCTGATTCACTGATCAGCTCAGCTCGCCCGGAATTTCAGTCTGTGAACGACAATTTCACAGCAAAAGTCACAATCCCGCATCTCTTTCATCGGTCTTGCTGAACAATGCGTTTAAATGCGTGCAATATTTCGAGAGCTGTCAACAAAGAAAGCATAAATTATGGACGCAGTGCATAAAATATCAGTCCGGACGTGGAAGCAGGAAGCATAAACTTCTCCCGCCTTTCAACGTGTGTCTCAAGATGGATGCAGAAACACGGGTCTGGTGTCAGTCGACGTCGTTTAAGTCATCAGTTTTTGACAGTGGTACCTTGGCCGGGCCCTAGCCCGATCTTGGACCCGCTGGAGCCGACCGGCAGAGAATGTTTGGCAAGAGTTCCGACTTTCTCCCTTGTGTGTTCTGCTGGTGTTTCTGCTCTGAATAAGAGTGCCAGTTAAAAAGTGGAAGCAGAAACGATTGTCGTCTTCTTGTTTTCTTGGATCGGCCCCAGGGCGGGTCCAGGGGGCCAAGCCTGCATCACGACTCCCGATACTTAACTTTCACCCCACCATATTTAATTTTGCAAAGCAAATGTTTCTTTCTGATGTGATCGCAGACTTTGCGCTGGAGCCATGGATGTTTTCGCATGGAAATTGTCTCCTCTCCATTCGGGTCCCAACGTCTGTACGCTCTGAACACGCGGTCCGTTCTTTTTCGGTGACATATTCTCAGTCTCACTGAAATCTTACCTGTGTGTGTGTGTGTGTGTGTGTGTGTGTGTGTGTGTGTGTCTGTGAGAGAGAGAGAGAGAGAGAGAGAGAGAGAGAGAGAGTCACACGAATGTGCGCTGCATCTCAAAGTTCACCGCAAAATTCGTTCCGAAAAAGCTGGACACAGGAGCTCTTTGATGGTGCGCAACTCCTTTACCACCAGACAGAATGTGTCCTGTGACGAACACCGTGTAAAAATGTGCACCATGCACCTCGTAGATCTCAAGTTAGAGTGAGGAGGCATAACTCAGAGCAGCTTGAACTTTCGGAGAGTGAGCCTTCCCCGTCTTCCGTTTTCCGCTGCTGCAACCGAGATTCAATATTTGCCAACAACGTCTTCTCGCCTCGATTCAAATTACACCATCAATTAAATCTCTGCGTGTCTCGGCGACACTGCTGTTTTCCTTGTCTCAGTTGCGAATGCCACAAACTCCTGAAGGGTGGACAAACAACAACGTGAAGTGAGCAGCTGCACCAACCGAGACGCTGGGTCTGCCTGGACAGCAAACTTGGAAAAGCGAAAGGGAAAATACGTGACCCGTTCTGAATGCATGAGTACTGCTGTAATTTCTGTTGAGATTTGTGAGTGTTTTGGGTTGGTTGTGATCGATAAGGTACGAGGCTGATCCCAAAACTCCTTTTCGCCGACGTTTGGCATGATCGGCAACTGTTACGTGGATTTTGACTTGACAGATCGATATGTTGCCAGGTCGTACGACTCTGGTCGACTTGACCTTCTGTGTGTGGGTCACTGTGAGGCCTGGTGATGAGATTTCATTGAGAATGGCAGCAATTCCGGATATCTCTTTGCGAGTTCTGCAATGCTCCATCATTTGGTAGATCTGGAAAACTGAGGATAAGGCAGCTTTTGAGATTCATGCTGATCTTTTTGCTGTTTTCGGACAAGAGACTTATTCAGTGCAGACTGTGAGGACTTGGTTGAGGAGTTTTCATGGTGGGAGAGATCAAATTCAAGATCTGGATCGATGTGGGAGACCTGTGTCTGCACGTTCACAAGAGAATGTGGAGTCAGTGATGGAAGCTGTGCATGACAATCGTCGACAGACTTGTTCCCAGCT
>JAAUXT010037088.1_pt1 | contig 21206 bp, 20 predicted proteins | sample 7278171 | NCBI WGS metagenome assembly JAAUXT01 (sample SAMN14350112, study PRJNA611818) | marine sediment metagenome | isolation source: surface marine sediment (1.8m) | place: French Polynesia: Moorea | collected 2018-08 | reverse complement strand
TACACTATTAGACTCTATGCACTATTATGCAATTATGCAGCCAATTTGAAATTCTGCAGCCAATCACATGCAAGCAGCTGTGTGAGGAAACAAACTGACTGGCTGGTGCCGAGCAACAGAATGCACTTGAGGAAGACAAGAATCGTCCCTAGATATACTTCCAGTATATATATATAATCAGCCGAACCTCCCTCCCTTCTCCCGTTTCTGCAACGCAAATTGCGCACTTGGTCGTGAAAAAGGGTTCACACACACTGGAAAATTGGTTTCTGTGAAATCTCACAATGACTTTTCAAAACCTTTGGTCGAGCAAAAAAGTTGTTTGATTGAATATGAACCTCAAGTTTTGTGTGTGAACTCACTTTAACAATGAGCTTTGTGACCGCAGCGTTGAAGAAACACCGGCCCACGCTCGTACAGAGCGGTGGAGGGAAACTGAAGTCTTCGTCCCTGCGGGTTTTGGTATGACGTTTCTGTGCAGCTGTCGCTGCATTTGGCATGCGAACAAATATTTCTGGCACAAGGCAAAACTTTCTGCGTCGCGTGCTGCCTGTTGAGTGCGCGACCTTTCGCAGTTGGCAGTGTCGCAGTTTTCTTTGAGGAAGGTTCTTTTTGTCAAACAGAAAGATTTTCTCTGAACAACCTGCGCTGTTGTACGTACACGTCGCGTTGTTTGCTTCCATATGTGTATTTCCCAGTTCGTTGCCCCTTCCTGACGTGACGCAAACGCTTTTGTTGTTTGCACCCCTGGACGCTTTACTGCAAGGACTGTGGTAGCACGCACTGTGATAAGTAGATGCATGGTTGGTTCTTGCCGCAAACACACGCTATTTCAGGGATCACCTTGTGAGATCAACTTGTACTTGGAAGTTGTAGAAAATACTTAGAAGTTGTATAGTCAGTCCATATTGTTGACAGAACAAGACTTTAAAAGCATCGGAGGAATATACATACATATGTATTAGCCACTCTCAATGAGAAGCTGAATGTGAATGAGTTGTAGAGCCTAGATGTAAGGAAGCAGCTGCAGATCTGAGTGAGTGCTTACAGTGCAGAGTACAATCTCCTCTGGTTGAACTAACAGCTCAGTACAAAACATCTTGTGTTTGGTTATTGGACCACCGCACCATACTCAGACTCTGTCACAGACATGTGACAACCAGACAAGATATGTTCAATGAGTGCCAAAGTTGGTACAGACTTGTACACATATTTTAGTAACCGGACTCACGCAACTAAGGACAGAACATTACGCGCGCAGATGTGCCCAGACAGTCGGGGATGAGTTGCCAGCGGTGTTCCATTGCTCGTGGAATAGAACTGTCACTTGTACTGGCGCATGTAGGTGAAGTGGCTGTGCAAATCTACGGCTTCGACGTCACTTCACACAGACGGAGTGAAAAAGCCACTTTCACTTCCCGTGGTCATCGTACTTCGGAAACTGCTGCGAAAGTCCAAAGAACCCGCGTCGTTTTTCACTTTTCTGAGCGAATACAAAGAGCGAAAAGGATCATCTACGTGTCCTCCTTGTCGATCTCCCAGGTGCTACTGACAGTTCAAGGCAAAAGGCAAAAGAAAATTTGTCATGGCTTTTCATATGAACAGTGTGTTCAGAAAGATTTCTGGCCCTGTGGGTCACCATGACCCTGAGGTGCTGAATTGAGCTATTGATCAACACGCGAATGAATTCTTCTCCCTGCCAAAAAAGTTCAATTATCGTGGGTGGACCTTGCCAACTTGCCCTTTGTCGCGTGATCCGTGTTGACGAGTTAATGGGGATCGCTACAATTTAGTGTCTGGTAACACAACCCCTGTTTCAATTAGACTCATACGCCGGGAGGAGTGTCCATCTTGTTCGAGCAGCACGCCATTCGATCATCACCGTCAGATCATTGCACAGGAGAAAATTGCTCGCACAGGAAATGGGTTAATTCGGTATGACTTGCAGCGAACTTGTGCCAAGTGGGTTGGGGTCTGAATTTCCAACACGTAGCACAGAGTAGTGGAGGTACATTTCATCTGAAGAATGGACACCGCGTTCCAATGGTTTCCTTTGGTGGCCATTTTCCCCAGATCGAAAGGACTTTAACAGAGACGCCTTCGAGTGGACGCGCCATTCATTAGTAACAGAACTTCAATTGATGGGAAACCAATGAATGGGTGCGTGGGCAGCAGGGGATGTGGAATTTGTTAACCTTGCGACTTTGAATGCAAACGAGAAACTCTGAGAAGACCCGTCTGCTCTTTCGTCAGCGTCTTCTTTCCTTCCTGTCAGGCACCGACAACATGGCTGACACCGTGGCAGATGTCTGACGCGTGTATGACTCTCGACACACGTGGAAAATGGTCTGTTCTGCATCAGTTTTGTGATTTGCCATCACCGTGCAGACTCTGCCCAGCGCTCACCCCACCCACCCACGTACGAGTATTTGCGGCACCCCACGTACTGAAACTCGTCCACGACTTTGTTTGACGAAAAGCGTGGATGAGAATGTGAGACGCTATGAGTGACCTGTGTACAGCTGATGAATTGTCAGGGCGGACGCATATCTGATCGGGCTGAAAAACATCCTGACGTCAGTTTCGCATCAGGCTGGCTTCGGGCCAGCTTCAGGATCACATTGTTCCCTATGGAGTGATGCACACAGGTCTGGTCAGGCTAGTTAGCCTGATCAGGCTCTGAACTGATAAGTACATGTGAGGACCAAACAAATTAGGCTGAAGACTGGTTGGGCTTGAATTTTAATGAGATGTTCCTTGGCAACTGCAACTTCCAGCTGCAAAAAATGTAAATGACTTTCAACAACAAATGTATTTGCAAACAGATTCTTCTGTTTTTTGTTTGTACTTCAACTCTGCAATATTGGAACATCCTATGTTCAGCAGAAAAACAAAAGCATGTGGAACATCCTGTGTTCAGCAAAAAAAGAACAAAAGCATGTGGAACATCCCATGTGCAATGAAAAAAAAACAACTTGGAACATCCAGTGCAAACAAAAGCACATGAAACATCCCATATCCAGCAAAAAACAAAAGCAGATGGAACATCCTATGTTGAGCAAAAAATACAAAAGCATATAGAACATCCTGTGTTCAGCAAAAAAAAACAAAAGAACACAGAACATCCTATGTAAAACAAAAGCACATGGAACATCCCAGCCCAAAGCCAGCCTGAAGCCAGCCTGAAGCAGTGTGCGACCGATTGGTACACAGCCTGAACATTATGTGAATCAGGTACGGATTGGGCTCACCGGCCTGTCGGGATGTTCCAGCCCGATCAGGTGTGCGTTCGCCCTCAACCAGAAAATGAATTCATCTCGACCTCACTGCGCGGACTTCAATCATGATTGCAAAACAGTGAGGGAAGGTGCGTCTCAGAAGCTGATCCAGGATTTGGAGCCCGATCCTTTGGGTCCTTTTAAATACAGGTTGTTTTTCCAGGCTTCCTTTCCTTTTGACTTTCAGGAAGGTAATATCCAAGCTCATAAATATTCAGGACTTTGCTCTGTCAACCGTGGACAAAATGCCATGTACACATGGGTGTCCACGGTAAACAGAGTCTGCTGTGTGGCCATAATTCATTCTCCGTCCCTGATTGCCGCCTCCAGCACCATATGGTGACGACAGGTCCACAACGCCACGAGACCCACGAGAAGCCCTGTGGAGCTGCGATGATTGCAGCAGCAGATACGATGCAAGATTCGCTACAGGTTTCACCCAATTATTCTTGGTTTGATGTCAGCTCCCTCTCCCCTGACGATCAGTTCACACGTGATGATAAATTTATCCGGAGGTTTGGCCGACCACCGAGATCCGTTTTTCAGGGCAATAACGGGGTAATAGGGCCCGAGCGAACCGCCATACATCAAGTGTCTACCGCAGTGCAATACTGGTGTGAAAACTGCAGCACAGAAACCTGCAGATGTTGGGTTGAGGTCCAGATTTACTGGACAAATCCAAGGCAAAGGACCTTTTTCTCTTCTGAAAAATTCCCCGTCTATTCCAACACAGGTTCCTTGGAGGCGCCACTGCCCCTGCCCCAAACAAGAAGTGCCAACAAAAAATGGTCCACTTTTACGTTGGTCCACAATGTGTTTTGTGTTTTTAAAACTGCAAACAAGCCCAAAACACCAGGTTTGCATCAGTTATAATGATCGTGGCTGCTGGTGAAGTTCACAAATCAAACCCTCCCTGAAACCACTCATCTGTCTTCAGAAAACCAGAGAAAGCTGGTACAGCACCCACCTGTGAATGAGATGATATTCCCGACAATTCCGAGGAGAATGATCACGGGGAGAACGTAGTTATCCAAGTGCTTGAGAAACACGGCGAAGATCTCCTCGTCGTCGTGTTTGGCTCCGTTCTTATCCATTTGGGAGGCGAGGCTGGAGAGTTGCTGCAGGGTCAGGTTGTGCAGTGTGTTGAGGCCGAGGTCGGCAGGGTCCCCCGGGGGCATGAGGTCCTGCAGCCCCGGAGGGGTCCGTGTGCTGTTCCACGGCATCGTCTCTCGTCCTCGTAACCGCAGGACTGTCTAAACACTGAGTGGAGCTGGAGTAGGCAGCTCTCCTATACACGGCCACCGCTTCTGCGCTGCCTCACAACACAACGCAGCCGCTTCGCAGGCGATCACTCCACCGGGCCCGGCGCGTGGCAGAGTTCAGCCCAGATCCCTGCTCCGCTTATTGCAGATGTCTTGTTAAAGTCACTCAGACTCGAGGCGAGGCAGGGCTTCCCGAGGCAGGAACCTCTCCCCCCACCTCCTCCATAAATTCACCTCCCGATTAGAGATACGGTTTATGGATTGCGGTTCTGGCAGGCGCTTACACTGGGACAGATTTATCATTTTGCGTCGACGTCAGGTTTTCACCACAAGCTGTTTATATAATTGCGTTTCCACCTCTTATTTCTGTGCACCACCACACGACACAAGAATGAAAATGAATGTGGTGGAGTGTATTGATGTTGAGTGTGGGTAGAGTCCTTTCTTTCCATTCTATTCACAACAGGGAGATACAGACCCTGCGGTCAGGCGTAACCATGGTGTCTGAAGACCGTGCCCGGTCCCCAGAGAAGAATTGCTGCCAGTTTACAAAACATCTTCCATTCATCAGTTTGCTTCTCAAGAGACAAAGACACAAGGCCTCAGCCACGACAGACAGGCGACAAGGTTTCAGGGAGACAGGAGACAAGACTTTATCCAAGAGTTGCGCTTTTTTTTGTGTGTTGGAAGAGGTGAAAGCCCGTTCATCAAGTGCGGAACCTGAAAGCTGCACCACGTTTTGTTCAATCTGGAAACAACATGACAGGTGTATCACAGTGGTCTGCTGAGCCAACACTCACTCACTCACTCACTCACTCACTCACTCACTCACTCGCTCGCTCGCTCGCTCGCTCACTCACTCACTCACTCACTCTGTCTGTCTGTCTGTCTGTCTGTCTGTCATTCTCCCTCTCTCTCTCTCTCTCTCTCTCTCTCACACACACACACACACACACACACACACTGTTTCGTTGCCATCTGAGAGAAAACAACAAACCGCTGCTGGTTGGCTCGGTGTGCTTGACGGCAGAGCGGCGAGATCCCTTCCAGCATCAGCTGCACAGGGCCGAGAGTTGTGTTTTGTCTTGATTGAGTGTTTGTCCACAGAGCCTTCACCTTGTTCGTCCCCTTTGTTCCGGTGGGATTTTTAGCATTCAGCCCTGTTGCTTGGAGAAAAGAAGAGAACCAAGAAGCAGTGTGCAAGGCAACTGCGTGTAGTGTGTCTCCAGACGAAGATGGCATTTTGTGTGCGACAATATGATGAAGTCTCTGTGTTGTGGGATACCAATTGGGGGATTGGGCCGTTGGAGCTTGAGCAGGCGGTGGGGTGGGCGGGGGTCAGGGCATTCAGGAACAGCTGCAGAACTCAACAGTCTGGAAGAAGCCAGAACAGACGGGGTTCGTGTGTTTCCGGCCTCCAGCCGACGGGAAACGCGTGACGCGGAACGGGAACGCCTCCTCCACGTGGAGTCTCGCGTTCCCCCCTTCAAAGCCGCGTGGTTTTCCATTCAGCTTGGCTTTCCAACTCGTCGCGCTATTCAGGCAGCCAAAGAGCTTTGCTTCAGGCAACACAATACGGCTTTCATCAGGCGACGCAGACCCGCTCAATGGCTGCGACGACAGAACTCTTGTTGACGAAAGGTCGAATTCCATGGAATGGAAGAAACACACATCTTGATGATGATGACAGTGCATCTCAATCAAAGCCTTTTTTCTGGGAATGTTTACGCAATCTACGAAAGGTTGTGCGTGTTTCAGCCTCCTCCCTTCCCATCCTAAACTCCTTTTTGAGACAGAGCCCGCCGGAGGTGGGTGCACCTCGACCAAATTCTGGATCCGCGCGTGTTTCTGAAAGCGTAAATATCATAACAGGCAGAGTTCAAACAAAATCCCACATCCATGAAGCAGCTGTCTCTCCCTTTGGCAAGTGCACCGCTCCCTGTGCTACTCAAACAACGAGTTTGTCACTTGAATTCACCTCACCTCAATGTGTTCCTGGCAAGCACAGAGAAACACAGCAAATCCTTGGAAGACTCTAGTCACTGAGGGATCTGTTGCTTCATTGGTTGGGAAAGAGCGGAGAAGCCCGAATCCGACGTCTACCGAGTCCGCTGCCAGGAAACCACGACGTTGATGAATTTGATCGCGATCGCTTGGTATCCAGTACATGTCTTCTCAATTGAATTCGCCTCCAACCCAGATGGTATTTCCTGAGATTTTGTTTCTTGAGCAGAATATACCTGTCCATTGCCACCAAGGTTTTCGCTCAGTTTCCAAATTGCTTCACACAAGTTAGAAACACAACCAAGGACGAGGGAGGTTGTGTTTCAGGAATCATGTTTCGAGCCAAATTATACACAGACCTTGGACTGATGAAAATATTTTGTCATTTGGAAAAGCTTTTGTCAGCGACAAGTGTCTGCCCACGGCTTGACATATAGGCATCACCCACACACTGTCCTGTCACAACCACTTTCTGAATTACATTTGTGATGTCCCGACCATTTTTGGAATGATTGGTTGGGATGCTGAATTGAGCGTGTAGATCTATTCAGAGTAGAGCCCGCTTGGACGGCAGGGGTCAGTGACCCTTGTTCTCCATCGTAATGGATCTCCCCGGGACTAAGTGGTGTCATCACCGCAGACACACCGCCTCCGGCTGAAGCACTTCGGGACGTCCTTCTCGATGCGGAGACTCTAGACTGGACACATCGCGTGTTGTCCAATATCACCGCACGTGGTGGTGATCAGGCAAGGCTTGGGCTCGAGATGTCCAAAGTGAAATCGTAAGGCACTTGCTCAATAACTTGGTTTGAGTTTCTCTTCTTGATAGATCTACGTGCGGCAGCACCAATGAAAAATGGTCCTCGGGATGAAGCTCACACAAGAAAAATTGCCAGTGTCACCTTTGGTCACAATTTGCAGACAAAGTGGCTGAAAGTCGCAGAATGGATTGGACTGCTGGACAGCTCAGTGCGGTTGGCAAAGGACGCAGGCAATTATTCTCTATTTGCTCGGTGTCGCTTGAAAGCCGCACTCTTTCGTCAAAGGACCATTTCCGACTCGGAAGTGTGTGACACTCGAACACTGCTCCACTGCGTAGCCCAAGGAAATGTTCCATGTCAGAGTAAAGCACCACAAGTTCAGAGAAAGTGAGCAAAGATACTCAAACGTTGGGTACGTGTGATCTCCACACACTCAAAAGCACGATAACCTCAACATGAGTGGGAGGATGTGGGGGGAAACGTGCGCGAACATCGCCCAGCAAAGCGAGTAGTGAGATTAGGCCTGCAGCCCACGTCGGCTGTGGGGACATGGAATCTCATCCGGCGAAGATCCCAACACCTCCAGCACGGATTAGAGAGTTTTAGATGCAGCACGTGGGAGGACAACGCGCGGTCTGACGCCCAAAGTGCCATTTTTTATGTGGCAATCCAACTTGCCACGGAGCATTTTCCGTGGCAATTTCATGAAGTAACAAAGGTTGGACAACCCACAATTTTTGCAGAACTTTGTGTGTGGTACACCTCTCCATCATTACTGAATTTTCTGTTTTTCTGTACTGCAAACAACAGATGAAAATTGAACACAAGTGATGCATGTTCCCACGTAAAAATTTGTGTTGCCACGTTTTCTGGCACTGCACGTTGGATGGCACGTAAAATGGGCTGGGTTGCATCTAAAACTCCTTATTGAGTCTTTTCCCACGTGAGACTCACAAGGATTATGCTGGTTGGGACTGAGTGCAGAACGCTTAACGAACGTGTTCAACCAGGAATAGCTTTCGTCCCGCTCCCATGGAGGAAGTCGCCCAGAATATCCCGGAGATAGGTTTTTGGTCATGTCCACTTGAGATGACTTGAGCAGGGATACGCCCAACATAAGACCCACAGGAAATGACACAGGATGAGAATCGAGGCATCAGCGACAAACAGCAACATGACATGGGCGCCGAGATGCGCGCAATTTGACAAGCAGATGGAGAAGAGTTTCCGATCTGGAGATGAAAGGAGACACTGTGTAGCAGAATGGAGACAGCGCAGGAAGCCTTCTGTTCAAATTTCCTCAGCCAAACTGTCACCCGGTCAATTAACGTCACGTTTTCGTTCTGTGTCGAGGCAAAAATATATCAGCACGGACATCGTGGGTCAAGAAGGCTCAGTCTACAGCTGAGAATGATGCAACTATTGCAGACGGAATCTGGCTCCTGCGCATCCAGATTCCGGGTGGGAGGACCGACCTCAGCCTCGGCTGGCACCCGAATCTCAAGGCTCAATATTACAATTTTCAACCGTGTACAAAACACACTTTTCAAAGTTGAGCGTTGACAGAAGGGGGAAGCTCACGGGCGTTGAGTTCACCATTGTTCCCATGCACCTTGGGAACATGTCGGGATCAGAGCTTGAGTGCAGCTGGAACAGTGGTGAATATGGAAGGGGGAGTTTTCTCTTGCGTTGCTGGAGGGGGGCCTAAACCACCCGCCAATCTGGTCTGTGAAGCACAGGCTAAGAACCTTTCTCCTTTGGCAGGGATGCAAAGAAGAGAAGCCCGTCGATGGAAGCAGCAAAATGAGCCTCTCTAAGATCAAAGTCCTCGACAGGGGCAGGAGGATGTCAATCAAACGACCGCCTCTCTCATTAGGCCTTGTTTCGTTGGTGCAGTCGTAGCAAAAGGTTATTGATCACCTTGAACGCAGAACCTTTTGTCCATTCTGATGAAGACAGAGAAAAAAGAGAAAACGCAGTTCTACTTGATGTGGGTGGCATGCAGAATGTTTTCAAGAGAGGTGTCACGTCGTTGTTGCACGATGTTCATCTGGAGTTTCTTTTCCCAAGGCTGCTTCTGAAATTCGAGTCCAAAGTTGTGACGAGCAAACTTCTGAGATGATGATACAGTCGTTCGCTGAGCCATTTCCGGTTTCTCCACCCACACTCTTGTCCAGTTCTGGCTGTGAAACCAAGTCCACAGAAGTCAATCCTGAATGAGACCAACGGCCGTCGACGCCGTTGTGAATGCACTTCGCGGTCGGGCACACAATTCTGGACCTTTTTTCAGTGCTCTGGTGACCCTCACCCCTTCCTCTGCATCCGGTGTCTGTCCTTGGCGTGCAAACTGTAAGAAAGGCCAAAGAAGGCCCAAGAACATGGGCATGAGCACAGCTTCGTCAGATCCCGTGCCAGGCTCGGATGCGTCTCAACAAAATTTCCGTCTTGGTGATGTGTGCTCGAGCCCATAGAACTCTTTGGATCATCCAAAAAATACCTTGGGTCCTGTCGGATCCGCCATAGATCTGGAAGCATGGTCTGACCTTCCCAAGGGCACCAGATCTTATTGCGTCATTCAAGCAACAAAGGCAGATTGATAATAATTCCTCCCCACTTAAACACAGTGCAGAGTGCAGCGATGCATTCAACCGTATCATCTCATTGATCTCCGTTCTCAAATCCACGATTGATCGTCACTTTTCGTTTCTGCAGCCAAAAATAGTTGCCTGCACCGATAAAATCACAGGCGGCTCGATTACAGAGTAATCAGACCTGAGGAAGCTATTAGGCTCCGGCAGTGGCGCCCAATTGTTGATGCTGTTTTCAGGTTTAGCTGACTGATTGCACGGAGGGACTCGGCCTGAGCCCGGGTAACATGCAACCCGTGACTTCCTGTTTTTGTGTCCATATTTAGAAGTCGTGACAGGTTGGACCACAACACACAGCACGCACAGAGAATTGGATTTTCTGTTTAGCTGAGACAGCAGCACATAGGACAGGGGACAGGATTCTGTGAGAGGCCCGCAAGCGAACAACACCAAAGAACGTAAGGGTGTGACGCTATCAAGAACACAAGGCTTTCATTCTGTTTGAACGTCACACTTGCAACAGGGATGGCGATGTGCCTGTCATTGGATTGGCCACTTCTGGTGAGTCTCTTTCCAAACCCCACGTGCAGAGAGTGAACGACATCTCCAGACGCCAACACCAAAACCATTTCACCTCAAAAGTCCCCAAAAACAAAAGAGAAAGAATCGTCAGGCGAGAAACATGGCAGAGGAAGAACCAACGGGTGAATCAATCACTCAGTCAAATACGTTAGAAAACATGGAGCAAAACACGGACACTGAAACTCTGGACCAGCGCCTCTGTCGACAGAATCCTGGGCTTCGTCTCTCTTGCATCGCTTCAGCCCCGCTCCCCTCTCTCTCAGAGCCTTCCCTTCGTGATGATCAATGAGCCAGAACTCCATCGTGAAGCGCACACCCGGAACTGACTCTCTCGTCTGTTGATGGTGCAAAACTCCCACGTCTCAGCCGGCGCTGCTTGGTTGCGTAAGCATCCACAGGGCCTCCTCTCCTCTTCCATCAGAATCTGTCAAAAGCAGTTGAATTTCTATGCCCCCTGAGAAAACTCGGTCTTTGAATACAGGCCTGCTTGTGTAAACGCTGAACAACTGTGATTAGGCATCTTCTGCCGCGATTGCCACTTAATCCTCAATCCATCAATGGCGTCATCCCTCGAGAGGCGAGCATCGGATCAGCACACAGGCTGCGTGTTAACTAAGGCTTCCCGAGGAGCCTGTGCTCTCCCCTCCCCCACTGCTTGCAGCTCTTTGTGATAAGTGAGGCAAAATCATTGGATGCTTCGAGATTGGCTTGGAAGGCCGAGGTTAAATGCAAAGACATTGCCGGAACCCATAGGCACAGAAAATTGCCCAGATCACGCCAATCCCAAAAGTGCTTTCAGCTTTTGTTTTGCAACATCGAATCAGAGGAGAGAAATGGCTTTCAGTGGCCAAGTCGGTGTTGCCAGCCAAGCAGCAAAACAAGGAAGTGGCGTGTGTAGTCTCCCACCGGAGAAATGTCTGTGAACAGGACAAGCGCTCACGGGGCCAAACATAGGATGCAGGTGAAGCGAAGTCCCACTGACATTCAAACAATCCTAATCACCTGTACGTTGGACTGAGGTGGACAAAATATATTCCTTTTTGGTGAGGTGTGGATCCTGGAAAGTGCAGAGATTGTTGCAGTGTCAAAAGGACTTCTGCAACACAATAAATTCTCAATCCAATGGAAGGGAACATTGTCTGTGGATGGCAGGGCATCATCTGCCATTTTCCCACTTATGATTAGCCTCAGTATCTGACACAGTTTTGTTTCAAGTCAAAGAATTCTTTGGTGTTGACACAAGGTACCGAGTCCCGTTTTGACAGCAGTACCCCAACTGAGAGGATTTCTCAGGTCGGTAGTCTCAGGCGTTCACAGGCCTGTGGCTTTTCATCAAGGACTTCGATTCCAGGCATGAATCTGAACACAAAGCAACAATCTATCTTCCACCACTCAGTCCTTTTGAGGTGATTTGAATGCAAATGGGAACCCCCAAAAGCTCAACCAGATGACAAGAAGGATTTGCAAATTCCCTACATGCGTCACCAAAAAACCAGAACGTTTGGAGTTTCGTGGTTGTTCTCTATTCGCGTTCATACTGAGGTCAGGATAGGGGCAAAGGAGCTCAACCTGGTTCACAAAGAAGGACTCAGTCTGCCTGTTTCTCCTGTGATGCCACAGAAAATCTGACAATCTGACAGTTGAAACTTACGGGGTACATTTCACCTTATTTTTTGGACCCTGAATGACGAAGCTCCCTGTCGGAGTTAAGTTCTTCAAAGCAGGGAATCAAAGGGGACCCAAGTCACCCACCGCACCAGTGCTCAAACTTGCCGGCACCTGACTTAATTAAGCATTGACGAAGGAAAACTCTCTTTCAGGCTCTTCTCGTTGTGGTCAGTACAGGCCGGGAAGAACTGGGTCCCTTTGTCAGAAGATGAAATCGCCACGAGTCCAGCGGCGCTTACAGAGGGTTTCCATGCACGTGATGGAGTGGAAGCCCTATTGTGAGCCCGGTCTCTTCGTTCTCAGTGATGCAGAGATTTACAAAAGAACCTCAAGGGACGTGTGTGGTGAGAAAATCCATTGAAATCTCAGTGCAATACTTGTCCAGAAGTGGCTTTGAACGATGAATACAGCTTTGGCTCAAGTTTGAAAAACATTTTGAAGGAACGGCATTCTGAAGATGCCGTGGCGGAGTTTTGTTTCTTTGTCCTTTGTCCAAAAAACAAGTCCGGTGGATGCACACTGATTCGAAGTGCTTGTCATCAAGCTTTGACATGCAGGCTCTTAGGAAGAAGGTACAACAAGAAGCAGTGTCAGTCACAGGACGCCGTGACACGGACAAGGCTGGAGCTGTGAAACTTTGCGTGCAACGACCGACTTGATTCTTCTCATACAGAACTTTGTGCGTCGTATTCTCAGCAGGACGCAATGGACGTCAGCATCTTCACGGAGACAGCTGGAAAACTTTGTGGACGACCCTTTCGCTTGACCAAACATGTTTATCCTTTTGGAGCCCTTGAGTGGAAAGATTATGTTCTCAACAAGACATATTCGTGACGCATTTTACGTCAGCACCGTCACAGAGGCAGCTCGAGAACTTTGTGGAAACGGTAAACGACCGTCCAACGAGCTTTCTCTCGACAGACGATACGTGTTTTTCTTTTGGAAGCCCTTGAGCACAAGTATTATGTTCGAAACAGAACTTCTTCAAAACGCAATTGACACCAGCAACTTCACCGAAGCAGCTGGAAAACAATAAAAAAAGGCGAAGGACCCTGAGTGGAAGGATTTTTGTTCTTCACCTCGATAACACACCGCTTGTGTCAAACTGGGTGTGTCGTGCATTGCGACCCTGTGCGTACACTCTGTGTGTCTTGACACATCAGTTTGCACGCAGCATGACTTGTAGAATCTATGAGTGCAGCAGTGTTGTCGTCGACTCAGTGTCTTGGTGCATTGAAACGCACGGAGCATCACTGGAACACGCATCAGTTCCTGAGTCAACAAACGAGACGCGCGGCCAAAATCGCGTCCGGTGGGTCCCTCGTGTGAGGATTTCTGCATATGAGGCAATTAGCATCAGCACCTTCACAGAGCAGCTAGAAAACTTTGTGGAAACGGTGAACGACCGTCCGACTAGCTTTCTCCTGACAGACCCTGTCGTGTGTATTTCTTTTGAAGCGAACGAAAGGGCGAATTTCGTTCTCAGCGAGTATTCTTGAAGATGAAATTGGCATCGACTCGCAGAGGCAGCTGGAAAACTTTGTAAACAAGGTGAACGACCCGTCAGCCGCTTTTGAACTTCACACAAGCAACAACGAACTTCAAAAGACAATGGACACAGGACCTCGCCTCGTCCATTGTCGGAGAAAGAACCGCTATTCAAACTTGAAATCATGTGTCAAGCCAACTGTGAAGATCATAGACTTGATGTTTGGTTTGTTTCAAGCACCAAACAAGTTTTGGCTTTTTTCTTCTGACATTGGCAGGCCAATTTGCACCAGTTGCTGTTCAGACATGGTAAATCAACTCGTGTTCCTGCGTTGTCCCCTGTGGAGCGGAAAATGTTCGCCAGCGGAAATTTGCTGAATTATGCAAGGGAAATACCGGATGCAACCTGCGACTCGACAAACAAAGGGGAACACCAGAAACGGCAGAGGGGAAAAGAAGCAGCTTGGAGAAAATTGCCAATCATGCCACGGGGACTCGTATCAAATGAAACATCTGCAAAAATTATCTGAATCAAAACATTTCAATCTCCGGGCAAAATTGTTTGGCTTTTGTTCTTTGGATGAGGAGATTCCTTCTGTAGAAATGGAGTAAATTCAGTTCCAAAACTCCTTCGGGTTTGTCAAAAAGCAGCCAAAGAACGTCAAACCTTGTGGAAGGTTTTTGCCTGCCCAACAGTGACTGAGTTGCAAGTTGCAATTCATGAATGGATAAAATTGACAAGCGCGTTCAGGTTGCAGTGAAAAGGGCATGAAAGCGAACACTTCACAAACCAAAGTGGTCTCACTGGAGTGGTTGTAAAACTTGGTGTTTCGTCTTGAATCTTTGTGAAAATTGAAAGTCTGGCACATAATTTGACGCATAATTTGGCACAGACGTGATCCCTGAGCTCACAAAAACTGTGACATTTCAGTGAAAAGCTGATTTTGCAGCAGATTTTTTCAGCTTCTCGTGGTGGATTGAAATGCAACGTGACCTGTCATTCCGACGTGGGGTTTTCGTGTCATGAGACATTTCTCAAAAAGTTTTGCTCCGACTTCTTGTGGTGCTGCAGAAAATGTTTTGACTTCAAACGAAGCGACGCAGCTCACCCTTTGTGTACGTGGGGCCAGAGATAGGTGAGAAACCCTGATTCAAAGCTCATCCTGGGGACGCCTGCTCTCCGAACAAACATCTGTCCAGCAAGAAGTTTGCCTCTATCAGGTCCATCTCGGAATACGTAGACCTGTGTTGAAATTGATCAGAATCCTTGGCACCTTCACCATGCACTGCCTGACAGTCCCAGTGTAGCAATATCTCGGCCAAGTACAAGTGCGTTCTGCTGGAAGCCACGTTTGATAATCAATCAAGCTGTGTCAACTGAATTGCGTAAGCACAATGACTCTGTCTTCTGCACAAACGGTTCGTGATCAAATGTTGCGTGTTGTCTGGCCATCCAATAACACCGCCGTGCTGTCTCCTTGGTTTCCTGTTTTCGCATTCGTGATGGCTGTTCGGGAGATTGGTCGGCCGGAACCTCTCCTGGAAGCAGAACAATCCAGTGACTCGCTGATCCCCCCTGATAAGAATGAGGGTGCGGCAAAGGAGGTATCTGGGGGGGGGATGTCCAACAAACGTGTTTTTGTGGGAGAAAAGCTGGTGCACGACGTTTCCAGACGCATGGGTGTGCTCAGCATTGTTTCAACCACAAATTGCGCAGGGCTGAAAACTTAACTTTCCAAGGCCTGCAAAATATAACGTTGGAGGTTGGAGGCAGGGCTCCTCAAGGTTCTGCCACCTCGTTGACCCCAATCATGTGACTGCCATAGGAAAAACCTGCGCACTTGCCACAGAATGGGGCGGCTGCTTCAGTGAGTGACGGTGATGTGGCTTCAATTGACTCCAGTCCGTCACACCTATTCAACAAAATGAGGAATTGGAAAATGTGACCGAAGGACTGCGCTCGCAAAAAAAACATTGAACCGTTGGACAGAAGCTGTTCCAGGGAAAACTGAGAACTGACCAACGTCGTTGTCTCTGGTGAGTTGTAATGTCAGCTTGATTCGTCGCTGAGACACTTGCAGCAAAATTTGGAATGAAACAGAAGATCCCAGGTTCAGCGCATGAGGTTGGCGGATGAACTGTTCAAATTTCTGTCTCAGCGAAACAAATTCAGTGACCGACTCGTGGGTTCGTTGGCAAAAACACGCGAGTTGTGTCTCAGCCTGTAACTTCCAGCAGATTTCCTCAGAGTTTTCCTGATGTCTTGAGGAACGTCGAGCAATCCAGACAGACGCGTCCATCACGCTCTGAGGCCCAACTCGGGGAATTGACTCCAAAGTCCGGCAGACAGATGAAAAGGTCAAGGGAAGACCCAGTACAGAAATGTTTCTCTGTAGTTTCTTCAACTGTAAAGAGCGACCCAGAAGCCGTTGTTTCTTGAGCTCTGTCGAAACGGAAGAGCCTGAGAGGCAGCGTTCCAGAACTGACTTCATGAACTCTCTGAGGTTCCAAGAACAAAGTTCTGGTGTAGTTGGTGGATTGCACACATGAGATTGCTGAATGCCAGAAGAAACAATCAAGAACCCCCAACCGTACCAGAAAACTGATCTCTTGGGCTCTTCGTGGTAACTCAAGAACGTTTTTGTTGCTTGAACATGTCAAACTGTTTTCTCACCTTTTTTGGTGATTCGCATGCCAAAATGGAGATTCTCGTGTGGTGTTATCTTGATGACAGGCACAGCGAACAAATTTGGTGTGTGTTACGGTACTTGTGCCCACCATGTATCCTGGTTTTGACCTCAGAGGAGCCTTCTCTCACGTCTGTGTACCGAGCTTGATTTTTCCAGCACAACCAATTGAGGGAAATGGAGCGTCCGTTCCAAGACCCTTGACCCTTGATGCAGGTCCATTTCGGATAATTCGACTTGCCCATTTCACCAGAAAAAGTCGAATTTTGTGAAACTCGAACTGTTTTTGCTCGTTTTTGCTTGTTTTAGCTCGTTCTGCGCGTTATCATACTTCCTCACTATTTTTACGCAATTGCTCGTTATGTGCTCGTTTTCCTGTTGTCATATGTGGTGTTCAAGCCAATTATTTATTGTAACACAGTATGAGTTATGTATTGCTCGTTGCTGTATGTCACATGCAATTCAGGTGAAAGTAACATTGCGCCCACGACCAAAAGTTTTCAAACGCGACGTAGATTGTGTTTGCTAATCATTCTGGACTGGTGATGAGCCTTGTTCTCTCTACAGGATTGCACCCTCGCGTCCTCCCTTGTCGAACTAAGCAAGACAAAAGTCGGTGGGTTGCGTCGGAAATTGTGGGTTGTTGGACACGAAAACTCATTTCCCCACCAGATGCCGCGCGACCTCATAAACAGAGATTTACGTGGGCCGAGAGTGGGCCGGGAGTGGGCCATCAGCTCCTCTGAGAGGGTTCTGCCATTTACGATGATGTACGGTGAGAGGTAGGCCAGAGCAACACGCCTTCCTGAACAAAAGGTGTTGGGTACGTGTTTTATCCCCGGTGAACAGTGAAGAGTGCCACTCTTACTTTCGGGGGTGGAGAACAGAGTGTGGAACCACGTTGGAAGTTTCATTCTTCTGCAGCAACGACAGACGGAAGGACAGAACGGTAATGTGAGTGTAAGATCAGAGCATACGTTTGTCGCTTTGTACTTGAGACGAGAAGCGTACAGAATCACAGCAACATTTTGTCAAGAAAGTTTTCATTGCGACTTGCTGACGTTGGACTGGGCCCCGAGCCATTGCGGGACTCGCGCACGCATTTATTGGCACGAAAATCCACAAAAGCCACAGACGATCATGACACAAAGGTTTTTTTCAAATCCCTGAAGTTTATGAGCCTTAAATGTCTGCCGCATCTTTTCAAAAATCTGTGCACAGGATGAATGTTGAATGGCGCTTTGTATTCCACAACTCCTTCATGTAAGAGTCTATTTCTCAAATCGGTGGCACAAAGCACGCTCTTTTGTAAGGCAGTTTTGTTGCCATTGCACTGAGTGTCATTTACCAATGACAACGTGCATCAATGGGAGACGTCACGCAAAGGGCTTCCGCACAAGGCCCCCAGTCTCAACGTCTGATATCGACTTGGATGTCCTGCCCATGAGGCTGAGATCACAGAGACTTGTTCCTGTAGCTTCGCACCTCGACCCCAGGCACGAAATCTGTGCCCAGCCTGAGCCGCGCTCAAATCCGCCGCGACAGAGACAATCAAGAGACGGATCTGGGATTTCAGCGAATAGGGCTCGAAACAGAGGGGGTCTGACACCACTTTTGGAAACAATGGTCATGAGGAGAAGGTGAGCTGTGAGACGCACCACCTGAAGGGAAAAGTGTGTGGGACATGATGCAAACAAAAAACAAGCTCAACAAGGCACAATGCACAGTAAGCCACGATCTTGTTCACAGAGGGAACGAACACGACCGCGATGCATGCAATGGCGGCTGACACACTGGACTTGCACCCGCAGTGCAACGCGCACGACGGAAATTGTCGAAAGCAACTTGACATTTTCGCAGGTTGAAGCTCTGACCGCTGCCTTGAAATTTGGATCCACCCCTGCAATCGGACCTGACGTCACTCGCAGTGACAAGACCATCCCACGGTCTCGTCACTTTTTCCCAACAGACGCTTTGCAGCCTCATATCCTGTTGTTTTTCGTCCGCAATGTGCAAATTGCCCATCTCAATTCCACACGACTACAACACAGCAGGGCATCACCGTGACAATTAAATCCAACTTTTCCAAGCAGATTCTTTACCATTTTGAGGCCATTGTTTTTCTGCTCCTGTGTGGAAATTGTCGGTCTCAGCTTTTCCTCACAACCCAGTTACAAACGAGTAAAGCTTGCAAATCGGGAGCAAATATGCAGTGCAGTTCAGTACACACAAGTCACCGTTGGTTTTGATCACATTGAAAGCCAGACACAAACCATGGTCGGCGCTTTGGACCTGAAGTCTCGTTGCGCTACTGCAGGATCAGGACCAGGGCAAACCCACAGGACCCCAGCGCCCCCTGACCCCCGAAATATTTACGACCCGTCCCTCTGATTTTGTGCCGCAGGTTTTTCCTCTCCGTGTGTTTCTGTTCAACTTTTTCAAACTTTGAGTCGGGCTCTGCAAGGTCTTCGGACCACCCCTATACGATCACCGATTTGCCAACCCGTGAACTTCATCGATGTCCCGCAGTTTGCCAGCTCCATCAAGCCACACGAACTCACATCATTGAACCGGCGCTCACAGCTCCACTGCTCAAACGACCCGTGAGAATTATTCAGTGAATACACCAGGGACCCAGGTGTTGGTCGATAAGGTCGCTGAGAAGAGCAAAGCGAGTGTGTCTGGACGTCTGCCGCCTGCGAACAACATGGACAGGCCCAAAAACACCGCTATCGTCAGACGCAAGAAAACAAGCGACAGACTGCGTGATTGGCCCCTGGTCTCAAGGCTCCTTGTGCCCGTCTTGAGTCTTTTGCCGGGACTTGGCCAAACTCAAGTGTTTGCGACAAACCTCAAAGGCAGAATCTTGTTTGCGAATGATAGAATGTCAGCTCTTGCCGAGGGACAGAATTTGAGAAATTTGTTGACGCATAGCAACGAGAAAACTCCACCAGCCTCTGAGCGACACAGCAGTTTTGACTTCTTTGCATGATGTGACGCGTTGTTCGCTGAAAACACGGGAAAACTGGGTCTCAATGCAAATTTAGGTGTACAATCGTACGATGTCATCGGAACACGCCAATTCCCCATGATCAGGGACAGGCTCCAAAGTTGAGACAGAGCCCTCCTGTCTCCAAGGTTTTCTTCACCTTTGTCCGCACATCCCCCGCACAAAAAGAAGACCGAGCCCTCCTGTGGTCACCCCAACTCTTGGATCCGTCTCTGTCCGATACTTTTGTGCACTGTCTCTTCTCCAACAACTTCATTGTCCCACGTAGTTGTTGCTTCCATCAATTGCAATGCGCCTGCTATTCTTCAATTGTTCCCAGCACGGCCGATGCTACGATGTCCACTTCCGTTCGCACACAGTGACCAGCTGAAAGAGACGTCTCATCAAAGTGGGCCCTGTTTACCAAATGGGCACGTGGACGACCATTCTGCACTGAACACTGGTGGAAGAAGAAGTCATTTGCTCATTCACAAAACCAAGAGTATCGAATAACGCGAACAACAGGCGACTCGGGGTCGTTCATTTTGTTCACGGCTGTGTCACACTTCCCGGAACTCGCAGTGGAGGTGGTACTGGCCAGAACACCGGTACTGGTTGTCGTCAATTGAGCCAGTTGTTCTTGTTGTTTTTCTGCTCCATTTGTTCTTTCGACTTGATACTCACAGGGACACATTCAAGGAGGTGGGGGCTGAGTGGGGCAGAAGAAGCCCCTGCGAAAAAACAAACAACAAGTTTGTCCTCTAATTTGGAGCTCCTGGCGTTATCCATCCACCTTTGCAAAGTTGAAATCTGGCTTCTCCCAGATGAATCTGTCACACACTTTAACCAAATTCTGGAGCTGCCCCTTGACCCACTATGCTCTGGTGAAAATTCCATGGCAAACTGGGTGGTTTTCGTCACTCACAGCACAGCCCCCGAGACCGAAGAGATCTCTGCTCGACCTCACCCCGGGTCTCATATGTTCAGTCCGCGGTGAATCAGACGCACAAAAGAACCATAACGCAAATTGCAGTTCATGAGCCCTGTGCCTCATAAGGTAAAGCGCGGTGCATTAGGCCTTTACGTAGCACGCAACGCTGGGCGGATCAAAGTCTCCGCTGTTCCCGGACCAGTCAATTTGTGTCCAACTGGACTCCGCAGGTTCCGGGTATGTAATCAAGGCCCTGCAGCTCGCAAATCTCTCCTTCAACACACAGAGGTTTGCACGGCATTCACGTGGAGGGAGAACCTCCGACCTCCAGTCCCAGCTCCATGCAAGGAGAAAACTTTTGACCATGAAACATTTGTCTGGAATTTCAATGCAAGTTGCACGCGCACAAAGATGACTCGCTGAAAGTTCCAGCCGATCGAGGGGGTCGTGGACTCTGCTCCTCCAATTTTCCAAATAACTATTTGTGCCGCGAGGTTCACATGTTGAATCATTGAAGTTGAAGTCAAGCCTCCCTGATCTCCAAGCTCCCAAAACTCCCCTACTATTGATCCCCTGACGGTCAAAACAAGTCGAGATTGAGGACAGGGGGGGGCGCCCCCCCCCCCCCCCCCCCCGATCCCAGACTCGACCCTGGATCCGCAGGAGCAGAGCCGCCAGAGGAGAGACCGGTTGTCTCTGCCAGCTCGACTCAGATCAAGAGACCCCCTCCTCTACCGCCCTGTGATTTATCCTTCTGTCAGTCCCCTGGTTTCAAGCGAACTTCGGAAGGAAGCTGCAGATGGTGGAGAGAAACTTGGAGGGCAGACCCTCTCATTGCGCTGCGGAGGAGACCAGGACGCGTCGCTCTGTCATTAGGGGTTTTCACATTGGTGACGCGGCGACAAAATTTTGACGCATGCGTCAAAAAGTCTGTGATCAGTCACCATGTTACCGTGCCAAATGGTGGG
>JAAUXT010096533.1_pt1 | contig 21209 bp, 16 predicted proteins | sample 7278171 | NCBI WGS metagenome assembly JAAUXT01 (sample SAMN14350112, study PRJNA611818) | marine sediment metagenome | isolation source: surface marine sediment (1.8m) | place: French Polynesia: Moorea | collected 2018-08 | reverse complement strand
GATGTATCGGAGATGTCATGTGGAACAACGGCTATTATGCAAATGAGGCTGCAGCAGGATAGTTCGAATAGCAGCAGGATAGTTCGAATCACCGCAACGTCCAAATTTTTGAACGTTATTTTTTCCTTCACCAACATCTGTTTTTGTCGCTGTGTGGTAGAGTTACACTGCACCGCACAAGATTTCAATCTGCAGCCAGAAATGAGAAAACTTTTCAATTTCCGCTTCATGTTGGTGTTGGACTGAAGACGTGAGTCAAATCCTCAGGTTGGATACATCAACTTCTGGAACACACAGTAGCTCGAGATTACCCGGTAATCTGGACCAAACTGCACATCGCAGTTCGTCACAGCTGGCCTCCATCCCTGCGCCGCCGCGTGCGACGCCGCTTCGTCAAAAGCGAATTTTATCAAACGCAGCCTCGGCGTCAGAGACTCATAAACTGCACATAAAAACGACCTGCGCGCCACTTGGGAGCCGTAAAGATTGCGGCGCTGCCACGTGTAAATGAAGAGGTAAGTTGTGAATGAGCGCGGTGTGGCCTCACTGAAGTGGCGCGGTTCACTGTGCCTCCAGGTGCCTCTCCTGTTTCCCAACAGCTCCTCAAACACAATGGGAGCACTTGCTCAGGACTGTTCGGTCAAGAGATCATTGTCGTCAGTATCTCGCTCGCTGAACACGTCTGATCTGTCAGGAGCGGACTCTACTAAGTCAGTTGGGAGGTTCAGCACGGCCTTCAAATCCTAAAACGTGCGGTGCCCCAATTTCCAGATTGGTGGTACAGATCACCGAAGTTTGCACTGAGAGCCAATGACATGTGAGTAGATGGTTTCTGTGTCACCAAATCTGGCAAATGGGGCACGTTGGAAAAGGAGTGGACGTGTTTGCTAAACCTCCGTAGTGAGCTGGCTACGTGCGGTGCTATTTCCGACTCGGCTCTCGGACTCACGAAGGATGTACGAGGCAGTAAGCTTCTTTATCCCGAGATTATGCGCGCTTTGCTCCTCATTAGGCCCCCGTGAATCATGTCCAGGACGGCGGACCGGGCGGAGAGAAGTTCGGTCGGTCGTAAGGGTCAGAGGGGGCAGACCCATTCGGAGGGCTAGTCCCGAGGCAGTCGGAGGGTGGGAGGGTCGGACTGGTTCGGGGGGCGGGCGGAAAGAAGAGCAGGGCAATCTCTACTCGTGGTTGAAATCAGACTTGAAGCCGATTGCTGATAACGGATCCACTGATTTCATTGTTCAGCCTTCGACCTTCCTTGCTGTTCGACTGTCAGGGTAAGGCCTGCCATCTTTCCCTTGACCACGGCTTGCTCGGACATTGATTCCACAGGTGAAAAGACAAAGGCAAAGGGTCCTGTGGTGGAAACAAAGGACCAAGCCTTGGGGCCCGGGTTTCTGATCCACCCTCTCCAAAACAAGCAAGGACACACATTTCCCCTCTGCTTTTCACACTGCCTTTTGGCATTGGTCACGGTTGGATTTCGGGGCTTCTCCCTGTGTGATGAAATGGTCAGACAGTAAATCCAGAAGACACGGGTGTCTCATCATTTCAATTTTCATCTGGCATGACCATACAGTCATCAAGGTTCCAAGTGGCTTGTGCCAATTGATATCAAGTGTGTGAGTTAAAATGAGGAAGGAAGAGATGAGGAGTCAAGAGCCAGACTTGCCTTCCCCTCAGCACAGAGCTTTCACCCCGTGTCCCCTATTTTGGGGTGTCTCCCTATTTCTTTCCACCGGGCTGGCATCCTGCCCCGCGCGCTGGGCGCAGAAGGGCAGCTGACCGCCTCCGACCTCTCCTCAACTCGCTAACGAGTTCGTTCCGCTCGTGACGGCCGCATCTGGCGCAGGCGCGAAGGACCGTCGCGCGACGTGTCTGCGTTGGCGGGCAAACCTCATTCCTCCACCGCAGACGACCAGATGGACATTGATGTTCCGACAGGGAGGGTGCCCCAGGGAGACATAAACTGCGTCCTGTGTCTCCGGTCCTATTTGGAAGATTCCGTGGTTTTCTTATTTGGCTTTTGCGTGAACAGAAGTGCGAAGGAGAGAGAAACATGTTGGCAATCTTTGCGTTTCCTTTTTGGTCTTGCGAGAAAAAACATCTTCCAACGCAAAAGAGTCTGTGGAGGCACGCAGAGAAGATGCTCCCTTTTTGCGTTCATCATTTATTCCCTATTCTCTTGCCGCCTCTCAATTCTTTGGGAACATAGATGGAGCCGCAATGGTCTCAATGCATCTCAATTCGTTTTTCTTGTTCATCGCACCGCGCCTCGTCCGGTGTGTGTTGGTTCTGCCTCCCACCTCGGGTTCTCGTGAGTAAAGCTTGCAGCACTAGTGGTGTTGACTCACGGGCTTTTCCACTCCAGCTTCTTTTCGTTTGACCGATTGATCTGTTTATGGGACAGATTTACGGGATTTTAAGAGCAACAGGTGTTGGTAAAAATAGCCCTGCAGGTTAAGAATAGGACATGACTCTTGTGTGGATGGATGGAGGGGGACAATCGGTGCAGCTGCAGAAACACCGCCAAGGAAAGGACGAGCAAATTTATCTCAAGTCCAAAGGACCAGACGAGAATTTTTACAGCAAAAACAGACACTCGTCAAACACTTTATGTCGCGTGAGGGTTTTGGCTGCACTGATGCACACGTACTTGGATCATTACAAACCGATCAACCTGCACTGAGCACTCGCCAGCTCCAGGGGTGCTGGCATGGCTGCATGGTGCCAGAGCGCATTCGAAAGATTGTTCTGTTGGTGATCAGTCTCTGCAAGGTTGGGTTCTTCACCCACGTGTGCTGAAGGAACGCGGTCACCGGCCATTCCTATTCCCGCCAAGACGCTGCCCCTGTCAAGTGAACCTGATTTACGGAAATACAGCCCAATTATAGAGGCCACTTCTGGTTTTTCCTGGAGCTCGAGAAAGGTGTAAATCCTCTTTGAAAACGCACTGGGTTGTCAAGAGACTCAGGGTCCGAAAGAGGCGGGAGGCAACTAAAGTCTCTGGTTTGATTGAAACGGTTATTTGGAGAGCCAGCATCTGCAAGTCTGACTCTGAGAGATTCCTTTCGATTGCAAAGTGTGAATCCAGAGTCTTATGGTTCTTCTTCTGCCTGAACTCGGCGTCTGTCCTTCAACTTTTTTCTGTATCGTTGAAAGCTTGCAATTGTTTTCATCAAAAATCGTTGCAAGAAGGTACCATTCTCCTTTGTTCAGGAAACTTGTTTCATTGCCCTGACGCGGACTGTGGGAGCCAGAGAAACTGACCTATTCGGTCTTGTTCTGTCAAAGGTGTTCATCAATCCTGAGTGTTTTTCACCTCAAAACATTGGGATGTCGTTGGAGACTGGAAGAGCAACTGTTCTGATTGAGGGAGTCAGGTTTCGTGACCCACGTCCACCAGCTAAACAACCAACACAAAGGACCTTGCAAGAGTTCCTGCAATTTTCGTTTGACTCGTCACGAAAGAAAAGATGTTCAGACTCCACTTTTTGAACTCATCTTGTCTTGGGTGCAAAATAACCTTGAAACTTCACAATCCAACACCAATGCAAAGTCAACAGTTTCCAAGGTTCGTTGTTGCGCACGAAGAATCAAATCAAATCAAGTCCTCTGGGTGCGCGGAGGTTTCGCCCTCACGTGTACGTACTCTCGGGTGAGTTGTAGCACGCAAACTCAACGTGCAGCTCTTGGTTTTGTACAGGGCGGTGGAGGAGGAGGAGGACGTGGGAAGCAGGTGCCTCCTCCTCACACAATCTCCGCGGCAAATTGCTCAGAGAAATCACTTCCCGTCTTTTACTTTGAATTCACAATTGTCTGTCACAGCAAGTGATGTCGAATCTGTCAGTAACGCCCAGTACAGATCAGGCCAGGGAGGGAACCATTCATCAATTGGGTGAATTTGGGTCAGTTCTGATGGAAATTGGATTCTCACGCACCCGAGCGGCTGTTTCCCGCGCAGAGAGATGGAGGTTTCCGGTTCATGGCAGGCGCAGCCAGTGCGGGCAGAGAGTGTGAATCTGTGGGTAACTCCAGTTGCTGCCCAATGAGATTGAGCGAAAAAAACCAGATTCATGAATTTTGTGAGAAAACGATTGAATCCGCGACACGCCGTGTGAACGCTGAATTGTTGGTTTCCGTTCTTTCAGCGTCCCACACGCCTTGATGTTCTCAACTGTGTTGAAGGTGCAAGTAGTTCGCACTGAGCAGCAGTATGTTCCGTCAGCTTGAAATAAGAGGCAAATTGGAACCAGAGATGAGGGAGTTACACAACTTTGCGGTCTTGAACGTCAGTCGGGACGGCACAGCCTGTGCGCCCTGACACGCAGAGTGAGAAGAACTCCAAGCAGAAAGATGCCGATGCTTGATTTCAGGGTGCCCTGGAACTCAGCGATCACAGAACCTGCCGTATGTGCTCGCATTGTGGTAGAAATGGATTCGCACCTGACACAAGTGGTTCCTGTTCAGTCACACAACTGTTTTCTTGACCAAAGGTCTCGAAAAGACATGGCATGATTTCACAGAAACCAGTCATGTGCAGGGTGAGAACAATATCTGAATGCGACACTGAAATTCGACGGCAGGTCCACGTGCTTGTCAACACTCACAGGGGTACATACCAGGGAAAAAGTAGTTTTACAGACAAGTAACCGGTGAACTTACACAAAGGCCGACGTGCACGTTTGAGCACTGTTGAAAAAACAACTGGCAAAATACAGAGTGACTGAAATTAACGGAGAGCCATGCTGCCACAGAACCATGTTTCTGACACTGAAAGTTAGCCTGCATTACACTCGTAACGAAAAAGTCGGGCTTGAGTTTTTGCTGGCTGCAGGGACGGAACCACAAAAAATTTGGGACCATGGGATTTTAGTCACATGACAGCTGACATTGAATTCTCCTTCGAGAAGTCTGGCTGTGGTGCACGTGGAATTGAAATGACTCTCATCCCAAAGTTTCCTGTCTTGTAGTTTCATGTTGTCTCGGCTCTTCGCGACTTGCGTAACTTCTGCTGAAACCGAGGGACTCATCTCGAGGAGTGATTCCACCGACACAGAGCTGCGGAGATCGCGGCTCCGCGACTCTCGTCTGCCTCTCGCTCGATCCTCTGTGACCGATCGCGTCAGAGCGGGGAACCCGCAAAATCTCTCAAGTAATTTTCTCTGCCGAAATCCAGCCTTTACAGGCCAATCACGAAATCACTTAACAACGCCATTGTTTTGTGTTTGGTGAAGCACACAAGTTTCATTCAGCGCCCGTTTGTGAAAGCTGTTCCTGGACCTACAGGCTCAACAACTGCTTTGTTGCAACTGTTGCTGCTGTGTTGTCCCCAAAGGGAACGAAGTTTCTCTGCGGAGCCGATTCTCAGTTGCGTGTGTGAAACGGAAGCAAACTCATCATGAGATTTTTTAGATGGTCTGGGATTAATTGTCTGGGCGTCTGCTGATGTACGTGCACGAGTCAATTGAGAAAGAAAGAAAGAAAGAAAGAAAGAAAGAAAGAAAAAAGAAAAGAAAAATTCATACGAACAATCATCATTCCCCACTCGTGCGCACCAAACATGTCAGATCAATTGCGCACATTGTTTGGATCTCTTCACATTGGGAAATCATTTTTGACCCAAATATTGTATTTACGAGCGCAAAATGAGGCAATGGGTGTGTCAGATCACTGACACCGCAATCAGGACACAAGTATTCCCACTTCCTAACACATCCCCAGGGACGACCATTCCCTGAAAGACATTAGGATGTGATCACAGGGGGTTGGGAAGCAGCCGTGAATGACTGTTTGCAAGTGATGATTGGATAATTGGGAGGCGAGGTCACCCAGTTACTGCGGGCCTGGTGCAATTAACTTATGACATCGTCTTGTTGTCGCTGCGTCCCAAGCTTTTCTGCAGGCCTTTAGTGAGGCCCTGTGTCTCTGCAGATCTGAGTGACGCCAGAAGGAATTTGTCTTTCCTCTGGTCCAATGCGCCAGAAACATGCTTCAAACATATCAGAAGAGGATGGCGGTGTAGAAGCCGCAAAACATTTCATTTCAAAGGCGTCTTGCATGAGAAGCTGAAAGGAAAAATGAAAATTTCTCTCTGTGTGTTGCGCTTTCCAAGAACAAACAGAATCTCCGGAACTGCTGCACATTGAGTAACAGAGCCTCCAGCAGAGTCTCCTTCCTCACTCCACTCAGGACCCAGCGCACGTCGAAACATTCACAGGGAGACACCAGAGGCACCGCCGACCTCCGCGAAATCAGGAGGATACAAAGCCACAGGAGCCCCGACCCAGACTCCGTCTCATTTCCCGCCCGCATCCAGAAAGACTTCTGTCGCTATGAATAGACGCACTCGGAGTAGTTAAGGAGAGCGAGCACTGGACAGTTGCCTGAACAGGTTACACGGATCTTGAAGGAACAATGGCTGTTGTTACAGGACGTGACCCCTCCCCCGCCACCCTGTTGCTACGAGGTTGATCTACGAACTTTCCACTATGTTGCCAATATGGTCGCTTTTTTTTGGCCAAATCGAGATGCCCTTTTGCACAGGGTTTGGTGACATGTGCATGCTTACTCATGCATGCAATTGGTCATGTGGAGACATGTGAAGAGTGCGACCGAGTAGCATGAAGGTCAGACAGTGCATGTCGCGCGTCGCTCAGATCTGCAGAGCCAAGACTGCTGATGCGATGGTTCATTTTTGGTTGTTCCTGAGTGTTTTATTCCTGTTGGATTTGTCTTCAAACTGTCTGGATATGCAGGCCCGCCTGCCACAGCATGAGAACATCAAATTCCTGGCCGCATCTGGGTACACTGCTTCACAAAGTTGGAGGATGATCCAGAGGGTTTATGGAGATGAATCAATGTCTCGAACCCAAGTGCAAGTGTGGCATCAGAGGTTTATGGAAGGCGATGGCCACACCCCCTGTCACGGACAACCTCCGCAGTGGAAGACCAAGGAGTCAGTCGGCGCACTCCTGAAGCTGTGCAACAAGTGCAGCTGTTGGTGAATGAAGACTGCCAGAAAAGCTGCCAAGACATTGCAGAAAAAACAGGTTTGAGTCGCTGCACCGTGCACAAAATCATCAGAAAGGATTTGGCAATGAAAAAGAAGGCAGCAAAGTTCATGCCTCATTTGTTGTCTGATGAACAGAAGCGATCCAGAATGAAAATGTGTGCCGCAAATCTGTCACTTTTGGCTGACATTCCAGAGCTCTTGGATCTGATCATGACAGGTGATGAAAGCTCAGTGCCATTGTTTGACCAGGAGACCAAATCAGACTCAATGCATTGGCTCACCCAAGGGGAACCACGCCCTCAAAAGGCTTTGCATGCCAGGACCCAAACTGCCACAATGGTCACAACTTTTTTGACAGTGAAGGCATGGTTCTGCAGGAGTTTTTGAAGAAGGGCCAAACAATCACAGCTGCTTCCTACTGCGATCTGCTCATGAGATTGAAGGACAGAATTTGGAGAAAACGCCCAAACTTGTGGTCCAAGAGCCATGATGGAGTTCACAGGAATTTTTTCCTGCACCACGACAATGCGCCCATCCACACCGCAGCAGCCACTCTTGCATTCATTGGATCTAGTCAAATCAACATGCTGGCACCCCCCCCCTATTCCCCTGACTTAGCCCCAAACAATTTTTTCCTTTATCCCACCATCAAGAAGGGGTTGAGAGGTGTCAAACACTAGAACATTGAAGTCCTCCAAGAAGCTGTGTTGCGTGAACTCAAAGCCATCCTAAAAAATCTGTTCAAAGAGGCTCTTCTGGAGTTGCCAAAACGCTGGACAAAATGCATCAATTCTGGAGGTGACTATTTTGAATGGAGGCACATCAATGGTGAATAAATCCCACCAGAAATTGCGGCTGAACTGCAGGCAGATCAGGACAATTCTTCCGATTCTGATTGACTGAATTCATGTGGCCACGCAACCAGAACGACGAAGTTACTGCATGACGGATTATTTCAGAGTGTATTTTGGACTTTGAGGAATGATTTTCTGTTCAGTTTTATGTTTTATGCATGCCCAATTTTGTTCTTTTATTGCCAAAAAAATTTGAAGCAAATCGGCTGAGTCAAAGTCTTCCTATCGCGCACGTAGTGGAAAGTTCGTAGATCGACCTCGTATTTGTGCATCGCTACAGGATTGCACTGTGAACCAGAAGCACCACGACACGGTGGCGTGTTTGGTTCAAAAATTCTCCCCAGATCTCACACTGACCTAATTCTTTGAATACTTCGGGCAAAGACACAGCTTTGTGACAATTTCCTCAGAGAAGCTCTGGAGGGTGTCAACTTGTCAGGGCGCGATTGGACTTGCCAGCCCTGTTCCTCATTCTGCAGAAGAACCTTTGTTGTCACGCGTACGGAGAGATAATGAACAGCTCACAGGGTTGCATGGATGTGATCAAACGCACACATTTGTTGGGACCCACAAGGTGATCTGGCAGCGGTAATACTCACACTTGCCAATCCTAAAAGCACACGTGGTATTGCCAACATTTTGAACGTGGTCTCACTGAACAACCCTCGCATTTGCGAATTCTCAACGTGCTCTTGTTGGACAACTGAACATTGTCCAGTTTGAATCACAGTGACTCACGTTGAACGTCACTGTGGCGGGCATTTGCTAAAACTCTCTGCTGGCAGCACCACCAGTTTTTGAACCGAGCCGGATATGATGGGCTCATTTTCTTTTGTTGATTTGTCACCGACTCGAAAACAGATGGACTGAGGCCTTGCGGGGACAAGGACATGGCGCTCGCATTACGCGACGGCATCGGACTCGGTCCATTCATCGCCGTCGTCGTATCGCGTGACGTTCCGCGTGAAGCTGTCAAGACGACGGAGCCTTGAACAATGAGGAGCAACGTGAGACGCACAATTTATTCCCGACGGAACTGACAGTTCAAAAGTCTCAGAGAGATGGTGTTTGAACTTGTTGTACCTGCAGACTGAAACACTGTCAGCATCTGACATGACAGATCGACCAGGACACTGTGGATCCAGATGGCTCATCTCCAATGGCGACGAGTCAAGATGGATCCTCAACTGGATCAGGTGTGACATAGGATTATGAGCTTTCAACATATATATCACTTTGCTTGTGTCATTTTGACTCATCATTGAATTCGTTCATGTCCATGTCTGGCAACCAAAAAGCCTCTCACCAGCTCGGCCACCTTTCTCCGGTCTTGCCCGCACGCAAGGATCGAGGCTTTGTGTCTTGGTGTCTTGTTTCTTGAAACCAACTGCGCCGAACAAAAGCACATCATTTCGTGAAATATGGAGATACACCACAAACAAAATCCCCGAAACATCAAAAACAAAAAGCCCCAAACTGTGAGCACATCTGTGCCTGACCTCAGCTCAAGGCGCAGGGTGACACTCGAAAGACAATTCTCCGTGGAATTTCAGTTTCTTTGTGTCTGCCCCGCGCACTTTTGAATCACGACTTGCCGAAGCTGGCAACCCGGGAGTGGGGCATTCCAGTTCATAACGAGTTGTTTTGCACCGGAGGACGAGGGAGGGATGCATCGAGCCGTCATGTCGCGTGTCACGTCCCCGGAGCCTCCTTCATTGTGAGAGGCGCATCCGTCACACGGCAGCGCGAGATGGTATCAGTCGTGACCGAGTCCGTCTGCAGCTCCTCCAGGGTCCGCCGGGCGACGTCCCGCGGTGCCGGGGAACTTCCGCCGCGTCGTCGCGGTCAATGCAGTAACTCACGGAGTATTGAACGTCTGTCAGACAATAGGAAGTGGAATCCCATTGTTTTGTCAGTTTGGGTGAAAACACAACAGGTCCATTCCAATTGAGTGCTGGGCACGCACACATGAACACACAAGCACCTGTTGCCGTGAAAGGGGAATCCACGCAGTAGACACACACACACACACACACACACACACACACACACACACACACGCAAATATTGTAACGTGAATATCCATTTCCCTGTGTGGCGCGTCTGTGACTACTCGTGTATGTTGCATGGGATGCGTTATGATCGTTGCCATCTTTGTGCCTGCTCCATTGATATTTTGCCTTTTGGCACGCGCCCGACGGCCAACCTTTGTTCTTGTTTGGAGATTCTAAATAATTGGTGTGTTCAAGCTATCTGGTTCTGGCCATCACCAGCGCTTTCTCTCTCCCCTGCACCTCCATGGCACAGGCAGTTGGCTGTGACGGTCCTTGGAGGCAAAGAGGGGGAACCCAGCTGCACACAGGACCGCAGCCCCTGGACTCATCCGACACAATGCCAAAAGTCATTGTTGTTTCCATCCTTCAGCGGACGATATGACTGGACGCAAATCCCATTGCGAGTGCTCCCGACCCGTTGGTTCGATGCTGCAGCGTCCTCGCTTGCGCTTTCGACTCCTGTCATTCGGATCTGGCATTCCGCGCAGTGTTTCAGAGCTTTCAGGGCCAAAAGAAGGCAGAATCAGAGTGAATTGGACAGTGAGATTTTCCCCCAGATTCCTATGGACTTGGAGCATGATTGACCCATCAACACACGCCTGAAAAGTATATAATTGCACTGTTTCTCGGCAATTCTGTTTCTCTTGAACTGCTCTTTTCACAAGGAAACTCAAGCTTCGTTCCCCACTTGACCTTTTGGATCCGTTTGACCAATCAGTCAAACGAGAGTGAGACAAATGGCTTGATCTGCTGAGTTTTGACTGCAGTTCGACCCGGGTCTTTCTTTCGCTGCATCACAGGCCTGAGAACCGGGAATTTTTGGCCATGAAGTAATAGTTAAAGAACAGAAAGCCGGAGATTAATTAAATCCGAGGCAAACTTTCTGCGCAACGTGTTCAGATTTGCGGGTGTTTGATTGGCCCTTCGAGTGCAGCTGCCACATCCGGTGTCGTGGCGTCTAGCGTCGCGTCCAACCTGACCTCGTGATCTCTCTCTCTCTCTCTCTCTCTCTCTCTCTCTCTCTCCTCACTTTTCTCTCTCCATCTCTCTCCATCTCTCTCCATCTCTCTCTTTCTCTCTTTCTCCCTCTCCCCCTCTCTCTCCATCCCTCTCTTCGCCCCATCTTCTCTCTCTCTTCACTCTCACTCTCACTCTCACTCTTTGTCTGTCTGTCTGTTTCTGTGTCTTTCTTTCTCTCTTTCTGGTCTCCCTTGCCATGGTTCCAGGCAAGCCGTGGTCCCAACCCCCATCGGCAACAACCAGTTTGCCCTGAGTCACCCCAACAATGGTGTTGGTTGCAGGGACGGGTGGCCGTCAAGCACGAGGGTGGAGAGAATCGTGCAAGACACTGACAGACATGCCTGCACCTTTTCTGAAGTGAGGTACAAACAAAGACTCTCATTGTTACGGACCTGCTCACAACTTCCTTGGACAAAACATCCAAGAGAAGACAAGCCAGTGGTGCGTAGCGGTCACCACAACACGTAGGCGGTGAAGGATACCTGCCGTCATGGCAGCTGATGTGTCGGCTTCATAGGCTTGAAAGGCCAACAGTCTTATCGTTGTCCTGATTGTCATCTTGGAATGCAAATTTGATGATGCAATCGTTTGTCATTCAAAATGCAAACGGAAACATCTTGCGCCGCGCAAACGCAGCGTTGCATAAGCGTTCTTGGTTTGTGGAAAACATCATCCAACTACACTATTTTTCACATCCATTGCACACGGCAACCACTGCCAAGCAAACGACGTGTGGTGTGTGGTGTTGAATTGGCATTCTGTGGACGGACGTGCCCACTCTCTTTTGTGTTGAATGAGATGCATTTCCGTGGCAACGGGAGTGGACAGGAGTGGACAGCATATCCAGGGACCTGCTTGCACCCTCAGGTCAGAACACTACATGCGTTTTTAGCTTTCTAATTGTTGGAACAGATTTGATCATCTGGAGATCGATCAACCGAGAAAGTCGGAGGGGACTCAAGCAATGTGTCTGTGAAGGAAATTGACGGAAAGGTTCTACGTTCGCGAGCACGCGTTCAGGCTCAAGGACCCTGGATCCTCGGTTTATTTCAGCCATCAATGCAACGCTTCGTGAGAAAACCAGCAAGTTTGGTTTGTGTCCTGATGATCCTTGCCAATATTTTCTCTGTGGTTGTCAATTATTTTTGACGCAGCGCGTTTGCATCCTTTCCCAGTGTCAGCATGTAAGGTTTGGAACCCAGCGCAAAAAGGACAGTTCGTCCTGAAAAGACAGACTCTAAAGGGCGGAATGTGAGACAAATTTGCACAGGGTGAGAGATTCGACTCTTTTATTGGCTGCTTTTATTGTCGCGGCCTTTGTATTCAAATGGAGCACCTCATCTCATGTCCAGATGATTTGGAAGATGGATCTGTGCGCTGTGAGTGGAAGCTGATACAGTTCGCAGCTGCAGCTCAGGAGAAGAGAAGAAGCCTTCCCAAACTTGTGGGAGAGATGTGCAGAACAGAACCAAGTCCTGCCGCACTGGTTCCCCCAGAATCCAACAGCTGTGTCTGTGTTGCTCGGCACGGCTACATTGTTTTTCGCCCCGCAACAGCCGTGATCACAGTCTTGAAGGCGCAGTCTCACAGCAAGCTGCGCTCAAAGGAGAGAAGGAACCAAGGTTTGAATTTTGTACACGTGGCCTGGCCTTGTAGTTTCACGTTTCATTGAGGCAGTTAATTTCCTCCTCCATCACGAAGATGTTCCGGAAATACTTCATTGGGCGCCAATCTTCCATTCTGTGCTTTTTCAATTGCTGAGCTCTAGTGAGGTGGCCAGGCCAAGATCTTGATGGGCAATGTCCTCGTGACAATTTTTGAAGAACAAGCAAACAGAACAACAGACGCAGTCATCCTTCAAGGTGAACGACCGCGTCATTCTCAAGTCGTCACGACAGATCAAGGACTGAATTATTTCAATGTTGTTCTACATCTCTGCGATCACAAAACCAGTCGTCTGTGCTCGCATCACGGTAGAAATGGGTTCTCACCTGATAAAAATGGTTCCTGTTCAATCACACAACTGCTTTCTCGACCACAGGTCTTGAAAGTCATTGTGTGATTTCACAGGAACCATTTTTGTACAGTGTAAGAACCATGTCTTTGTGTCATTTCTCAATTGCTGGGCAGAGTCTGATGCACGCGTGCGGACGATTGAAGACAAGTCTACAGTCACGAGCAACAATGCGCAATGAAGGATCCAACTTTGAAGCGCGCAGACTTCCTGTTCATCTGTTCGGGAACGACGAGTCTCCACGTGCACAAAAGAGCAACTTGAGCTCAAGAGATTTATTTTGTGTCCGTTCTGTTTCCCCTTATTCTGGTGTCAGAGTAAGTTAGTGCAAAAACACCTGGTCCAAAGGGAACCCATGTCACAGTGAAGACCTTTTTGTTTGAGGTTGTTGGGTCAGACTGACTTTTGAAAACGGGAAATTCTCGAAAAACTTTCTGCTTATGCCTGGAAGAAGATGAAGAACACAACAACCTCCCGAAATTGCGGGGGTCGGGGGTTAGTGAGACAAAACGATTGAAGGCCATTTGTGCTTTTGAAGCATTTCGTTCGTTCAGTGCAATCCTTGACACAACCTCAACCCATCTCCTCGTGATCAGGTCTGTAATGAGGGGGACCAGCTCGTTGGGTGCAGCAAATTGGCATCACGGTGAGAGCCCAAGAAGGACAGGGCCTCAAGGCAGGTCCTTCCGTCCGGAAAAAGGGTGGGTCCGGATCCAGGTTCAATGTTCCGTGGAGCACACAGCTCTTCCTCACAGAATAAGCGAGACTTGGACACTCCAGAAAGAAGCAATGTCGTCTGAACCCCTGAATCAGACTCAAGATTGTCATCCTGTGATTTTTGCAGATTGTGTCAAATGAAGATCAAATTTATCCGCGTTTGAAACGACCTTGAAGCGGACGATCAGGAGGACCATCCACCCCGACTGTGCACCACAGAAAACTACAGTCCAATCTCCGGTCTAAATTACGATCCACTTCAAACGGCGAACAAATGAGCTGCTTGAAGGTTGTCTGGGCAGCGCGGTGGACGGGACGGGAGCCCCGGTGCAGCAGGTGCAGACCCCGGGGGAGAGGCCCGTGACCCCGGCCCCGTGTTTCACAGCTGACACGCAGAAGAATGACGTGCCGAGACAACATTGTTCCAGCCCTGTCAGTCAAACAAAGGCCGTGACGCACTTTTGGTGCTGTTACGGTGTGTGTGTCAACAATGTGCGTCTGCAGCACACACAAACATATCAATTTTGATTTTTGTCTGGGTCTGGTGTCTGGGATGGCAGAATTTATGGTTGACGCCTCTTCAGCGTAAGTTTTGACGTTTCACCAGTCCCATGCCCTTTAATCACTGAAACCACAGGTGCTGTTCCTGCACCACATCTCCCTGATCAGAACCAGAGTTCGTCACCGCTGCGAAATCACCACATCAGCTCCAGGTCCTTCATTCCAGTTGGACATGCAGTTTCCATCATTAGACGACTTTGATCTGGCTCCTCAATCACTTTTATTTGTGACTCAGCATATTTAGGTTCCAAAGATGAAAAGAAAGGGAAGTGCGTTTGTCGTACATCACACTGAAAGTCTGTTTATGAAGTCTGTACACTAATTGGAAAGCAATGCTCAAGATGATGTCATCTTGTTCCAGATGATTCCAAGGAAACAAGCAGAGGCCTGTTTGGTGAACATACGCCACGAAAACAACGGGAAGCGAAATCGAACAGTTCAAGCGGTACTGAATCGCTCTTTGACACCCAAGCCCAGAAAGAAACGACCAAACCAACTTTTCTTCAAGGTCCGAATTTTCCACCTCAAACGATCACCGTACTTTTGTCGGTGTCGCGTGAAAGACTTTTAAACAAGAACTGCTGCTTCTGAGTTCTGGTCCGTTTGTGCAGTTGGTGGTTTCTTTATCCAAGACGGACACAATGCAGAAACGGCATCGCAAGAAAGGAAGGTTTGTTTTTCCAGTCTGTGCAGAAAGAAACAGTTCACGTGTCGAGCTGACGTGACGGTTCTGTCCTGTGTTTCACAAGGGCTTCATTTCGAATAGATCTGCAGCTCCGAACTTCGGCTTCTCTGGGTCTATTTTTGCTAAAAATGAAACTCTTTGGGAGCACATTTAATCACAGTACCTTTGACAAGAAGAAGTTCTTCATGTGCGTTTGTGTCGATTTTTGTGAAAGTAGTGCCAAAGGATACAAAGATTTTTTTCCAAGGGAGACCAAAGAACTGAGAATTTCATGTTCCCAAGATCCAAATCCACCAGTGTGATTCAGGGCCCTGTGTGTGGACTGCGGCGAAACGCATTTGAGCGACAACAACGCAGCTTCATTACATCTCTTGGCAGTCTGGAAACGGATTTGGTTCTTCACTGTGTTGAAAATTATTTTCCCTTTGTGCACAGACGCAACGCAAGAACCAGAATCCTGGGTGGACGTGGGCGCACTTTGGGATTTTTCAAAACGTTTCAAGGGCGCACAAGAAACTTTAGAGGCTTCACCAGGGCGTGCCTTTGCGTTTTGTGAAGAGTTTTACCAGGAGTGCAAATCCATGAGAATGATCATAAATTCAAACTTAACGTGCACTCAACAAGGTCCGGGGCCAAGAGAAAACCCTCGCAGGCAGCCTCGACAGGAAATTTCGATGTTGGGTCATGGAGGGCCGCGTTGGCAACAGATGCGTCTGAATCGTGTTTGGCTTCAGATCAAAATCAAAATCAAGTGCAGTCTGATTCGCTCTGACAGGACCTTCCAATCCGTTAGTCTCGGCTGCTCCGGCTCTGAGGCTCCACCACAGCCAGAGATCTGATACAGGTACTCGTACAACATCTTATTCATCCGCATTCGCTCTCTCTCTCTCTCTCTCTCTCTCTCTCTCTCTCTCTCTCTCTCTCTCTCTCTCTCTTTGAAGATGTTGTTCTCAGAAATGCCAGACTCTTCATTGATCTCCTGCTCGATTTTCTCCACGAGAACGAATGTTGGCTTTTGAAGATTTTGACGGGGAGATGAAGGTCACAGTTTAACCGTCAGTAATTTGTAGGCAACACAGAAGAATCTGCTCGTAGATACGAGAGTACCTGGAACCTGGTGGAATGGCCAGTTGTTTTCTGGTGTAGCATCTCAGTGTAAGGCGCGTGGCTCTGCTTCGTGGTCTGAGTACGCTCGTAGACGCCAAGGCTCAACACAAAGTTCCCTCCACAGAGCAGCTTCAGTGTAACAAGACTACTCAGCCACTGGCTGTCAACGTCAAAGTTCCCTGGCTTTTTTCGACCAGCGCGTCAAAAACGCAAAAACGTGAGGTCAAATTAAAAAAGGAGACCTGCATCGTCTCGCGGGCGGCGTCAGTGTTTCGCGGGGGCGGAAGGACTCTCACCGGAACAGCCGGGTTCCCGCGTCTTTCCTCTTAATTGGGTCAATGGAGCCTGACGTGGGGAACCTGGAAACTGCGTCACACCTGCTGTAAACCGCTGAAATGCGAGTGTACATTTGTCCAACTCATTCCACTCAAGAGGCTTTCTGAGCTGGTTGGTGCGCGCAATGGCGATGCCTGGAACTGCTGCACTCCCAAAGCTGCTTTCGTGTTGCGAATGTCAACTAAAATTTATAATGCCTTTCGGTGCGCGTGGGTGAGCCATGGCAGCCACTAAAAAACGCGACCCCTTTGCAATTCGACTCACGGTCAAGATGACAACACACTCGCCCACGTGATAACGTCTGTTCCTGAAGTTGGTCCCCTCTGGCCCTTGCACAATGCAACAAAAACAAGACAAAGGAACAGTTCCGGGAACAAATGTTTTGGAAGCGCTTGATTTTGTATGGATGTGGAGCAACACATGCGGGCAACAATTGTATCCATTCAGCAGCCTTTGTGTTCCTGTGGATCAACTTGTCACCGAGCGCGGCATCCAGAATCCTCCGACATGACAGTCAGTCGACACCGATCAAGGCGCCTTCCCCTGAACTCGTGTGGCTTTTGCTGCCGCTTGTTCGCATAAATCGCGCCAGTAGAAAGTGGAGGATTTCAGGCTGGGATTCTGGACGCTGGTCTGCAATTCAGAGATCACAAACAGAAATTTTCTGCGAAAACTTCTGCGTAAGGAACTTCAGTCGAGACCCAAGAGCTGCTCACGCTGTGTCCACCAAACCAAATCACTGCGCAAATTTAGGGGCTGATTTTATGAGGCCTGGTTTGTAATTTGAGCGAAGGGGAGTGTAAAATTGCGGCGAGATGAAAGATTGTGGATCAGAGTGGAGTCTGAGGGAGGAAGACTCTGCGTGAATAACAATTCGGAGCTCAGAGCCGGGATGATTGTCGCGGCGTTGTTCGGCTGATCACAGATTACTGGGGCTGAGGTCCGGCCGGCGCGGACGTCACTCGCCATGCGAGGAAGTCATAGCGAGGCGCAAAACGAGTGCTTCACACGAACGTTCTCTGAAGGAGCCAGGCAGGTTGTTTTTGTCTGGATGATTTCTGTCCCTCTTCTGGTCGGACGCGTGGACCACGACCCACCAGATGAAAGCGCGGCCGGAAATGCTCCAACACGAAATGTCAAGTTACGTCACAGAAAAAGAGTGCGAAACCTCACGACACTTGTGCGGGACCCAAGTACCACAGAGGCAAAAAATGGTCCATCCTCATTTTTTTACCCCATTAATTTTTAACCTTTTGCGTTGCTGCAACTTGTCTCCAAGATTGATGTCTTTCAGCCCCTCTTTTTGAGCAGCACGCAAATCGTGCGTCGGCATTTCATGATTATACGGCGTCTCACGACGTGGAATTGTTGCGCGTCAGGTCATCTGAAACTTGACCCTCGCCTTTGAGAGGCGGATGTCACGATGGAAACTGAATAACCAACACTCTTTGTGTTCCGTGACACCTGACACGGAGGGCGTGCAGGCGAACACAAAAACCCCGACAAACTGCCAATTTGGTTTGCAAAATTCGGCTTTGCGGATTTTTCATCAGGCCAAGCAAAATTCAACGAAGAACACAAACAGCTGTTTATTCTTGTACAGGTTGATTACGTGGTACAGCTGTATCTGAAAAGTTCCGAAATGACGAAAGTAGTCAAACACACACAGACACAGACACAGACACAGACACAGACACACACACACACACACACACACACACCAGGTTCCCTTGAGCACTGACTCAAGATTGAGCACCGCCTGACCGCACGTCCACTGATCACGCTGCTCTTGATTCCCCTGATTCCAGAACAGGATTCGCTTGGCCTGTTGTCCCTCTCGGTTTCATGAAGAGACAGGATCCTGTTGACTGGGCCGCTCAACACTGGACCCAAACTCAGCTGTTCTCACTTTTCTGCGGTTTGTCTCTTTTTAGATGACCATGACTCGGCGTTTCTTCTGCCCGGCTGACGTGACCCTGGATGACGTCACGGCGGCGTGCTGACGTCACGACGTCGTGCTAACGCATGGCTCGTGGCGTGACTGCGGAGAATGGCTCTCAAGGAAGTCATGCACTCATTCGCCGATACCACTACTATGCATGGAGTCCCTAAGGTCGGTCTCTCTCCCACTGGACCCACATTAATTTGTTGTGTCGTTGGCGTCTTTTGTTTCTTGATGTCCTGACGTTTGCACCGCAAAAAGAGTCGTGTTTTCGGGCAACGTTTGTGAACTTCACACTGTCAACTCACAAAGCACGCACGTCACTGCACGGAATTGAAAAAAAGAACTGTGCTCCACAGGTCTGACTGGTTTGAGGTTCTCTCACTTGGGCACAAAACTATAATTCTGTTCAAAACATGACCGTGCACACAAATTTGGACAAAAAAGCTTCTGCAGTCAAAATGCTAAACATTTCTTTCTGGCGGAAGGTTTTGTGACAGAAGTCTCAGTCCGGTCGGCCACCAACGTGGAAGTTGGCCTCTCAAGACTTGCCTGCACTCCAGAAAAAAGACGTCCTGCATGTCAGTGACTGTGCCACGTCCCTTTACAGCACTGGAACAAATGCAAGATTCGTGAAAAGAATCCCCCGTTCCTCGATCTCACTGCACAGAAGAAACGCGCAATTCACAGCACTCGCCAAAGCACTGAAACCAGCCCCGCACCTTGTGTCTGCGTCTCGGCCCTGCACCGCGTCGTCCCTGCAGGGCCCGCTCGTCGTAATCAGTTTGTGCTTCTCTGTTCCGTGGACAGGTTCATCCCCTGCACCATTTTGCTGCTCACACGTCCCTCCACGGAGTGCCCCATGTGAGTTCGTGTTCTGTGAGTCCAGGTGCATCCCACTCTCGGATTTGCATTGAACCACTCCCAACATTGACGTTCGTTCAAACAGACACCTTCACTGTGCTGCCGTGGGTTGGGTTTCAGGAAGCCATTCAAGAGTGGAAGCAGTGTGGGATGCACCTTCCTCACAGGCCTTGCAGTGTTAACGCATGCACGCATAGGCTCGTCTGTTACGAGGGCTGTCATTCAAGGGACCGCTTGTCCCTCCATTTAGAGCGTATAGAGCCCAGGATGACTTCAAGTGCTCAGATTCTTACAAAAATTGCACAAAAATGTCCAAGTTTCAGGCTTTCCTCCTGATCACACTCATTCCAGTTTTCCAACAGAACGCTGAATTGCAGCTGAGTGGAAATGTTTTTCTGCGCCACTTGGAGTGTGACAGGTTTTACCCAAGAGTGAATGAAAACACACTTTCGAACCGGAACCTCCAACGGGTGTGAATCTTGAATCACTTCAAATCAATCAGTTGATGACAGAACTGTTGACTCGAGTGTGAAAATCTGAGTGCATTCAGTCAATCTGGAGAAGGTGCAAGCGGTTCCCGAATTGAATGACGACCCTCGTGTGTTCAAAGCCTTGACGTGAGTCGCTTTCGTTGTGTTTGTTTCATCCTGATATGTTATTTTGTTCGAGCAAGTTTGGAAGAAGCAACCACAGACTGCTTGCGCAGATTACCAGTTGATTCATCAGTTTGCAGCTGGTTTTTCTTCAGTCTTCCTTGACAGCATGCGCAGCATCCCATCTCTTACTTTGTGTTGCTATGAAACCTGACGCGTCTTACGAACCAACTGCAAGTGACGCTGGAGACCCACAGTCAATCCAGGACCTTGAAATCAACTGGTCTCGCAGGCCCCAAACACCAAAAAACTTGCCCGGTCGGTGGAACTTCGTCCTCGGAGATAAAATCTGTGGCAGTTTCCTCTGGAGATGACGCAGAATTTGTTGCTGTCCTTCCTGAATCAACACTGCACAGATTACATCTCAACATCACTCCCAACAGACACGCGACTTGCCTCGGTCAGAGGCTGCTCAACCAGAACAAGCGTCGCTCCGCCTGTAGATTTATCTGGAGATAAGATGCAGAGATTGTCTTCAATAATCAGTTTGTGAGCAAGGGGGCAGGAGCACTTGTGCCTTTGCAGATGACCACCATGCAGTTTTCATTGGAAGCTGGAATGGAGTGGTTGGACAATCAGTTGAGTTGGGGACTGAAACACTGGCGTCAATTCTGATCATGAGTGCTTTTCTTTTCCTTTTGCACCAGAGAATCCGATAGTTCTGGGTTCTTGGACATCCGAGAGTGCAAATACAACAGCCCTGTCATCTGAGAGACCCAAGAGAGAGTGTCCAAGGATCTGGACTTGTTTACGCTACGGCTCTCAGATGGCTTCTCGGGTGCTCGATAATTCTCGGATCTTCTCGGAGCAATGGAATAGCATTTGTCATGCCTGATTGGTCTGACCAACTGCACGTAAAATTCAACCAAATCTGCTGGCAGCTTCAGATTTCACCCACGTCTCTAACGAAGTGCTGCGCACGTCAGCCTTGGTCGCCAGCAACAACAAAGAGAACAGCCACGCGCCACGCGTTGGTGTTGCTGAAAGGCGCTACTTCCGCACAGAGAACGCACATGTTTTCGCGTCACGTTGGTCACCTTGGCGCACTAATCAACGAGCGTCCGTCGTGTGCTCAGCAAAACTTCATTCTTCAACAGTGTGTTGATCGCTTCCTTCTCAGACGTTGAGAACCAGTGGTGCGAAAATTCACTCTTTCACCACATTTTCGACAACGAACGCCAATGTTGCTGCAAATCTGACATGTTTATTTTCAAGAACAAAATGTTGTCGACTAATCAGATATCATGACAAGTTTGTTAGTGCTGACTGTCATGTTATTCCTTCAACTTCTTTTCACTTTGAGAGACAAGGATAGGTGTTTGACACTTTTCTTTTTCTCATCCAGTTTCTTGAGAATTTCGCAAATGTCCGGACATTTGTCAGCCTT